>Ga0213837_1000381_pt1 | contig 50959 bp, 44 predicted proteins | sample SWPATP12_FD_160572 | JGI IMG/M metagenome (GOLD analysis project Ga0213837, IMG submission 160572) | Coastal seawater microbial communities from Marineland, Florida, United States - SWPA TP1 #2 | ecosystem: Environmental > Aquatic > Marine > Coastal | place: USA: Florida | collected 2016-08-06
TAACAAGGTTCCTACATGGATGTAGGGCATTAGAGCAACGCAGGACGCGGTTGCCGAGAACAACCATTCTCTGCAATCAATGCCTTGCCTATACACTTTTTCATTCTCGCTGAATGGCCAATTCTTTATGCAGATTGGTATAATGCAGCCGAGCGCGATTTAATTTCTGCGCTCGACCAACAGTCACTCAGCTCTATCGCAAAGTAACAAATTCTTCAGCTGAAGTCGGGTGAATCGCGACACAGGCGTCAAAGTCTGCTTTTGTCGCGCCCATCTTCATTGCTACACCGAAACCCTGCAGGATTTCATCCATGCCGTATCCAATACCGTGAATCCCTACGACCTTTTCATTCTCACCTGCACAGATCAACTTCATCTTGGTCATCTGACGATGAGACGTTACCGCCGTATACATAGCAGCAAATGAAGAGGTATACACCTTGATGTTACCTTCACCGTATTGATCCACTGCCTGCTGTTCCGTGAGGCCCATAGTTCCGATAGCCGGATGACTGAATACAACGGTTGGCACATTGGTGTAATCCATCACAACATCAGTTATGTTGTTAAACAAACGCTCTGCCAAAATTCGACCCGCTTTAACCGCAACCGGAGTCAACTCAACTTTTCCGATAATATCGCCTAACGCATAAATGCCTTTTACATTTGTTTCGTGGTGTTCATTAACTTTGATATAACCACGCTCATCGCGCTCAACGCCCGTTACTTCAAGGTTAATTTTGTCCGTCGATGGTGTACGGCCAATTGCCCAAACGATGCAGTCGGTTTCAACACTATTGCCATTGTCAAAATGAATGACCAAACTACCATCTTCATTTTTGGTCACTTTGGACGGGATGGAATGCGTTAGTATCTCTATGCCTTCTTCCGTCATTAGTTCTACTAACGTCTCAGACACCATAGTGTCGAAGTTTCTGATTGGTGAGTGTTTACGAACTGCTAACTTAGTATCAGTTCCCAAGCTCTTAAATACACCAGCTAATTCTACCGCAATGTAACCCGCACCCACTACCACGGCACGTTTAGGCTGTTCGTTTAACTCGAAAAAGCCATTGCTGTCGATGCCATATTCCGCACCTTCAATTTCAGGCCAGGTTGGATGACCCCCCGTTGCAATACTGATGTGTTCTGCCGTGTACAACTGGCCATTAACTTCAACGGTCTTAGCATCAACAAACTTGGCAAAGCCGTTGATTACGGTCACGTCATTGTTAGCCAAGACTCGATCATAGGAACCATGGATTCGCTTAATATAAGCTTCACGGCTTTCTACCAAACGGCTCCAGTCGAACTTATTCACCGTCACATCAAAGCCATAATCCGGACTGTATTTGTTAATGGCTTCTGCAACCTGAGCACCAAACCACATGGCCTTTTTTGGCACACAACCCACGTTTACACACGTACCGCCCATGTGTTTGGCCTCAATCAATGCGACTTTTGCCCCGCGCATTGCTGCTCTATTTGCCGACGCAATACCACCGCTGCCGCCACCAATGGCGATATAATCAAAATGAGTTGTCATAAAAATGTCCTGCTAGGTTAGATGTTCTAAAGAATATGGCCTAATGAGGAGAAACCCAAATAGAAAAAACAGATTTCCCTCATCGCTTTATTTCTCATGATGTCTTAGTCAATAGAAAGGCGATTAAGGCTTTATATTCCTTCATAGACGTAAGTTGTCTCGTTTGGGGCACAAATTTATTATTAATTAACAATGTGGGAACCGATGTTATACCTTGCTGCCGCATGGCGTTTGTAGATTTTTGCATCTTTTTAACCGCTGTTTTCACTCGAAAACTGTTAAAGGTTTTGTCAAACGTTACACCATCCACACCACGTTGTTGAAAGAGCTTTTTAATGTCATCTTCACTGTTAATTGGTGAACCAGCTTCGTGGATACTAGAGAATATGTCTGCCACTATTTTTTCCTCAACTTTCAAAAGTTGAGCCGTTACCAATGCCCTGCTCAGCGCATGTTCAAGCTGTTTGTCTCTTCCTGGCATAGAGTCCACATGCGTTTTAACAAAAGATTTTGTTTCTGGAAGCATAGATTTCACTTCTTCCATAAAGGGTTCCTGGCGATAACAATGGGGGCAATAAAAAGAAAAATATTCCGTAACCTGCGGATTTTTACTGAGTTCACCATTAATTTCAATATAGTGTTTGCCCTTAACAAACTCCTCGGCACTCAAATTAATCGCCGTTAACCCGACTAATAAAACGATGGCTAACAAGCCTGTCATAACCTTCATACTGGATTTCCTTATTGTAATTAGAATATGTTTTTCTTATGTATTTTCATTCACTTGCTTAGATACAAAAGGCGTTAAAAGTTCCCACATAATAAAATGATTCGCAGCCTTCACCTTGTAAAACGGATCAGTAGGAACTATCTAAAGCTACAGGAAAAAATAATAAAGGTTTTACCCATGTCTGAACAAACCAACCCGCTGTTGCAAAATTTTGATTTACCTCCGTTTTCTGCGATTAAGCCCGAGCACGTTAAACCAGCAATCGAAAAGCTAATTGACGAATGTAAAATTGCAATTGAGAACGCAGTCAATGAGCCCACTCATACATGGGAAAACTTAGTTTTGGCTACTGAGGACAGCAGCGATCGTTTGAGTAAGTCCTGGTCTCCGGTTTCTCACATGAATTCTGTGGTTAGCAGTGATGAGTTGCGCGAAGCTTTCGAATCTTGCCTGCCTTTGTTAAGTGAGTTTTCTACCTGGGTTGGCCAACACAAAGGTTTGTATGAGGCATACCAGTCATTAGCCGACTCAAACGAGTATTCATCACTTAACTCAGCACAGAAAAAAGTAATTGATAATGCATTGAGAGACTTCAAGTTATCCGGCGTCGATCTTCCCGAAGAAAAACAGCAAAGGTACGGTGAGATACAAACCCGTAAGTCAGAAATTAGCTCTAACTTTTCAAACAATGTTTTAGACGCCACCAATGCCTGGCAAAAAGTCGTCACCGATGAAGCCGAGCTGGCGGGTTTACCAGATTCTGCAATAGCGGCCGCCAAACAGATGGCTGAAATGAAAGAGTTGGACGGTTGGTTATTTACGCTGGACTTCCCAAGTTACTTGCCAGTTATGACCTATTCGGAAAATGCTCAGCTCAGAGAAGAAATGTACACGGCATTTTCCACAAGAGCGTCAGACCAAGGCCCAAATGCCGGAGAGTTTGACAATACCGCCATAATGGATGAGCTATTAGAGTTACGTCACGAAGTCGCCAACCTATTAGGCTTCGATACTTATGCCGACAGCTCCCTCGCCACTAAAATGGCAGAAAACACCGATCAGGTATTGGGCTTTTTAAATCAGTTAGCGGAAAAATCACATCCCCAGGCACAAAAAGAAGTCGAAGAGTTACGTCAGTTTGCCCAAGATGAATTTGGTGTAACTCAACTTAACCCGTGGGATTACAGTTACTACGGTGAAAAACTTAAGCAAGCCAAATATTCAATTTCAGATGAAGAATTACGTCCATACTTCCCTGAAGACAAAGTGCTGTCAGGCCTATTCACCACAGTGAACAAACTGTTTGGCATTAAGGTAAGCGAAATCAAAGAAGGTATCGATACCTGGCATAAAGACGTTCGCTATTTTGATATTCATGATAAAAACGATAACTACCGCGGTAGTTTTTTCCTGGACTTATACGCACGCGAGAAGAAACGTGGTGGAGCTTGGATGGATGACTGTCGTGGCCGTGTTTTAAGAGCCGACGGCTCACTACAAACCCCTGTTGCGTACTTGACTTGTAACTTTAATCAGCCAATTGGCGATCAACCCGCTCTGTTCACACATGACGAGGTTGTTACCTTATTCCATGAATTTGGCCACGGTATTCATCACATGTTGACTCAGGTTGATGAAGCAGCGGTTTCTGGCATCAACGGCGTAGCTTGGGATGCGGTAGAATTACCAAGTCAATTCTTAGAAAACTGGTGTTGGGAAGAAGAGGCGCTCGCCTTTATATCGGGCCATTTTGAGTCCGGTGAGCCTTTGCCTAAAGAAATGTTAGACAAGATGTTAGCAGCCAAGAACTTCCAGTCTGCCATGATGATGGTTCGTCAGTTGGAATTCAGCCTGTTTGATTTCCGTATCCATTCGGAATTCACCAAAGAACAAGGTGCGAATATTCAGGACATTCTGAATGATGTGCGTAAAAAAGTGGCCGTAGTTAAACCGCCTTCGTTTAATCGCTTCCAACATAGTTTTGGACACATTTTTGCGGGTGGTTACGCAGCAGGTTATTACAGTTATAAGTGGGCTGAAGTTCTATCTGCAGATGCCTTTGGTAAATTTGAAGAAGAAGGCATTTTTAATCCTGAAACGGGTAAACAATTCCTGAATAACATTCTGGAAAAAGGCGGCAGTGCTGAACCTATGGAGTTATTCAAATCTTTCCGTGGTCGTGAGCCAGAAATCGATGCCTTGTTACGTCACTCTGGAATTGGCGCGTAAAAAAGCTTAACGTAAAGAAATGATAGATAAACGTTCATGTCTCGACATGGACGTTTTTTAGTATTGAGGACTTATGTCAGACATCATAAAGAACTTAGAAGCTTTTGCCCAAATCGAACAACGCGCCACAGAGCGTAAAGGTGGTGAAGGGGCTTTAAAGGAACTCGTAGAAGACAACTATGGTTTTGAGACACCTAACAAGGTAACTGATGACCGATGGCTGGCGGCATTTACCAAACAAATATTCCAAAGCGGCTTTGTCTGGCGTGTGGTTGAACAGAAATGGCCGGACTTTGAAGAAGTGTTTTTTAATTTCGACATAGAAAAAATGTTGATGATGCCGGACGAGCTTTGGGAAACCAAATGCAAAGATCCTAAAATCATTCGCAATGCCAAGAAGGTCATGACGATAAAAGACAATGCTCAAATGATTTACGAAGTGGCAGAAGAACACGGCAGCTTTAGCCAATTTATCGAGCAGTGGCCAAATGATGACATCATAGGTCTTTGGGCCTACCTCAAAAAACACGGTTCACGCTTAGGTGGCAATACTGGCCCTTACGCACTGCGCTTTATGGGTAAAGACAGTTTTCTTGTAAGCAGAGACAACGAAGCTTATTTCCGAGGTTACAAACTTATTGATGGCGGTATCGCCAGCAAAAAAAACCAAACCATAATGCAACAATGTTTTAACCACTGGCACCAAGAAACAGGCTACAGCTACAGGCAATTGAGTCGCATTTTGTCCTTTTCAGTAGGAGACAACTTTGTAGGACTAACCCCAAGTGACTGATCAATCTTCTGCACTTACCTTTGTAAATTGGCGTGATGCGCCAATAGAGATCATAGATCTAGCCGAATCTCTTGGCTGGAACATGAGTAAACATTTGCCAGAAAAAGATACGTTGTACGCCACTTTTGAAGACGATAAATTGTGCTTAACCAAAGATGGCAAGACCAAGATTAACGTGGATTTTGTAACAGGAGCGAATGCGCACCGTCATAAATTTGGTGGTGGTAAAGGCCAGGCAATCGCTAAAGCGGTGGGGTTAAACAAGGGGGCGACACCAAGTGTTTTAGACGCCACAGCGGGCATGGGCAAAGATGCATTTGTATTGGCCAGTCTAGGTTGCAACGTCACACTAGTTGAACGACAGCCGCCTGTTTATGCCATGTTAGTAGACGGTTTCAGACGCGCTAGTCAAAGTTCAGATTTGCCTTGGTTTGATGAGCGCATGACCCTCATGCAAGACACCTCACAAAATGCGCTAAGGAAAGCCATTGAAAACAAAGACGAATATGATGTTGTCTATTTAGACCCTATGTTTCCACATAGAGAAAAGTCTGCTGCAGTCAAAAAAGACATGGCCATGTTTCAGACTTTTGTAGGAAACGACGCAGATGCAGATGAGTTATTGCCTTTAGCCTACCAATTAGCGACAAAACGTGTTGTAGTAAAGCGACCGGACTATGCGCCATTTCTGAATGAACAGAAACCCAGTAGTCAGATAAAAACAAAAAAAAACCGATTCGATTTATATGTTAAGGCCGCTATGGTCTAACGTCCAACTAGGAAAAAATTATGATTGAAGTAAACGACAAACTACCAAGTGCGCAATTTCAATATTTTGATAAAGACGAGATGAAAACCGTTACCACGGAAGATTTATTCGCGGGTAAAAAGGTCGTGTTATTTGCCGTGCCTGGTGCCTTCACACCAACTTGTTCCAATACCCACTTACCGGGTTATGTCGTTAAGTTTGATGACTTCAAGCAAAAAGGCGTTGACTCAATAATCTGTTTATCCGTCAATGACGCGTTCGTAATGGATGCCTGGGGCAAAAACAGCAACGCAGAAAACCTGATCATGTTAGCCGACGGCGCGGGTGATTTTAGCAAATCTATTGGTCTTCACGCGGAAACCGGCATTTTTGGCGGTTTACGCTCAAGACGTTACGCCATGATCGTCGAAGACGGTATGGTGACTCACTTAAATGTGGAAGAACCAAAAGAATTTAAAGTCAGCGACGCCGAAACCATGTTGCAACTACTATAAAAAACCGTCATAGCAGCATGGCATTGGCCGCAACCTCCAGCGTTTAACTGAGAAGTACCATATTACTTTCTCGGTTGCCTGATGGAGGTTCTTGATGTCGCTTGAAGCTCCTCTAGAAAGATGTTTTTCGTTCTGAGCTTATTATGTTAATGCAATTGGTTACAGCCGAGTCTGAACACTGACCAGCCTCTAATAACGAATAGGGCTGGTAGTGCTTCCCCAAACTTTTTACTCGGCCAAATACTCTGCCGGCCTAGCCTGCTCGAAGATAAATACCCCATCATAAAGTGATGGCCAGTGTTCTTTCTTTACTTTATGTTGATAATCAACGGAAAAAAGCTCCATTTTGTCCGTGTTTGGCTTTTTAAATGTGGCAATATCAACGTACGTCAGGGTGTTACCAAACTCCTGCTGAGCGAACCTTTCCAGTGAGTTATCGTCAATTTCTTTCACCGCTTTAACCGTCAAATCGACAAAATCCAGATATTCACCTTTTTGCGCACTGAAATGCATCATGTAATATTCGTTTTTAAACATTTCAAATACTCTTTGTCCCGCGTTAACCTGTTCATGACCGGTTTTCATTAAGTGCCCTGAGTGACCCCACACCATGATTTTCTGCTCTGGGAAAACACTGGCTAACCAATTTAAGTTTTCACCCATTTCAAAGCTACGGGTATCTTCTATTTGCCATTGACGTTTAATCTGGGCTTCCAAACCTTTTGTGATCCGATACCAAAAACCGTCATCTACATTAAGCAATGAAAATTGCATGTCTTTCAGTTGTCTAAACAACTGTATTTCTTCTGAACGACTCAAACGAGGCTGATTATTTTTGAGGCTTCGTTGCAACAACATCCAGTCAAAGTTACGCCACTTTGCGTCCAAATATATCAATTGCGATTTTAGATCACTCACTAATGTATCTTGTGCAATAGTTCCTGTGTGCTGACTGTCAAAACCCACTAACCTTAACGGGTTGCCAGAATTCGCGTGTTTAGAAATATAATCGAATAAGGGCTGCAGCTCGGCGCTATTGGCGTACATATAAAAAATATTACCCGGCGCTAACTCATTCAGTGATTTTCCCTGCAGAACTTCAAGCCAGAGTTGCGCAACGTCATACATTCCGCTTTCCAATGCCAGAATGTTAAACCCTTGATGTTGATGTAAGTGCTTAATCAACTCAGTTTTTAGCGCAAATACATTACCAGCACCATGAGTCTGCTCGCCCAAACCTACGATGCGTGCTTGCCTCAAGAAGGGCATTACATTGGAAAAATCATGTGAGCCATTCACACTAAAAACAGGAGAAAAATGTTCGGAGTTTCCTTTAGCGGTGAGCACTAAAGGTAATAAAGCCGCAGACACGAACATGACCACGGCAATTACAAATAAAAAACGGCGTCCCTTAACCATACCAGCTTCCTCAAACTTTGACCTATTAAATATAGACGCCTTTAACAGTTTTGAGAAAAGCTAAATTTGACAATGTAGACGTAAATTAAGCAGCGCGTTTTTTCCTTATGTTTTTGACGCTGGCAAAGGAGTAAATGACCAACGCAAGCCAAATAAAGCCGAATGTTACCCACCTATCATTACCCACAGATTCACCGTACATAAACACCGCAAACATAAACATGATGCTTGGGCCAATGTATTGAAAAAAGCCCATTGTGGAATAATTTAGTCTTCTGGCACCTGCGACAAAACACAACAAAGGCAAGGTTGTTACTAATCCGGCAGCCATTAACAACAAGTTTAACCCTAGAGTATTATTGGCCATATTCATCGCTGGTGATTCCGCAAACAACCACCAATAAACAACCGCTGGCACCACCAATAATAAGGACTCAATCAGTAAACCTGCTACAGAGTCCACCGAAATGGTTTTACGTATCAATCCATAAAAAGCAAATGACAGAGCCAAAGCAAACGCCACATAAGGAAAAGAGCCAAACGTTACTAGCTGTATAATTACACCTAATGCAGCAAGTCCAACCGCCGCGTATTGCAATCGAGATAGTCGCTCACCTAAAAACAACATGCCGAGCGCGATATTCAACAAGGGATTAATGTAATAACCCAAACTGGCGTCCAACATGTGATCGTTATTGATTGACCAGATAAATAACCACCAATTAAAACCAAGTAAGCTGGCGCTTAAAAACAACATTGCGGTGGTTCGTGGTTGCCGTAATACCTGCCGAATAGTGGACCATTGTTTTTTCATACCTATGATCACAGCCAGCAAAAGCGTGGACCAGACAATTCGATGCACCAAAATATCAAGAGATGGGATCTCTATGATTTGTTTAAAATAAAGCGGTGCCAGCCCCCACATGCCGTAGGCCAGTATAGCTAAAATTACACCTTGCTTTTGAACTTGATTCATCCGAACCGTCTCACTCAGTTGTCAATTGTGAAATAAAAAAGGCACCTGAGGTGCCTTTTACGGAATCGAATTATATGTATTTAGAGTTAAAACTCCAAATGTTTATTCAAAAATGAAATCACTTTTTTGTAATAAATTTCTCTGTGTTTAGCTTTGTAAAAACCGTGACCTTCATCCTTAAACTCCAAATACTCATAAGGGTGATCATATTTATCCATAGCTGCCATTAGGTTTTCGGCGTGCTCAATTGGAGCTCGCTCATCTTCTTTACCATGAACGACCAATACTGGTGCCTTTAGTTTTTCGATATTGTGTACAGGTGAGAAATCCTTCAGTATTTTTTCATCTGTACCTAATACAGCCTCAAGATAATTTTCTCCTTCAGTACGCCGTTGGATATCACCCTCTTCAAACATCAGTGGCAGGTCATAAACTCCAACCACACCAATGGCACACTTAAATAAGTCAGGTTCAATGATTGAGCTTTGAAGCGCAGAATATCCGCCAAAACTCGCGCCCATGATACAAATATTATTTTTGTCTACGGTGCCATCTTCGATTAAATGTTTCACGCCATCAATGATGTCATATTGCACTTCTGCGCCCCACTTGCGGTGACCATCACGCTCAAACTGTTCGCCATAACCGCCTGAACCACGAAAGTTAACCTTCAAAACTGCTAAACCGTTATTTGCCAGCATTTGGCTTTTACTTTCGAAACCAATAGTGTCGCGTACACCATGAGGTCCGCCATGTGGCATCACGATCAATGGTAAGTTTTTACTCTCTTTGTTATTTGGCAAGGTCAAGTAACCATGGATAGTTTTGCCGTCCCTAGAGTTAAACTTAATTCCTTTAGTTTGAGCCATTAGTTTCGGATCTATCCAACGTTTATTGGAAAACATATAACTTAGTTTTCGAGTAGCTCCATCATATAAATAATAGTCACCTGGATTTTTAGCATTTCCTGCCCATAACACTTGTAAAGTCTGATCTAATGTTGAGCTTATGATTCGAACCTGATGACCAGGCAATGCTTGTAAAAGACCTTTCAAACGCTTTGTTAACTTAGAGCTTTTATCAACAAACTGGTAACCCGCTTCCCCATCTTCATATTCCACCGCATAAATTGAACCGCTTTCTCTGTCATAATAGACTTGAGTAGGTTCAACCGTTGAGTGACTACTTATCTTGGTAAAAGTTTGATTAGTAACGTTAAACTTGTATATGCCATCTGGCTGCCCATTTTCACTAGCTGAAACGAATAAGGACTTTCCGTCCTTAGAGAACGCTCTCGGATATATGTTAGTAAAAGTTTCGTTATCAAACTTCAACTCTTGCCATTTTTCCTTTGCTTTACTTCTGTATAGGATGTTTTGGCTAACGTAGTCTTTAGTTGAAATGGCAAGCCTTACAACTCCGTTTGCATCAGTCAGATAGTTCGGCAAATTAGTAGGCGCATCTGCTACTTTCTTCTTGTGTCCGTTAAATACATCAACCTTGTAAACTGGTACACGAGTATTAGTTTTACTGCCTCGCCACGGATAGGTTGCCACTAACATATGGTCTTCGTCTTCAACCAAAGGATCGATTACCCACGAACTGCCATAAACAATCTCCGCCCTTTTAATGGCTGTGCCCGTTTGCTGCTTAGCCCTGTAACCCATCAAGTATTTTCCACGAGAGCCATCGGCGTTTACTGCCATCAACTCTCCGTAGTAATGTGGCTGATCAGACCATCCTTTAAGATATCCTCGTTGCAATACAATACGTTCATTGCTGACCCAGTCATAATCTCCAACCTGTTCATTCTTATCAAATTTGACGACATGTTTCATCGACATGTCTTTTCTATTAAGAATGATTAGTGCGTTCTTATCGTCTAACTTAGTAATTGCGGCAACATATTTGCCATCCGGTGATAATTTTACCGTAAAAAATTCGGCCCCTTTACTAAAGTGAGCAAAGCTCAGTGGTTTCGCCTGACCGGATATTGAGGTAAGAAGAAGAGTTATTAAAATGAGATATTTAAACATAGTTCAATCCCTTGATAAAAAATAAGACGCACACAAAAATACTACCTTATGTACACTTTTACAATGTGTTACGAATTGTAAATGTTATCCGACTAAATAGGTACCTGTACCAAACGCAATTTGTTCGCCTTCTTCATTGTGCAGCTCCATTCTGGTTACACAAACACGGCTGCCAGACCTTATTAAATGCGCAGTTGCGATAAATTCTGTTCCTCGGCCTGGACGCAAATAATCTGTACGTAAGTCTATGGTGCCGACATTTTTGGTAAATTCGGCTAGCTGAAATTCATTTTCAATTTCCTGCTTCGCTAATCGGCTATAAATCGCGAGAATACCGCCTACCGTGTCTAGCGCAGTCGCCGTTACACCGCCATGCAAGATTTTGTGCATCGGGTTACCCATGAGTTTATCTTGCCATCTAAAACGAATTTCAGCTTTATCGGCATTACAAACGGTTATCTTCAATCCAACGGTCTGATTAAAATTTAGACTTTCAAAAACTTCTGATAACCACTGTTGAATATGCTGCTGCGATAACATGAATCACCTTTATTGATAAAAAACATCTCATCGGATGAGTGTATTAAATTGGCTTGATGGTACAATGCATTCATCTGTGTGTCACACCCGAAGTAATAATTTTTGTCTCAGCCTCCAAACAGTCCAATTCAGGTTCTAAATCAAGTATTTGGTTATGAACAATTTCGCGACGGCCAGGAACAGGTTATTGACGCCTGCTTATCTGGAAGAGACGTCATGGTTTTGTTACCAACGGGTGGCGGCAAGAGTTTGTGTTATCAAATCCCCGCTTTGTTGTTACCCAGAGTTACCGTAGTCGTCACACCTTTATTGTCGTTAATGAAAGATCAGGTTGACCAACTATTAGAGTTAGGTATTCCAGCTGCCTTCATCAATAGCCAACAAGACCGACAGCAACAAACTCAAGTATTGAATAAGTTGCAACATGGTGAAATCCGCATTTTATATGTATCACCTGAGCGTTTATTACAACTTCATTTTATGGAGCATTTAAAACACTGTGGCGTTGGCCTTTTTGCCGTCGACGAAGCACATTGTTTGTCTCATTGGGGGCATGATTTCAGACAAGATTACTTGCGTCTTAATTGCCTTAAACCCAATTTTCCTCATGTGCCTGTTATGGCTTTAACCGCAACAGCTGATCGTGCAACGCGTTACGACATTGCCCACCAGCTACAGCTAGTAGAGCCCCATATTCATGTGGGCAGTTTCGACCGACCTAACTTAAGGTACACCATCGAAGAAAAGTTTAAGCCGTTAAGCCAGTTGCTCAACTTTCTTGATTCTCAAAGCGATAACAGCGGCATTGTTTACTGCTCAAGCCGAGCCAGAGTGGATGACATAACCTCAAAACTGCAAGCGAAAGGGTATAAAGCCGAAGCCTATCACGCGGGATATGAAACCGATCACCGTATCATTGTTCAAGAAAAGTTCCAACGAGACCAAGTGCAAATAGTAGTTGCAACGGTTGCCTTTGGCATGGGCATCAACAAACCGAATATTCGTTACGTGGTGCACTATGACTTACCTAAAACCATAGAAAGTTATTATCAAGAAACCGGCCGTGCCGGGCGAGACGGTTTGCCAGCAGAATGTTTAATGTTTTTTGATACGGGCGATATACCCAGAGTGAAACGGCTAATTAGCGACAATCCAAACGAGGAGCGAGCTAAGGTCGAATTACAACGATTTAACGCCATGGTTGCATTGGCAGACGCACAGATCTGTCGCCGTCAGGTTTTACTACACTACTTTAACGAGCCTAGCGCCAAGTCCTGCGGCAATTGTGATATATGCTTGGACCCGCCAAAATCTTTTGATGGAAGTTTGTTAGCTCAACAAGCCATGTCCTGTATCTATCGCAGCGGTCAAAAGTTTGGTATCGGTCATATTATCGATATATTGCGTGGCAGTCAGAACCTAAGGGTGAAAGATCACGGCCATGACAAGCTCTCTACCTATGGCATGGGTAAAGACCACAGTCACGAATACTGGATGAGTATCTTGCGCCAGCTAGTACACTTAGGTCTGGTTGAACAAGACATCAGTCGAGGAAGCAGTCTATTGTTGACTGAAAAAGCGCGACCTGTATTGAAAGGAGATGAAGACCTGTCTCTGGCCGTTCCAAGACTTGGCAGCAAGCATATTTATGAGCAAACCATTAAGGTCAATTACGACAAACGACTGTTTGCCAGACTTAAAGGCTTGCGTAAAGCCCTCGCGGAAGAACACGACGTACCACCTTTTGTGGTTTTCTCAGATGCGACTCTGGCAGACATGGCTCACAAGCAACCTACAAGTCAGCGGGAACTACTTGCAGTATCCGGTGTTGGTCAAACTAAGTTGCAAAGATACGGTTCGGCGTTTTTGTCCGTGATTGAACGTCATTTAGCGGGCGACTAAAAGCTATAACAATAACGCTACTTGCCACTCGGATCGAGAGAAGCGTAATACGCTGAGATATTTATTATATCTTCGTCGGTAAGTGGCATCGCCATAACCGTCATCACAGGATCATTACGCATTTTGGTTTTAAAATCCTTAAGCTGTTTGATCAAGTATTGTTCTTTCTGCCCCGCAAGATTGGGATAAGTTGGTATAACGCTAACACCCTTTGCCCCATGGCAGGCTGCACAGGTTTGGGCCTTTTGTTCGCCCAGTTTTATGTCCCCTTTCGCATCACTGGTACAGGCAACTAAATTAAACGCAGCGAATAAGGCAAATTGCAGTTTTTTCATGACTCACCAATAATTTAGATAATACCCATCAAATATAGAGTAAACTGAAAAGCATCGCATCCATGAATCTGACATTTGGCTTCTGATGCTTAACTTATGCCCAGCTTCATTGTACGAAAACTCAGTTTTAGTAATTCTTAGGTACTCCTAACTTCACCTAGTTTAAGTAGCAGATAAATAAAGAGAACACTTGGTTTTACAAATGAACGCCACTACCTAGTTATCATTAATTGAGGCAACTTATCTTTAATACCAATTCTGATAAGTAATTAGTCAGTTCAGAGCTGGGCCAGAAGTGGGAGAATAAGCGAAACTTGTGTAGGTATAGTTGCTCTACATCAAACAAGTTTGGCGCTATTATCGCGCTTCTGGATAGCTCCCAAAGGGCGGGTTTAAAAGCTTCTCATGCTGCGTTGCCCCACAGGGACGTGGGGTAAGGGGACAATGCAGGAGCATATTGTCCTTATTGATTTTGAAAAGGGAATTACCATTCTCTACAATCAATGCCTTGCTTGAAAAGCTTTTAATTCCCGCTGAATGACCAATTACTTATCAGAATTGGTATAACTCAAAAAATACAGTGAAAAGGAACATTAATGAAACTAGAAATATTGGAAAACCCAGAGCAAGACCTGATTGACTTTCTCGACAAAAAAATCGCTGATTTCAACTGGGAACGTTGGGAAGTAGAGAAGCGTTTGCCATTAGCCGTCCAGATTAAAAATGATAACGGTGAGGTCATCGCTGGAGCAGCCGCACGTACCTTTGGCGACTGGCTATTATTAGACACTTTGTGGGTGTCTGATGAGCTTCGAGGGCAAAATGTTGGCAGCAAAATTTTGACCCAAGTTGAAGCGTTAGGCAAAAAACGTGGCTGTAAAAAGTGTTTATTAGATACCTTAAATTTTCAGGCTAAACCTTTCTACGAAAAATACGGTTATGAAGTGCAATGGGTGCAAGAAGGTTATCCTAAAACCGGCTGTAAGTACTTCATGGTAAAAGAGCTATAACGCTAATAACTCAGTGCTATTTTTAACTCTTGTAACTGAAGTTCTGAATATACTTTAATGCCGTTAAGTTCCAATAATCTGGCAGTTACACCCATACCTAAGATCAGATTATTGGAAAAACTGCCATCGTAAATTTCAGTATTACCGCAACTCGGACTTCGGGCTTTGAGTAGGGCAAACTTGATATTGTGTTTTTTGCATAACACCAAAGCTTGTTTCGCGCCTTCATTAAATTCCTGGGTCACATCTTCCCCTTGAACCGTGATCACTAACCCACCACGCTGCTCAGCGGGTGCCCGAGGAGTCGCTAGGCCTCCAGCCACCTCAGGACAAATGACCACTAACCTGTCATCTGCTTGCAAGCTTTGTAACCACTGCAACTCCTTTATTGCTTTGGATTTCCCGTCATAACGAACAGGCTGTCCCAACAAACAAGCAGAAACGAGAAGTTTGGGTTTTTCAATCATATTGATCACACAAATTTAAAGAGGCATTTTTGTACATGTTACGTATAATACCCGATTATTTTTTATGGAAATACACGAGTCACCTTACATGAGTTTATCCGTTGTTATCTTGGCTGCCGGAAAAGGCACCCGTATGCGTTCTGCATTACCAAAAGTTTTACATAGTGTCGCCCACAAACCTATGGTGCAACACGTGATTGATGCTGCTAAATCATTGAGCAGTAAAAACATCACATTAGTATACGGTCATGGCGGTGATCAACTGCAAGAAGCGCTAAATCACAATGAGGTGAATTGGGCACTTCAGGCGGAGCAATTAGGCACAGGTCATGCAGTTAAAGTTGCCAATGAATTCATGCCAAACGACGATACCGTATTGATCTTGTACGGTGATGTGCCTTTAATTCAAAGCTCGACTCTGGAGCGTCTTCTAGCCGTAAAACCAGAAAAAGGCATCGCACTATTAACCGTTAAACTTGAAGATCCAACAGGTTACGGCCGTATCATTCGTCAAGATGACAAAGTTGTAGGCATTATTGAGCAAAAAGATGCGTCTGAAGAACAACTGAAAGTTAATGAAGTCAACACTGGCATCATGGCTGTAAACGGCGACCTTTTAAAGGGTTGGTTGGACAACTTATCCAGCGATAATGCGCAAGGCGAATACTACCTAACTGACATCATCGCGATGGCGGAGCAACAAGGTTATGCCATTGAAACTGCGCATCCAGATAATGGAATGGAAGTTGAAGGTGCAAACAACCGCGTGCAGCTAGCGGGTCTTGAGCGTGAATACCAACGTCGTGAAGTTGAAAAGCTAATGTTATCTGGCGCGTCAATGCGCGACCCTGCTCGTGTTGATGTACGAGGTGATGTCACTGTCGGTCAAGATGTAGAGCTTGATGTGAACATCGTATTTGAAGGCAAAGTGGTATTAGGCGACAACGTAAAGGTTGGCCCAAACTGTATTCTTACGGATTGTGAAATTGCCGATGGAACGGAAATTAAGGCCAATTCAATTATTGAATCCGCGAAAGTTTCCACAAATGCACTAATCGGCCCTTACGCCCGATTGCGTCCTGGTGCCGTTGTGGGCAACAAGGCTAAAGTCGGTAACTTTGTTGAAATGAAAAAATCCACCTTAGGTGAAGGTTCTAAAGCCAACCACTTCTCTTATTTGGGCGACGCAACTATCGGGGCCGGCGTAAATATTGGTGCTGGTGTGATCACTGCCAATTACGATGGTGTGAATAAGTTTAAGACAGAAATTCACGACGATGCATTTGTCGGTACAAATTCAACTTTAGTAGCTCCTATTGTCATTGAAAAAAATGGTTTTGTTGCAGCTGGTTCTACCGTGACTAAAAACATTAACGCTGATGGCCTTGCCATAGCTCGTGGTAAACAGCGCAATATCGAAGGTTGGGCTCGTCCAACCAAAGACTAGGTTTATCCGCTTCAAACGTATAATTGAAAATGCCACGACCGGAGTTAAGGTAGTGGCATTTTAGCAATTAAAACCCGATACAAGGCCTACGCTTTGTTTAGAGCACACTACGTCCTAAATTTTGTGCCTTTGAATAATAACCAGAACATCAATGACATTTCCGCTAAATGCGTAACCAATAAGAATGGATTTGAATACAGCGAGTTTTCTATTTCGGGAAACAAGAAAATTTGCACAAACAAAACCGGGTAACCCAGGCTACCCACAACCAATAACCCACCGATAACCTTTGGTAAATATCCAGATTTGTAAACCAAAATGCCTAAAGGCAATAACCAGAGTCCAAAAAAGATGCTGGCTACCGCAGCACCTTTACGATAGATGTCCAGAAAAATACCTACAAACTCGATTGATTGGTTTTGCGCCAATGGCAATATCGCATACAGATTGAGCTGATTTAACATGAAGATAGGCACGGAAATAAATGCCAAAACCGACATAATAATTGCTAACTGCTTATCAACATTTTTTAGCAGCTTAACTAACGCCAAGACATAAAAGATAAACATGGCTTGCATAAGTAACCCGCTAACAATTCCTTGCAGAAACAAAGGTCCGGATGTCAATATGTTATTAGCGGTAGCTTGAATATCACTCAAAACAATCAATTTAGAATTAACATAGTGAGAAAACGAGCCACTAATAAGTAGTAACAATCCTATGCACCCTGCCACTCTGGCCAAATCCAAAGAAAAAACGGAGCGCGAAGCGCCTGTCGCTAAAGTGTTCATATCTAAAACTCCCTATAGTTTTCTCGACGCTGATTTCATTTCTTTTAAAAGAGATTTGTCTTCAGTTTTGCTTTTAACTTCATTTAATATCTCGCGAGCCTCATCCAACTCACCAGTTTTGATCAATAGTTGAGCCAGCCGGAACTTTGCCCATGGTAAAGTCGGCAACCTATCATCATCGTTAAACTCTTTAATAAATACCCGCAAAACACTAATGCCTTGCTCCACATTGTTTTGACTGAGCACGCTGTTATGACCTATTTCGTATAATGCCTTTAGCTTTAACAAATTGCTCTTAGACGAATGGGACTGTAAAACCTGTTCAAAATCAGCTAACGCAAGATCATATCGTTCCAAAGATTGATAATGTTTGCCACGATGCATGTAAACATGGCTATTACCTGGAAATTTCCGTAATGCCTTGTCATAAACAGCCTGTGCTTCGCTTTCTTGCTCCAATTCATGGTTTATGTCTACCTGTGCAAGCATTCCTTGAACCTCATCCAACTTCGCTATTGCCCTTGATTCTTCTTTGGCTAACTTCATGTCTCCCCCCAGCATGGAAGGTGCCTTTAAATAAAATCGCATTAAACTTTGCCGATATCGAACAACATCAGGGTTTAATCGCACGGCTTTTTTGTAACTATTCAAGGCTTTTTTAGCATAACCAGCCAAACTAAAAATGCTAGCTTGCATAGCCTGATGGCTCATGATCCGCGCTGCATCAAATTGCATGACCGCATTATCAGGATTAATCGCTAATGCTTGCAGGATATGATTTTCAGCCTCTTCAAGATTACCTACACGTAACGCTACTTTTGCCAGCGTCCATAATTTCGATGCCTGTTGGTGTTTCTGCATTAGCAGCTCAGACGAGTCTGTCTCACTGCTGTCAGACTCGTTATATACTGACGCAGAATAGGCGTAACTGTTAACAAACACTATAAAGTGAACGGTCAATAAGATCGTAACTAAACACCGTTTCAACATAAAACAATGTTTGCCAGTAACTAACGAACTCATAAGGTTGAAGTTTAATTGCATTGTTCCTCCGTTACTCACCAATCACCTTGCAAAAAACACACATCGTTGTGTTAAATTAGACCAGGATAGATAAGCAGTAAATAACCCGAGTCATCAAAGAGATGACCCAAAACGTCAAAACGGAGACACCATGCATCAAGAAACCGTAGCGGCAGGATTTGCTAGTGCGTTACTCGCTTTACTTACGTCAAAAGGCTTAAACGCTGATTCACTATTGGATAAATGTGAAATCAACCCAGAAATATTGGCCAAACCTGATAATCGCATGCCGTTGAAACAGTTCATATATCTCATGGAAATGGGTAAGGAATTAACAAACGAACCAGCATTAGCGTTGCATTATGGAGAAATGTCTACGGTCCCTGCTTCATCTATTGTCTACCTTATATGTGCCTCCGCTGACTCGGTAATTGACGCATTTCACCAAATGAACCGCTATTCGCGGTTAGTCATTGATAGTAATGATATGGAAACAACAATTTCATCGGATGAAACGGGGACCTGGCTAGAATTGCAAAGCCCTATTTATTTCGAGTATCCACAGTTAGTGGAATCTGGCTTAGCACGAATCGTGACTGGGTCAGCCTCTTATTTTGCGGACCGGCCTTTCGCTAAAGCGATTCATGTTTCCTTTCCAGAGCCCAGTTACCTAAACGAATACCAGCGTATTTTTGATGTTCCAATCACTTTTAATTGCGAAAGAAACGCTATCTTATTTGATCAGGAATTCTTGTCGCTTGAATTACCCAACTCAAATCAATATCTATTCGATGTGTTATGTGAACGAGCCGATACTTTGCTGCAACAACTAGACAGTGAACAAACCATTCAAGGCAAAATACAAAAGCTCTTGCTTCCTAAATTGCATGTAGGCATACCAGAAATGCAACAGATAGCCGATCAATTAGGCATGAGTAAACAGTCCTTATACCGCAAGTTAAAAGCACAAGGCAGCGGTTACGACCAGTTAGTTGATGCATTACGTCATAAAATGGCGTTGCAATATTTGAATGGAAAAAAAGTTTCGGTAAAAGAAACCGCATATTTATTGGGCTTTTCCGATCCAGGCTCTTTTTCAAGAGCATTTAAACGCTGGACGGGTAGCAGACCCAGTCAAATTGAACAAACCTAAGAATAACTTAATACACTAAATCATTCCTAAGCGGTCCCTCCTTCACATCCTTGTGACCGGGACACACCGTCATCCCTTTGCGGTCCCTCCTTCACATCCATGTGGCCGGGACACACCGTCATCCCTGACGGCGTCATTCCAGAATCGCCACAGCGATATCAGGAATCCAGCATTCTTCTTCACTTTTTAACTGGTTCCCCGATTTCTCGGGGATGACGAATTGGGGTGTTCACCGTCATCCCTTTGCGGCCCCTCCTTCTCATCCATGTGACCGGGACACACCGTCATCCCTGACGGCGTCATTCCAGAATCGCCACAGCGATATCAGGAATCCAGCATTCTTCTTCACTTTTTTAGCTGGTTCCCCGATTTCTCGGGGATGACGAATTGGGGACACACCGTCATCCCTTTGCGGTCCCTCCTTCACATCCATGTGGCCGGGACACACCGTCATCCCTTTGCGGTCCCTCCTTCACATCCATGTGATCGGGACACACCGTCATCCCTGACGGCGTCATTCCAGAATAGCCACAGCGATATCAGGAATCCAGCATTCTTCTTCACTTTTTAGCTGGTTCCCCGATTTCTCGGGGATGACGAATTGGGGTGTACACCGTCATCCCTTTGCGGTCCCTCCTTCACATCCATGTGATCGGGACACACCGTCATCCCTGACGGCGTCATTCCAGAATCGCCACAGCGATATCAGGAATCCAGCATTCTTCTTCACTTTTTTAACTGGTTCCCCGATTTCTCGGGGATGACGAATTGGGGTGTTCACCGCCATCCCTGACGGCGTCATTCCAGAATCGCCACAGCGATTTCAGGAATCCAGCATTCAAGACACGAAGTTAAATTGGAGACCAATATTTCGTAACCCAAATCAATAATTTCACTTCAAAGTCATTTTTTGGTTGATTTGAAACAAAACGAAACTATAATCCTTTCGAAACGAAACTTAGAATATGGTTAATTCATTGCAAAAACGTAATACACAATCTCGTCGACGCGCTATTGTTGAATTGGTAAATGACCAGAAAGAAGTTAGTGTTGAACAGCTTACCAGTATGTTCAAAACTTCTGAGGTGACCATTCGCAAAGACTTAACCGCACTTGAAAGCAATGGTTTGTTGTTACGCAAATTCGGTGGTGCAGTATCGCTGCCAAAAGAATCCGCTGAGCTAACCAGTCAGGAAGTTTCGAAACGAAAACAAGCAATTGCAAAAGCCGCCGCGCAACTTATTAAAGACCACAATCGAATTGTGATTGATAGCGGCAGCACAACTTCTGGCGTACTGGCACATGCCCAACATGTAACAGGTCTGGTAGTAATGAGCAATTCGATTCAAGTGGCTAATCAGATCCTGGAACTTGAAAACGAGCCTACGTTGTTAATGACAGGTGGAACCTGGGACACTCAGTCTCATTCGTTTCAAGGCCAACTCGCCGAAACTATGTTGCAATCCTATAATTTTGACCAGGCCTTTTTAGGCGCATCTGGTCTGGATGTTAATCGTGGCTCGACAACCTTCAACGAGTTAACAAACTTGAGTCGGGTCATGGCAAAAGTTTCACAACAAGTTATTGTGCTTGCGGAATCTGAAAAGTTACAAAGGAAAATACCTAATTTAGAGCTGTCGTGGGACGAGATCGATATTTTGGTCACCGACGCAGACATTGATCAAGAGAGCGAGCAACGAATTGCTGCTCAAAATGTACAAATCATAAAAGTGTGAGCCAGTAGGCAAACTTAACGGAGAATATTATGTGTGGAATCGTAGGTGGCGTAGCAGAACGTCGCATTGTAAATATCTTATTAGAAGGCCTTAAGCGTCTTGAATACCGTGGTTATGATTCAGCGGGTGTCGCACTTCTATCTCCAGAAGGCGAACTAAAACGTGAACGTGAAGTAGGCAAAGTTCAGAATTTAGCAGATGCAGTCACAGCTTCAGAAGTCAACGGCGTAACCGGTATAGCTCATACTCGTTGGGCAACCCATGGTGGCGTTACTCAAGCAAACGCACACCCACATATGTCCAGCGATCAAATTGCATTGGTTCACAATGGCATCATTGAAAACCACGAAACCTTACGAACTGAACTGACGGCAAAAGGTCATGAATTTTTATCTGCAACAGATACAGAAGTCATCGCACACTTAGTTGCAGAAAACCGTAAGTCAAGCGACTCATTATTAGCGGCAGTTCAGAAATCTGTAAAAGATTTGGATGGCGCATACGGCACGGTAATCATGGAACCGCAAAACCCTGACCGTATAGTAGTTGCACGTTCAGGCAGCCCTTTGGTTATCGGTTTAGGCATGGGTGAAAACTTTGTTGCTTCAGATCAATTAGCGTTACTTCCTGTAACGCGTCGTTTTATCTTCCTAGAAGAAGGTGATGTAGCGGAAATCACCAAGACAGAAGTTAACATCTTCGACGTTGACGGTAACCCAGTTGAACGTGAAATCAACGAATCTGACGTATCACACGACGCAGGTGATAAAGGCGAATACCGCCACTACATGTTAAAAGAAATTCACGAGCAGCCAGCAGCTGTACGTAACACGTTAGTTAATCGTATTAACGAAGAAACCGTTATCGAAGAGTACTTAGGTGAAAACGCTGCGCAAATCTTAGAAGGCATCGATCACGTACAAATCATTGCCTGTGGTACATCCTACCACTCGGGCATGGTCGCTCGTTACTGGTTAGAGTCTTTAGCTAACGTAAGCTGTAATGTAGAAATCGCTTCTGAATTCCGTTACCGCAAATCGTTTGTTCCTAAAAACTCATTGATCGTTACTATTTCTCAATCGGGTGAAACTGCCGATACATTAGCAGCACTTCGTTTAGCGAAAGAAATAGGTTACAAAGCAAGTCTTACCGTTTGTAACGTACCAGGTTCTTCTTTAGTGCGTGAATCTGACCTAGCGGTGATGACTAACGCAGGTGCTGAAATTGGCGTAGCGTCAACTAAAGCTTTCACTACCCAGTTGGTAGCTCTTCTTATGTTGACTGCAGCTTTAGGTAAGCAAAAAGGCATGACTGCAGAAACCCAAAAACAAATTGTAACAGCACTAAGCAGCCTACCAGCTAAATTGGAAGAATCTCTAGCCATGAGCGAAGGCATCGAAAAATTAGCTGAAGAATTTGCCGACAAACACCACAGCTTATTCTTAGGTCGCGGCGAGCAATACCCGATTGCGATGGAAGGCGCACTTAAACTTAAAGAGATCTCATATATTCACGCAGAAGCGTATGCCGCAGGTGAATTGAAACACGGTCCATTAGCATTAATCGATGCAGAAATGCCAATTATCGTAGTCGCTCCTAACAATGAACTGTTAGAAAAACTTAAATCAAACGTTGAAGAAGTTCGCGCACGAGGCGGTATTTTATACGTATTCGCTGACAAAGACGCTCAGTTTAAAGGCGACGACACTATGCGCGTAATGGAAGTACCGCACGTAGACGAGTTGATTGCACCTATCCTTTACACAGTTCCATTACAGTTATTAAGTTACTACGTAGCTATCATTAAAGGTACTGACGTAGACCAACCTCGTAACCTTGCAAAATCGGTTACTGTGGAATAAACGAAAGTTATGATTACGAATCCTATGTAGGTGAGTAATAAAGTTATTAACAAAAGTCATCTGAGCTATCTTCAAAGTAAGTTAGTAAAGATGACTTTTTTTATGGCTGGAAAAAAGTACTGGAATTCAGATGTTAAAAATAAACGCTGAATAAAGTCTGGGCGTGGCCAAGGCTCATTAAATGACTACTGCATGTAACACACTTATGGCTTTACTTCATATAAAAAAATAAGAATACCATTCATCACAAATATACGCCCAATAGCATAAGCTAGGTAACAATAAAGGCCGTAGCACAGTTGTGAGATTGCCCATACATTCTATTCATTAAGAAATCTGAATATGACAATCTCAATAATATCGCGAACCAGCGTCTATTTCGCAATCTTCAATAAACGCCTTCTGGGTAAATCAAAAACAAGGTACTCATATTGGGAGTACATCTCACTTTTGGTATTTATATACGTTCTCTAGTCTTTTGTTAGAGTTGATACTTATATCAAGATCTTTGATTAAACCATCTTTTAGACTGTAGACCCAGCCATGTATGTGTGGAAATTCACCTTCTTCCCAACTTTCTTGTATGAAAGAGACTTTCGCTAAATTATTAACTTGTTCCAATATGTTAAGCTCAACATAACGATCGAATTTTTTCTGTTCATCTGTTATTGCGTCTAACTCAGGGCTATGCAATTGATAAACGTCCTTGATGTGCATAAGCCAATTGTCCAAGAAACCAAACTTTTCGTTTGACATTGCAGCTTGAACACCTCCACACCCGTAATGACCACAGACAATTATGTGTTTAACCTTCAGTACTTTGACAGCATAATAAACAACACTTAGCAGGTTACTATCTGTATGAACAACCATATTAGCGATATTGCGCTGAACAAATATTGAACCTGGCATGGCATCCGTAATTTCAGTAGCAGGAACTCGACTATCAGAACAACCGATCCACAAGAACTGTGGAGACTGTCCCTCAGATAACTTGTCAAAGAAATTAGGGTCTTTTTCTAGCGTCTTGTTTACCCACTTTACATTACCATTGAGAAGATCTTTGATTGACTCTGCCATACCAAACTAGCTCCAATTATATTAGTTCAAGAAAACCCAATTATAACAGTTTGGTCATGAATAGAAATTGAGATTTATCAACACCTAATACAATATTAAATGGTCTGACTTGCTGAAAAATATGTTGGTGTGTTGAACAAATTAATAATCGCACGCGCAAAATTGTATTTGCTAGGAGCTGGAAAATAGGTTTTGGATTATTAATTTACGGAACTTTTCCAGTTGGTATAAATCAATGATTTACGGCGCAAAAAGTTAACAACTTTATTGTAAACCAATAGCCGACTTACCGTCGGCCTTTTTGTTTCAGCAATCGTCTCGTCCTGAATTATTACCAATAAAATGAGAAGAATAATTATGAAAAAATACATGGTAGTGGAAAACTTCAAGCCCGGCATGATGGAAAAAAACTACGAGGTCTATAACGCCAAAGGTCGCCAATTTCCAGAAGGCTTATATTATTTAAACTCCTGGGTAAACAGCGAGAAAAACGTCTGTTTTCAATTAATGGAATCTAATGACGAATCCTTGTTTCAAGAGTGGTTTGCCAAATGGGAAGAGTTTGTGGAATTTGAGTTATATCCAATAGACTAAACGTTTTTTAATAATCAACTGAAGACACTCACAAGTGTAATTTCATGAATTGTTGATACAATTAATGATAACTCGTCCAAATGAGAAATACGAAATTCAGTCATGATGAAGATCATAGTTATTTTGATGGTCATATGGATACATGACGTAAAAGCTGACTTAAATACAAATGAACACTTGGGCATGATTACCTTGGCGGTGGGGCATGACCACCAGAAGATGTTAGAGGCTAATTACCCTATTTATCGAGCTAACTGGCAATTTATCAGTCACAGCCTAAATCTTATTGGTTACGAGGTAACAGCAGTCGCAGTGCCCTGGGCGAGAGCAAAACACTTAACTCAAACGGGTAAATCCGACGGCCTATTTATTGCTGCCAATTTCGCCGGCCGGGAAAAGTGGGCGATTCTCTCAAAACCCATAGGGTATGGAATATTTGGCGCGTTTCTTCACATTGAAAGAAAAACTGAAGATAGCATCATTGCTGTCGTTAGACTCGGTGACCACGACAAAGTGCTCTCTAAATTTCATCCAAAAGATCTGTTTGAAGTCGCCACTGCTCAGGAAGGCTTCCGGTTATTATTTAACAAACGAATAGACCGATTTGTCATGTCTGAGAGTTACGGTAACTATTTGTTAGATACAGAACTATCGAATTACCGAGATAAACTGCGCTTTGACTCAAACTTCTTTGAAAAGCGTTCGTTGCATATCGCTTTTGCCAAAGACAATAAGAGAAGTCGAAAAGTGTTGAAGGTAGTTAATCAAGCTATAACATTAGGCCTCAACAACGGGCTTTACCAGCAAGCCATGCAACATTACAAAGTTCCAGAGCGTATGCAGTATACGGCCGATATGTAACAAAACCTTGAATTAACTGCCCTACTTAAACAAATGTTAATCAGGTTCAACCATGATGACTCTAAAGTCATTCACATTAGTATGGGTTGGCCCAGTGATAATTAAATCGTCTAATCCATGGAAAAAGTCATAACTCAAGTTTTGTGATAGATATTCGTCAGCGGTCATATCTAAGGACTGCGCTCGGTTAAGTGTCGTGTTATCTATAAAAGCTCCCGCCACATCCTCACTGCCATCGACACCGTCCGTATCACAGGCTAAAGCACAAATTCCAGGCTGTGCTTTGAGCGCAATTGCTAATGCCAACAAGTATTCCTGATTAGGCCCACCTCTGCCCTTTTTGTTGTTTATCGTCACCGTTAATTCGCCGCCTGAAAATAGTAACATTCGCTTTCCAGTTTTTTGGGCATCTAATGCCAGTTTTGCATGCTCGAGCGCTACGTCTTTCGCCTCTCCTTGCTGGCCATAATTCAACACCTGAGTTTGCCAACCGTCCTTCATGGCTAGCTCAATGGCTTTATCAATTGATTGGTTCGAATTGGCAACCAAGGAGATTCCACCTGAGCATAATCTAGTTTTTTCTTCTGTTTGCCGTTGTAACACTGACAGGATCATATCGTTTTCAGGAAACTCATATCTCCGCAATATTTCTATTGCCTGTGCTGAAGTACTTTGATCATTTACCGTAGGGCCTGAGGCAATAATATCTAGGTCATCTCCTACGACATCTGAAATCACAAACGTATGATGATTGCCTTTTACTGCCCTTGCCAATCCACCGCCTTTGACTTGAGATAGGTGTTTTCGAACGGTGTTAATTTCGTGAATGTCTGCGCCACTTTCCAATAAAATTTTGTTTACTCGAATTTTGTCTTCAATTTTCAATCCGTTTATTGGTAGAGACATTAACGCTGAGCCACCGCCGGATATCAGAAATAGAACCGTAACGTTCTCAGGAGCTTGTTGCGCTATGTTCAGTAACGAATGTCCAGCTTCAACACTGGCTAGATCTGGAATTGGATGACTCGCTTGGTGTACTTTTATGCGGCCAATGTCATTACAGTTAGAATACCCATACCGAGTAACAATAGCACCATAACACTTATCACCGAAGTGCCGTTCAACTACCTGCGCCATCTGCAAAGCAGCCTTACCAACCCCTATGACACATACCTCACCTTTTAGGTTCAGCCTATCTAAATGTTGTGGCAAACAAGTTTCCGGAAGCGCTTGTTTAACCGCAACTTCAAAGAGCGATTTAAGATACGATTTTTTGTCTCTGTTCATGACTATCATTGTTTTCGTGAGGAAACGTATTCACATACTAATAACTTAACTATCGTCGAGTAAGAACACCAACTTACAACTTATCTTAATTCAATCTCTACTTAAAAGCTGCGAAGGGGAGCATCAATTAGAACTCCTGAACATCAGTTTTATTTTTCTATAATTTTTCTATTTCTGGAAAATAACAAGTCATTCATAGAAAAATCCTAAGACGCCTTTTGTCAAAACTCCTAAAGTTCTGCCAGGTTTTAAAGGAGTCATTATGAACAAACTTACCAATTTTAAATCAGCGGTACTCGCTATTCTCGCAAGCACAGTAACCTTGACCGCTTGCGCAAAAAGTACAGATGCCACCTATACAGTTCCAGATATGGTTACCATTCCAGCTGGAAATTTTGTTATGGGTGATGAAAGCAAAAAATCTTCACCGCAGCATAAAGTTAACATCCCTTCTTTTAAGATGGGCAAGTACGAAATCACGGTAAAAGAATTTCGTCAATTTGTTAACGACACCGGCCACAAAACTCAGGAAAAGTGCTGGAAATGGCAGGAGATCACACCCGACCATGACTGGGGTATTAATATAGTCCCAGGTGATTGGACAATGAAGCAATACGCGCCGTCGGATGATCATCCAGTGATGTGTGTAACCTGGAACGATGCTAAAGCGTATGCAAAATGGCTAAGCGATAAAACCGGTCGACAGTTCCGCCTGCCATCCGAATCTGAATGGGAATACGCTGCACGAGCTGGTTCCGAAAGTGACTATTCTTTTGGTGATGACCCAACAAAATTGTGTGAATACGGTAACGTTTTAGACGTTAACGGAAGTCTTGCTTTAGCGCGGGATCATCAACGATACCGGAAAGCGATTGTCTGTGATGACGGTGCCGAATACACCAATAAAGTTGGACAATATAAACCAAATGCATATGGCCTCTACGACATGATTGGCAATGTCGGTGAGTTTGTCATGGACTGCGAACACTTGTCCTATGAAGGCGCACCAGCAGATGGTAGCGCATGGAATACTGGCTGTAATCAAGAGAACTTCATGGTAATTGAGCGAGGTGGTTCGTACGGTTCAAGAGCGCCATACGCCACAGTCTCATATCGAGGTCATGCAGGTCCGGATAATGCGAGTAGCTTAGGAGAAGGTTTCCGTCTTGCTGAAACAATAACCGTTCAATAATAAACACAAATAGTTGGCCTCCAATTTTGAATTGGGGGCTAACTAGTACATCGTAAAGCAACGCCAGATTAAGCCATCGTTTAAAGAAAAAGGAGTGACCACCGGTCAAATTTGCATTTAAACCGCTGATTTAAGTCTAGTTACTCAAAATAAATTTATCCTAGAAATAATCTAAGCGGATTTTAAGACCGACCTTCTATAACAAAGGGTAACGTTCGCTCAACCATTTATTAACGAAAAATCAGTGGATCTAAAACAACAAGCATGTCTTGTGAACCAACCGCGTAAGTTATCGCGCCGCTGGTTGCAAGCTTTCCGGGAAAGATCGCCCTGCAACAAGCCTATGACTTAGACAATGTCCTATACCAATCTGCATAAAGGATAGCCTTAAAACTTATTATTTGGCAAAAGTGGTTAAAGGCTGAGACGAATGGACAATGAGCAGGCAGGAACTGACGGCGATTGCAGGTTAACTGAATTAGGTTAACAAACAAAAACACCGAGCAACTTGCTCGGTGTTTTTACGATGAAATCGAGTTAAATATTTTTGTGTCTGCGAGCTGCTAAACCAGCTAATCCCAACGCGAACATTGCCATAGTAGACGGTTCTGGGACATCTTGTGATAATCCGCCGTCAATCATAACGCTATCCGCGATTAACGTTGCACCATGAACCAATTTTGCTTCAAACGGGCCTTGTGCCATAACGCGTGTCTGCGATGTGCTAAATACCATATTGGTAATTGAAATAGTTACTTCATCACCTATTTGTAAATGAGGGAATAAATTACCAACTCCACCGTCATAGTTTGTTCCAAAATTAACAAAAAGGTCATTCGGATCCATTTCATTGTAACCGCCATTCCACACTCCACTACAAGCGTGAGTTGCTAATTGAACCACTGGGCCTCCGTTAACAGACCAATTAACGCCACCAGAAACATGAGTACCACATTGGGTAGAATTATTAGTATAAAAGTCTTCAACAATAAGTCTGGCATGAGATCCAGCAGTATTGTTGATAGTGAACGTTATAGCGTCCATCTCAATACTGTAATTGTTGCTGCCTAAATCTTCCATAATAATGCCGGCATTAGCTTTATCCGCGAATACGCTGCCAACAAGTGCTAAACCAATAACTAATTTACTGATCAATTTCATCTTATAATTCCTAGTGTTCTAACTCACGACTTAATGTGCACCAGCAAGATTAGAGCCAAACCAAACTTTCTTATATTTTACATATACTTAAATGATGACATATATATTGTGATGATCAGTTGTGTAAATCAACCTGACACTAGGTGATTGAATATATTAGAAAAGAACTCGATACCCTACAGATTTAAGCCGTATAACTTTTCCTTGTTTATCTGTCGCCAATCAGCTGTCGCATTTTCACTAATAAACTGAGAATAAAAATCGAAATTGATTTGCTGTTTTTCATTACTGCACAATAACAATGCCACATCTAAACTGAGTTTCTGTTCACCAGCTAGTTGCGCCAATTCAAAGGATTTATGGGCATACCCTAAAAACGATTCAGAGTCTTGCTGCGCATTAGCCAATAAGGCTTTCAGATACAAGGTGTGGGCTCGATCTTCTGCTAATCCATTTAGTAATGCTTCCGCCTCCTCCATTCTATTTTGCTGTATGTAAAACAACATAAGTTGTTCACGACTTGCTTTTGCCGTCCAGTGATTTGGCGTCAATTTAGTGAACTTTAATACTTGTTTAAGGTGAGGTTCTTTATCAGGCTGATTTTTGGCATAAATGGCATAGTGCATCGGGATTCTCGAAAACTGATACTCAGGCAACTGATACTCACGCATCTTGTTTTCCGCCAAGGTCAAAAACTCGTATTTGTCGTCGTGTTGTTTATGCTTTAAAGCCATCACAGACAAATAAGTTAGCGCATCCAATTCTCTTTCGACATCTGCAACTTGCTTAGCAAGATCTGCCGCGGTTAGTAAGCTCTTTCTTACGTTTTGATAACTGCCCTCATAGTGATCCAATCTTGCACGCAATAGCCATAAATCGGATAGACGATGTAGATCATTTACTTGCTCCAGCTTCTCTTCGGCCAAATCTAACTTCTCAGCGCTGAGTTGAAATAGATCTTTTCTGGACAAAACGTCACCCTGCAACATCAAGGCTCTGCCAAGTTGTTGGGTATTTCTTTGTTCAAATGCGGAATTGGCATACTTCTCTGCCAATACCATGGCTTTTTCTAATTCGTTTTGATTTATGTAAGTTATTACTAAACGACTCAATACATTTAAGTCGTTTGGTGACTGCTGATGTGCCAAGGAAAGTTGTGCAATTTGTAACTCAACAGATAACGGACATTCGGTAAATTCAACAATGAAATTCTGGCTTAAATGTTCTTTTAACAAGTTTGACAACTCGCTCTGGTTATTTGCAGTCAGTAAGCCATCCCACTCTGCTCCGGGCCCTTTCAACAAAAAGTCCATGTACCAGCTTTGCTCAGATTGCCAAACTCGCGCTGTTAGAATATAAGGGTGTGTTTTAGACAATTCAGGGTAAAGCAGCTCGGACTGATTGACGAACTCCCTATGTTCTAGTCGAGCAAATTCGGAGAAATCTAACTTATCCGTATCTTCGAATTTAAGCCGCTTTTCGCTCCCCGGCACAGCCACAGGAATGTAAGCCAATGAAAACTTATTTTGCTGCCCATCATGCTTAGTAGGCCACATGGCAAGTACCATTATGAACATAATTACCAAGGCAAAAGCATAAATAGGTGTTTTAGTCGATGGTTTTGTCACCGAAAGATTTTCGCCCTCTAAGCTCTCACTCGAGCCGCCAGTCATGACTTCGTTCGTAGAATTGCCTTGTGTATTGGTCACACATTCGGTTTCCGCAATCCATTGATACCCTAGTTTAGGGAAAGTTCTAATGACATCGTCGCCCAATACATTTCTTAAATGGCTGATGTTTTGGAAAACCGCCTGCTCAGACACGACTTTGCCCTGCCATACATCGGACAATATTTCTTCTTTGCTGACAACACGATCTTTGTTTTTTAACAAAAAGGCTAGAACTCGCGCCTCATTGTGGCGAATCGTTATGGTTTTGCCGTTTTGTGTTAAAACTAAATTACTTTCATTAAATTCAAAATGGCTAAATCTGTATAACATGGGTTGTAGGGGCTTTACTCAAAACAAATCTGAATTAGTTTACCTCAAGAAATTGCGGAAAGTCATAACTATGTCTTGTTATCCCGGAAATCGAACGTACTTCTGACCGAATTTGAGCAATAAGACCGTTAATAGAATAAGCAATGAACTTAAGCATGCGGTACCACCAGAAGAAGATGTATCAACAGTGTTTTCATCTGAATCAATTGCAACTTCTGGCTCTGTATAATCCGGGCCGTTATATTCACCAGGAAAATCATCCTTCATCACACTTTTTATCCAAGGCAAATGTAAGTCAATGCGTTCGTATATAGAACGAGAGCCGTATTTAAACTCTAATCCGTAACCGCCAAAGCTGGCTGTTGAACCTATTCCGGCAATGCGAAACTCTCCCTGTTTTTCTACAAACAACGGACCACCGCTGTCGCCATTTGCAATATGCCCTTCAAATTCTGTCGCATTTCCCCAGTCTGGATCAATAAATCGCAAGATCAATTCGTGTGTTTTGGTACCGCTGATGGTCCCCGTGCCTCGTCGCAGAACTTGTGAACAGGGCTCATTGCCGCATGGCTTCACTTGCCCGACACGTCCATCGCCCGTGTGTCCAAAACCCCATATTTGGACTTGCTGACCAATAAATATCGTCTCTTCAAATAATGGGACAGGTGTAACATCAATCACAGGCGCTTGAAGCTTAACAAGAGCTATGTCATTCAGCCGTTCATCATATTCGGCCCTTGTTACGGAAAGGTATTCTGGGTGCGGATAAAGCGGCTTTGAAACCGAATAAGTTAATCCTTTAATCAAAACGGTACTTGGAGTTGAAATACCACGACCATCGAACCCTTTTATGCAATGCGCAGCGGTAAGCAGCCATTGTGGGTGAATTAGTGTAGAAGAGCAGCCCCAGTACACCACATAAGCATGCTCAAATTGGTCCATTTGGTAATAACTATCATTTAAATCATGCCTGCGTATCACCGCATTTGTATCAAAACAAATACCTATGATCAAAAGTAGAAATACACAGATTTTGCTCTTCATTGTTATTACCCAAACATTTAACCCCTTTCGGATAATAGTCAAAAAAAAACGAAAAGGTTCCAAATCATAATGATTGGAACCTAAACAATTATCTACATTAAACTGGGTACCAAATCGCTTGACGACGTTTTAGCGCAATCACCACCAAACTCAATACCAAGAAAATGGCGGCTGGCACGGCAGATGGAATTGCAAAGGCAATGTGGAAATACACCGCGCCGGCCATAATAGGAATAAGACCCGTTGCCGCCAACGCAGACAGGCGAGACACAAATAACGCTATTCCACCCGCCAACTCAGCAGCGCCAATAAAATATCCAAACCAGTCAGGAAGGCCTAACATAACAAAACTTTGATGCATCTCTGGAACCCCAGCTAATTTAGCGGCACCCGCCATCATCATAGGTAAAGCCAAAAGAACAATAACAGCCCAAGGTAAGTATTTTTTAAATTTGCTCATAATTTTCTCCTCATATTTGATGGTGCCCACTTTACCCACCCGACTTAATAAATAATAATTATTATGTTTTATACACTTGATTGAAGAAAACTATCATGCCATCCATCGAGCAATATCAAATGTTTGTCGCTGTTGCAGAAAACGAATCCTTGAGAAAAGCAGCAGAGAAAATATTTAAAACTCAGCCAACTGTGACGTCCGCCATAAAAAAAATGGAAATGGAACTAGGTATCGATTTGTTTTCGCGAGAACAATACCGTGTGTCTCTGACAAAAGCCGGTGAAAAGCTGTATCCTATTGCCCTCCAACTATTGAACAAACATCAGGAGCTAAAACAAGTCGCACATCGACTGAATCAAGGGTTTGAAGCCAAGGTGACTATCGCAGTAGAGGCCTCTTTTGATTTAAACGTTATTGTTGATGTATTGGGTTATTCACAGCAACATTTCCCTTCAACTGAGCTAGTTTTGCAACAAGAATACATGTCTGGCTCATTCGAAAAATTACTCGATGAAGAAGTGGAACTCGCGATCTCACCTTTATTTGATCACACTATTCCACCTGGAACTGTAGATGTTAAAACCATATACCAAGGTCAATTTGTTAATGTCGCCTCCCCGCAATTAATCCAGAACCTGAACGTACTAAAAAGCATCAAACAACTGGTCGATAAATACCAAATTATTGTGCGTGATTCAGGCAGCCATACAGACGGCAAACAGGTTGGCGTGCAACAGGGACAACGAGCCTGGTATGTGAACAACTTTGAAGCTAAGTTACTACTTATCCGTCAAGGCATGGGCTGGGGAAATCTGCCATTAAATTTGGTCAAACCCTTTATTGACAATCGTCAACTTGAAGTATTGTCATTAGAAGATTATGCGTCATCGTACGATGTGGATTATCAATTAATGAAACTAAATAGGCGCGTATTAGGACCTGTCGCAACACAAATTTGGGCGCAGTTTTAGGGCATAAAATGCTCTATTTTATACACTTGACTGCTCAAGCCACTTTAAAAACAAGGGTAATGCCCTATGTGCATATCTTATTCCATTTGGAAATATATATATAGCCAACAATTCTCATCCCTATACTAGACACAAATTGAATACTGCCCGTAGTATGGATTTTAGAAACAGTTCGATGAGAGTAAATATGATTTCAAAGGATATGACGATGTTAAACGCGTTGCTCTTCACCAAAGGAAACGGTGGACTAACGGAACTCGATAATAATTGCAAAAACTTCTATGCGTTATTACAGACCTGTAATGTTTCAATTCAATTATCTGATCAATTACCCGATAACCAGACTTCACAAAAAACCGACATTGTCTTTATCGATCTGGCAAACGAAGGAGACGCCGGAATATCGGAAGAAATGAAAGCGCTTACAAATCATGTAAGGACTGTTTTATTTAACGCCGATGCTAATGACATTTGCGAAAAAAGGCTGCTTTTGGAAGGTTTCGATGGTGTGTTTTATCATGATGAAAGGCCAGACATGGTATTAAGAGGTATTACTCAATTACAAAGAAACGAACGTTGGTTTAAACGGGAAACCATGAATCAGGCACTTACTGAGTTATTGGGCGATACCCAGGCACCACTTACAAAAATTAAGTCCTTTAAAGATCTGCCTGCATTAACCCGCAGAGAGAATGCCATTATTCGGTTGGTTTCAAGCGGTGCTAAAAACCAGGAGATAGCCGACCAATTGCACATAAGTCCAAATACGGTAAAAACCCACTTGTACAGCATCTTTCGTAAAACCAGTTCTCGCAATCGAGTTGAATTGATCTCCTACACTCATAAAATGAGACTAGTTGAAGGTATTTAATCCGGTTAGGGCCCATTAATTGCCCTAACCTAACAGGTACCTGTTTAGCGAACAATGGGGCCTTGATTTAGCAGTTCTGCTCTTTTGTCATTTTGGCCAATTACATCTGCCTCTGAAGCTCCAGGCCTTCCCGCCATTTTGCTTTGTGAATTTTGAGTCTTTTCACCAAACCCACTACCGAAGCCATTAGTGAGGTCCATTGTCATCCTTATAGACAAGCTGTAGGCATTTTTAAACTGAGAAAAATCGTTCACCCTGTCATCGCGATAAAAGGTTGAAATGACATCTTCATATGAATCGACATTCTGCTCATACCCCTTAAGCGACAGGCGATAACTCAAAGAATTTACATCGGTAAACATGGTAGCTAAAACACTCTGATCTTTTAATTCCAACGCTTCAAAGTTCGGTACTTTTCCTTTCAGCGGCATCACTATATACCAATCAAAATTGCTTGAGTTGTCCGTCAAATGGCTGGTCATGAAATCAAACATGGTCAAATTTGAATAGTCATAACTACCGGTATCTTGATTTGCGATCGACAAGGCCATATTCTCATCTATGAAATCTGTAGATAGCTCAGCAGTCTGTGGTCTCTGATTAAAATAGGCATCGTGGTAAGCAATGACCCTAATTTCATCTTCTTGCCACAAGTTAGTTCCAAGCGACAGTAGATAGAAATCAGTCTGTTCAAATTCAAACAATTTAAATTCAGTTTCAGTAAAGCTATCAACGTCGTAGTTAAACGTAGGGCCTATCCATTTTCCATCTTTTACCGTAAATGCATAATTGAAGGAATCGTTAATCTCTGTGCTACTTGGAATGCTGATGTCAACATTTAACGATTCTGCCTTATTAACAATTTGTAACTCATCACCCAATTGATAGGAAGAAGAATAAGCAACATATTCATCCCATTCGTCGATAAACGCTGGTCTATATTCAATGGCAACTTCGATTGGCTTTCCTGCTTCACCAGGTGCTAAGCACAATTCAGCATTTTCAATTGTGAGATATTGGGAATTATCTCGATCTATCTCCCCATAAGATGTAAACCCGGTTACTTCTACTCTATCTGGATAAGTGAAAGCCATATCATCAGGCAGCGTCGCCGTGATTGTTGAAGTGTTACAATTACATCCGTCCTTGCCACCAGTATAATTAAATTGTGTATCGAAATTCCCTGGTGCTACGCCTAAATAAGTTGTCATTTTCAATGCTGGCTCACCTGTTTCCATCTCCAAATGAGTAGAAACAATGGTGATACTTTCTAGAGCTTTGTCACTTTTATATGACATGTCGCCGTTAACATCTGCATCAATAGTCGTCAAAGTGGAAAAATCGTCGTTGTGTACGATCATATAAGCATTTTGATTGGCCGATTCCACACCACATTCATTTTTTAGTTTAGCTTTTGCGCTATAAAGATATTCTGGTTTGCTTGGATTAGGGTCGGGTTTTATATCAACTTTACCGCCGCTGCTGCCGCCAAAACAAGCTGAAAGTAAAAGTGAACTGACTACACTGGTAACTAAATATTGAGTCGTCTTCATCAAAATCCCTTTTTATTATTGAAATAAGTATCGGAAAAGCGCGACATTATAGGTACAAAACGGCAACTTGCCAAATAGTGATCCGACTAGTCACTTATCTTGCCACATCAACCGTTAATTCTGTTTGTTGAAGTCCGATGCAACAAGACAGAGGTTTCTTATGGATAAAGCCAATTGATTATTCCATGGCAAGGCGAATGTGATCCGAAAATACTCTTCGTAATTTTGCTCAAAACTAAACATGCTTCCTGGTGCAATGGCGATGCCCAGTTTGATCAATTTGTCCCACAGCGCAATGCTAGAACCATCATGCAAATAAAACCATAAACAAGGGCCGCCATTAATAACGTTAAAGTGAAGATTATCTGGTATATGTTGTTTTAAAATCTTTAAAGTCGACAAATAGTTTTTGTATAACTGGTGCCTGAGTTTCACCACCAATTTATCGTATTCACCTGATTTTATGAGGGAATGGATCAAGTTTTGAGTATGTAGATTAGGTTCTTCAGTTGTCGTTAGTTTGGCGTTTAACAACCGCTCATTCATGTTAATACCAATGACATAACCTAAACAAACCCGGGAAGAAATCGTATCAAAAAAATCACATATACTGATCACCCTTGCACCGGGGACATCACTGGCTAACTGAGCCAACGACTTCGGCCTGATGTCGCCAAAATACAGCTCACTTCTATCATATTCAATCAAAACGACGCCTTTATTAGTCGCCCACTTTATTAACGCAAGTTTGTCGTTTTCAGATAAGACACGCCCGGTCGGATCGTTAAAACTAGGGTTGACCAAATAGGTATTGAACCCGACTTGTGTTTGGGCCGAATCCAGTAATGCAAGCTCTGATTCGTAATCATCTTGCATAGGAATTTCAATCACTTCTTTGCAGAGCTTTTGCAATACCGTTTGGAAAAAAAAGGACGTCGGCGACTCCACCGCTACCTTACCTCCTAAAGCCTGAGCTGCCACCAGGGCAACAAACAACCCTTCTTTTCTTCCCGCATTGATATGCAATTGTTCCGGCTCACAAACAAAGCCTTGGCGAAACAAATATTGACTCAAGGACTGCCGCAACTTTGCACTGCCTTGTACTTCGTCCTCAAAGTGAAACTTAAATATAGAAGGATCAAACCCTTTTCTGTGATGTTTTTTTAATAGAACTTCATTATTTAGAACCGAGCTTGGCGCGGTAGACGACAAGGGCAAAACTCGCTCATCATTAAGCGAATACAACACTTTTTGTTGCAACATGTTATCGGTGGAAACTTGGTGATAGATGTCACCATACACACTTTTAATCTGGCTTTGTTGTTGACGAATAAAATACCCTTTTTGCGGCTTAGCAAATATCTTCCCCGCTAATTCCAGTGCTTCATACGCTTTTTGGACAGTAGATATGCTTACGCTTTTTTCTTTGGCATACCGTCGAACCGAAGGAATAGCGTCATTAAACACACCAGACTCTATTGCCAATTCAATGTCCTGTTGTATTTCCTGATATTTAAATTTTGCCATTAAAACTGTACCGCTTTTTTTGCCCAAAACTGCATCTGTATCTTATTTCTTTAAAAATCTAACATCCATACCAATACAGAAGTAATTGAGAATTGAATATGAAATTTGCGACTCCGCGCACCTACTTACGAGAATTTGCCCCTGCAGACGCTGCAGCGGTTTTGACATTTAATAGTAATCAACAAGTCACCAAGTTTACCGGCGATGCTGGCCTTATCACCTCTTTAGCCGACGCGCAAAAAGTCATCCATGATGTTTGGTTACATGAATATCGAACCTATGGTTATGGCCGTTGGGCCGTCGTTGATAAACAAACCGATAAGGTAATTGGTTTTTGTGGTTTTAAATATTTGCCCCACGTTGATATGCCAGACATTGGATATCGATTTTTACCCGAATATTGGGGCAGAGGTCTAGCATCTGAGACCGCAATAGCTTGTGTTGAATACGGAAAAACTCAGCTCCACATTCGAAGATATTTCGCTGACGTAATGCCTGAAAATATAGCGTCGGTCAAAGTGATAAAAAAGTTAGGACTCAAGTTTCACGGTTTGATTGACGAAGACGGACATACCTTTATGCGCTTTAAACAAGGTGCAAGGACGATGTTAAACATCAACCAGTTTTATAAATAATCGGCTAATTTGCTTCATTATAGAGCCTGGGCCGATTACCCAGTGCTCTATTACTCGGTTGCAAATCAAAGGTGACTTATCTCAGTTTGAATACGTATACATTTTCATATGTGCGATCGTCTCGGTAATAATACTTTGATTTAAATAGTCATCAGGGAGACAAAAAATGACATTAACTGAGAAATTCCTATCGAATTTGCGTGCTTATGAACAGAAAGATTTGCCTGGTGTAGGTGAGCTCTTTGCAGACGACATATTCTTGCGAGACTGGAAAATATCCGTCAAAGGCAAAACTGAGGTTCTACGAGAAACCCAAAAGAACTTCGACGCAGGCGATAATATTTCAATTGATATTTTAAGAACTTACGAAGACAAAAATACCGTGATAGCCGAGTTGCACATTATTGTAGAAAACTCGGAAGACATCTATGTTACCGACATTGCTACATTCAACGAGGATGGTCTAATATCGACCATTCGAGCCTATATAGGCCGTGAAGATTAATAATCGACTTATTACTAAAGCTTAAAAAACCCTAATAGAGATCCCGTCTAACACCATGACGGTGTTTGGACTTATTTAGTGCTTGTCATCCCGGGCGAGCCTGCGGCGAGCCCCGGGATCCATAATCCAACTAACTAATAAAAACTAGAGAATCCTGACAGAAATCCCGTCTAACACCATAAACGGGATGACAATGTTCATCTTGACGAGATGACAGAGTGTTTCATTAACGAACGACGATTTTACATCGATATCCCGCGCTCTAAAGATAACTTAAACTTGCCCTTCCGCACGCCAAACCTTCTTCTCTATGCCTTTTAGGATAAGTTCAGTTATGGCTTTTTCTATCGTTTGTTTTACGCAGATATGCATAGGTTCATTGGTGGTATAACCGCCTTCTGCTTCGGCCAATCGCTTAAAACTCACGTATCTGAAAAAGCCTGCTCTTAATTCTTTGCTCAACACTTTTTTAGAGGTAGAGACAGATACAAGAACCTGTCCGGTTCTAACATCTACCGCACGCATATAAATAGAAATCAGGTCTTCTCTATACAACTCAGACGCACCGATACCAAAGTATTCGGCGCCAAAACCACCGGTTTTAATATTTGAGTCATAACTGATGATGCCGCCTTCTATTAACAATTTAGAAGTCGTTAATGGTGGCAGCTCCTTACTTTCATCACCGGCTTTTTTATTTTCTTGCAACGCCGCGCGAATGATTTTTCGTTCCGTTAATATGTTTTGTAGCCCTTCTCGTTCGACGGGTAAAAACCAATCCGAGTCACTTAGTGCCTGCATTAAAATAGACGTAGCGCCTTGAGTTACTGCGGTGGAGAATGAACTGACATTGGCCTGAGGTTTGTATTGCCCCGTTTGGTCACGGAATGAATAAACAGAAACCGGGATCATGCCCTTAGGTTTAGGCAAAGCTTTCAGCTCTTTAAAGGCTTCAGTTGGCGTCACTTTGACCGCCAGTGTTTGGTCAGGTGGAATAAGGTTCCCTACTGCTGTGCAACCTGAAATGCCCAACAGTGTTATTAACAATAACAACTGCTTCATAGGACTAACCGAATCTAGGGATTTCAATAACAGTTACTTCACCCGTTAGGCTATTAGTAACTTTCACTGTTAAGCTATCCGTATTTGAAGTAACCACTTCAATGACATGATCGCCACTGGTAAACACAGAGTTTTCATCAAACAAACTTGGTCCACAGGAATCATCGCCCGCTTCACAAGTTTCCCCAAATGCCACATCGGTAATTTCACGCACTAGTTTGTTGATATACGCGCGCTCTAACGATTCCTGAAAACGTTCGGCGTAAGACTTCTGATTTATCGGGGCTTTGTGTTTATTTTGCGATTGCGCTTTACTTAACAGAAAACTGCCGTTTAAAGCACTGCCACCAAAACTAGGGTTTATGGGTGTATAGACAAGCTCGGAAGCGTTTAATTTTGCAGTCAATACACTTGCTGATGTTATTAGGCTAAATAAGCCTATTATTGTTTTTATTTTCATAACTACCATCCATTGTCAGCGAGATCGGGATTACTTTGGCTCATTTGGCTTTGGGCCATGGCCTCAATCAGAGCATAAACCGCCGCCTCAACTTGATTTTTGATCGGCTGCTGTCTCCGTCCCATGTATGTCACATATATAAGGTTATTGTTCATATGTACAGATAATTTTGTACCTGAACGAGGAATCACTTGTTCTTTTACTTGAACATTGATCCCGGAAGAGTTGGGAATGTCCTGCCAGAACTGGCTGAACTTATAATAAAATTCACGCCCTTGGCGGCTGATGGTGTTGTCTAACAATAAACCACCAATTTCTACTTCTCGAGCAAATAGCTTTTCCGGTATCAGCAGACAAATAACTAGAATTACAACTTTAAACATAAAAACAAAAAAAGGGGCAAGTTGCCCCTATATTGAGTACAAAAATTTATTGTTGCACGATTACTGCAGTATTCCAATCACCAGATTGGGCAATGGAAATTGAACCAGCACCGCTAATAACAGAACCTTCCACTATGTTGCCATTACCTACCTGCATGATATTCAACTCAACACCTTCACCACCGATTAACATTGGGTCACCACCAGCGCCAGTTACCATGTTTTCATCACCTAACTGAGCAATCTCAACCATGTGGTCACTGCCTTCCAACAAGATGTCCAGCGAGTTCAGGTCGCCATCTTGTTCAATGTTTAATACATTGTTGTTGCTGTCTAACATGGTGCTGATGTTAACTACCGCATCATTCATGTCGCCAGCTTGAGTAATATCAATGTCGTTAGCATGTGTCGTTAACGTGTTGTCCACTTCCGATGCCTGTACAATTGACGTGTTTTCATCACCGGACTGCATGATGTCAACGTCATTGTCATTACCGTTGAAGTTTACTAAGTGAGAGGAGTTCATATCGCCCATCTGCGTAACGGTGAATTCGTTGTCGCTTCCTATCGCGCCAATGTAAGACTCGTTTTCAGAACCCATTTGCGTTGCCGCAAATTCATTGCCATCACCGATTACATCAAATTCAGATACGTTATCATCACCCGTTTGTGCGATAGACACTTCATTGCCAGTACCTGTAAAGATGCCCGATACCGCCTGGTTGTAATTACCTTCCTGGTCGATGTCGATCATATTGTCGTCACCCGTCACGTCTGCAATGCTTGCATTGTTACGGTCACCGTCTTGCTCAATGGCAAACTCGTTGCCGCTGCCTGTAATTGCAGAAATTCGAGCAACAGAATAATAACCATCCTGGCTGATCTCAACATCGTTGTCATTGCCCATGGTTTGCGTCACGTAGGCTTCGTTCCAGTCACCATTTTGCTCTGTGATAATGCTGTTGCCAGAGCCCTGAATGTCTTGGTTGATGGACCAATGACCACCACCGCTTTGATACGTCTCAACGGTATTGCCGTCACCGCTGATATTGTTTATGGCTTTACTGGTGAATCCTAAATAACCTTCACCTTCTTGTGACACGATCACTTCGTTTTCGTCACCGTTGACATTGTTTTCGGTTTCATTGCCTGTACCGTTCTGATCAACTTCAACGATGTTTAGATCGCCGACAGCGTTAACAACGGCAGTATTTTCAAGGCCAATCTGCTCAACCGCAGTCACATTGCCTTCGCCATCTGTGGTAGCTAAAATGCCATTCACGTCCCCTTCCTGAAAAAGTTCAGTTTCGTTGCCTGAAGACGCGCCTTCAGAAGAGGTCTGCTCAACGATGATCATGTTGCCAACCGCGTTCGTTTTAAAATCGCTGTTTACTTCTACTGGAGCCGCTGGTCTTGTATCTTCTGCTGCGTGCGCCGCATGTGCGCCTAATGCCATTACCACTGCACAGGCAATTATTGATTTATTAATTTTCACAATCTACTCCTCAAAATAGCTGATACTGAGTAATATCAACTACCATATCGTTTCCTATTTGATGAACTGTAAAGGTCTGTTCACCCGTTTGCTTGATATTTGCTGTGTTGGCATTTCCATCTTGTATCACCTCGGCAAAGTTATTATTGCCCAACTGCTCTAGGTTAATTTTGTTCCCGTACCCATACTGGCTGAGGTAGGCCAAGTTGTTCGTGCCGTGTTGGATAACAGCAAGGCTGTTTTCCGCGTCAGCTGACTGACTTATATTTGTTTGGTTGTATATTCCATACTGACTTATGACCAGTTGCCCTTCCGGGTTCGCTGACATAGGCACAGTTGTTGTTAGACTTAAAGACAGTGAAGAGTCCTTAAGCTCAGAACCTGAGACTAGGTCATTTGCTAAGCAAATTTCAGAAAACATTGAGCAAAGGAGCAGAAAGAGAGAAGATAACGCTGATTTATTAGCGCTTAACCCCAATTCCCTGTCTTTTTGCCTTATTATTTTCATTCTTATAGCCATCAAACTTCTGGTTGCCTAATTACCGTATGATGGATTACTCGCCTTGCCTATCACCCAAAATTACTAATCTAAATAATTTCAATAAATTCAATTCGATAGATGCAAATTATTATTCAACGTGGCTATAAAGCAAAAACCAACTAATACAAAAGTACCAGTTAACTACTATCGGAACATGGAAAAAGGATCTAACAAAAAAGGATTAGAAATCGGTGAGAAATCACATAAATATAAGACCAAATGCGTATTTTTATGTTTTAGGTAGTATTTTGATCAACTTTGTAGTTAAAGTAAGTCCGTTGCTTATTCCAGTTGTAAAATTTTAGACGCAAAACTAACAGTGAAGAGTCCTGCTCCGGAAACAAAGGTTCGCCTTTGGATTTAATAATAACGAACGGAAATGGATTCAATATCATGAAACTAAAACTAACAGCGTTATCGTTAGCTATGTTGCCAACTATGGCCATGGCTTCAATCGACATTCAAGCAGATACTGCAAAACAAAAAGAAGATTCAATTATTGTTGTTTATAAAGATTCAGCAACAAAAGCGGATCGTCGCGCGGCTCGTAATTTAGTTAGAGCAAAAATCTCAGACATGAATAGCGACGAAGTGGATGACAAGTACCGCAACTTGATGAAAGGTCGTTTAGCGCAATTTAAGATTGGTAAAGGCGGCGTAAAAGACGCACTTCAAAAGCTACGCAAAAACCCAGCAGTTCAATACGCAGAACCAGATTACATAGTTAACGCAGCAGTCATGCCTGATGATTCTCGTTTCTCTGAGCTTTGGGGCTTACACAACACAGGCCAAACTGGCGGTACCGACGATGCCGATATCGATGCGCCTGAAGCATGGGACATCTCAACGGGTAGCCACGATGTGATCGTTGGTGTAATTGATACAGGTGTTGACTATAACCACCCTGACTTGGCTGGCAACATGTGGACTAACCCTAACGAAATTCCAGGCGACGGTGTTGATAACGACGGCAATGGCTACGTGGATGACGTTCACGGTATCAATGCTATCACGGATTCTGGCGACCCAATGGATGACCAAGGTCATGGTAGCCACGTATCAGGTACTATTGGTGCAACAGGTAATAACGCTGAAGGTGTAGTAGGTGTTAACCACAACGTTTCAATTATTGGTTGTAAGTTCTTAGACTCTTCAGGCTCAGGTTCGACTTCAGATGCACTTAAATGTATCGACTATTTCGTTTCACTTAAAGAAGCGGGTATAAACGTACGTGCAACGAACAACAGCTGGGGCGGCGGCGGTTCTAGCCAAGCTATGATTGACGCTTTAACGGCTTCGGAAGCAGCGGACATTCTATTTATTGCCGCAGCAGGTAACGGCGCGTATGACAACGACGGCAGCCCAAGCTATCCAGCAAGTTATGAACACGACACGGTAATGGCGATTGCCAGTACAACTCACACCGATGACATGTCTAGCTTCTCTCAATATGGCCTAACTTCTGTTGATATGGGTGCACCAGGTTCAGACATCCTATCTACCGTTCCAGGTGGTGGTTACTCTTCTTTCTCTGGTACTTCAATGGCAACACCACACGTTGCGGGTGCAGCTGCGTTAGCTTGGTCAGTAAACCCAGACCTTACCGCGGTTGAAATGAAAGAGTTATTGATGAACTCTGGTGATGCAAATGCAGCGTTAGACGGCAAAACCGTATCTGGCAAGCGTTTGAATGTGGAGCAAGCGTTATTAGATGCCGATCCAACGCCAGGCTTCAAATTCACGGTTTCTCCTTCTAACCAAACCATCGTTGCGGGTGACACAGCAACTTACACTTATAACGTGGGTTCAATCGCTGAGTGGAACGGAGACGTAACTTTATCGCTTAACGATTCCATGGGCGGCGCTAGCTTATCTGCGTCAACAGTTCGTCCGGGCGATACGTTCACGCTAACCGTACCTACTTCGGCGGAAACCCAATGGGGTGAGTACAGCTTTGAAGTAACAGGCACAAGCGGCGAGCTTGTTAAAAACTCAGCTGTTCGTCTATGGGTTAACCCTCAAGGTCTGAACGACTTTACGTACAGCAACGGCGACTCTGTTGCGATTCCAGATAACGATGGCACTGGCATCTCTTCAACTATCTCAGTTGGCGATGAAGTAACGGTGTTCGGTCATAGCAGCTACATCAACGTAACTCACACTTGGATTGGCGACCTGATCGTATCCTTGACGTCTCCGGCGGGCACAACTGTTGTTCTACACAACCGTTCTGGCGGCAGCGCAGATGACATTGATCAGAGCTTCGATGCAAGTGCATTTAACGGCGAAGTTGCAACGGGTGACTGGACGTTAACAGTTTCAGATAACGCTGGTGCTGACACAGGTACATTAAACAATTGGGCAATGACTATCACTGGTTTAGGTGAAGTAACGCCTGTTGCACCTAACGCTGACTTCTCATACTCGGCCAACATGTTATCAGTTACCTTCTCTGATGAGAGTACTGACGCAAACAACGACATTGAAAGCTGGAGCTGGGACTTTGGTGATGGTGCAACATCAACTGAGCAAAACCCAACTCACACTTATGCGGCGTCAGGTTCATACGACGTAACATTAACTGTGACGGATTCAAACGGTGAATCAAGCTCAACGACTAGCAGCGTAACGGTTTCTGCAGCAACAATTGAAGCTGAAATCCTACGTGCATATAAATCTCGTTTAGGTCGTTTACGTGTAGACATCGGTTACCAAGGCAGCTCAGCAGAAATGGTAGACATCTACCGTAACGGTGAGTTAATCGATACCGTAAGCAACACAGGTACATACCGTGACCGCGAACGTCGTGCTTCTGGCAACACATTCACATACAAAGTGTGTGATGCAGGTACAGACGCATGTTCAAACGAAGTAACGGCAAGCTTCTAAGCGCTACTACCTGAAGCGTCCCCCGTTTGCTTCAGGTTCTCTCCGGCAAGCCCTAACTTCGGTTAGGGCTTGTTTTTTTGGTCTTAATTTCAATAAAGTCGTTGTAACCAATTACGCTACTCACCCCTTCATTTAATAAACTGCTTAATAAAAAAATCTATGATTGATGCCCTAACAAAACAAAAAAATCTGCGCATTTTCATGCGCAGATTTTTAGTTATGTTAATCCTCTGAGTTAAATTATTCGGCAACTCGCTTGATTGTTACTGTTACCTTTGAATCATGTTCAACAGGTGCGTAAATCACTAACATTCTGGAACCGTCAGTATCTCTAACTATGCCCATGGCGGCATCAGCAACCTCAGCATTGTTAATAAGTACCTTAGGTAAATTGTCAGAATTCCACTGATGAACCACGAAGGCTGGGTTTTTCACCGGAGCATCGGCACTGGCATTGATGTCAAACGAAGCATCAGCTTTCTCGTCTTTCATTGTCAGTTCGAATGCACGTTCATTTTTGTTATAAACCACCTCATCTTCTGCAAGGCCCTGTGCATTATTAACTGTTGGCGGCGTAACCCAAGACTTGCCTAAACTCTGCAATTTAGTTGGGTCACCTAATGACTCAGCACTACTTTCAGTGAACCCGTACATCATAGCGCCCGATCCACTTTTAGCGCCTTCCAACATACCTACCGCAAAATGAGCAACACGATCATTGGTGATGGCTAAACGTTCTTCCGAAGAAGCTTGAGCCACAGGCCAGTGATTCCATGGGCCCGCAAACGGAAATGCTTGCCCCTCAAAGGTGATGTGCTCTGAGCTCTCTTCGTTAGTCGCAGGATAGAAGCCTCCATCAGCCGAGATACCAAACACTTTCCAGTCTGTTTTACTATTTAATACCGCAATACTTCCAGCTTCCGGAACCGATTTTCCGTCACCGTCATTTTGATAAACGTATGGGAATTCCACATCCGTTTGACCACCTGATAACGCGGCTAGTGAAACCGCATTGGTATTCATAAAGTCTTCAGCTTTTTGGCCAGGGCCAATTAGCCACTGAAAATCTTGATATAAGGTAACGTTAGTTTGCTCTTCATCATCTAGGTATTCAGAGCCTTGGTAGAGCACATCCCTAATTGTTATGCCGTCAGGGTAGATGGTATGAACTTCGTCTATAAAGCCGCTATCCATCATCGACATACCAAACGTATCAGCGGCCGCGTAACGCCAATGAATCTTCACTCGAGCAGCAGAATTTTCAATGACTCGAACTTGGGTCGGCTGAGCTGCATTATCTGACATATAGTCAGCAAACGTCTCAACCTCGTTAAACTCTTCACCTGCTTCAGACCCTTCTAAATCAGATGACTTCATGTCGATACTTTGATCTGTCATCCAGTAACCGTCGGTGACCAGACTCATGCCATGAGAGGCACCATGCCAGTAGACCAAACTGGTAGGTTGATTATCAAAACGAACGACTATGTCTTCGTGCTCCGTCACACGCCACATGTTGTCCCACATGTCATGGAAGGATAAACGTGTATGATAAGCACCAAATTTCTGCGGATATTGTTCGAGATCTGGCAAAGCTCGAGTCTCAGGCATTGTTAAGTTCGCCAATATCGAGGACTTCGTCTGATAACTGGTTTGGACTTCGGCTCCTGTTAGCGATCGATCGTGGATGACCACTTCATCCAACATAGCTTCCAAGCCAAAGGTTTCAGAAAAATAACCGTATTCCATTTCTTCATTAAAGTTATCTTCATCAAAGTTCTGTTCATCAATACTTTCTTCATCAAGGCTTACGTCGTCGCTAGCCGTTAGCATCCCCGGGTTAAAACCCAAGATCAGTTCTTCTTTGTTTAGATCTAACTCAGCAGGGCTATTGGTTTTACCTACTTCTTCACCATTCACAAATAGAGAGGTTTCCTGGCCGACACTAACACTCACATGAACCCATTGACGAAGTGGCAAAGCGTCGCTCGCGGTTACTGAAGTATCATTAATAGCAAAAGACAGTGCCCCAGATTTAGTGACATGGAAATTAAACCCGGCATCTGCAACTTGCTGTAATATAGGGGCATTATTCCATGGATAAGCATCCAGATATAGCCAGGCTTCAATCGCGAACTCACTCCCTAAATCAGGCGCCTGTTCTTGTGAAACAAACACTTCACTGCGATATCCGTCTAACCTTAGCGCATGGCCTGAAACACCGGGAACCCAATCATTGCCATGGCTAAAAATTTCGCCAACTCGATTGTTAACCGTGCCTGTAACGACGTTGCCTTCGCCCTCATCAAAACGCCACATAGCAACCGGGTTACCGATATCTGCTGGTGCAATAACGGCATTAGGCTCTGGAGCTTTGGTAGCCACTAACTCTGTTGCAGCATGGGTTTGCACATCTTTCAACCCTTCTTCGGTTAACATAGCAGTTTGCTGTAAGGCACCAACGTGTTTCTGCCAATCGGTTATCGTATCGGTACCAGGACGGTGTAATCGCGTTACTTCACCATTTGCTTTGATCGTAAACAATTCGTGCACTACTGCTTCCGGATCGCCACTTAGTTCCGCAAATGGTTCCGATGCATAACGCCAATGTATGACTATTTGTTCTGGCGTTTGTTCTATGATCCTTACGAATGAATTGTCATTGTATGAGAGGAACCCGCTTTCCCCAAACTCTTCACCGAACTCGCCATCAAACTCATCATCGAAATCACCATTTGACTCGTCGTCAAAGTCACCGTTTAACTCGTCATTGAAATCACCATCTGACTCGTCATTGAAGTCACCATCTAACTCGTCATTGAAGTCGCCATCTAACTCGTCATTGAAATCGCCGTCTGACTCATCATCGAGATCACCGTCTAATTCGTCATCGAAATCACTATCTGACTCATCATTGAAATCTCCGTCTGACTCGTCATCGAAGTCACCTTCAAACCCTGCTCCAAATTCATCATCAAACTCGGATTCCATTCCTTCGACTAGATGCTCAAATGACTGTATGCCTTCTGAAGAATACCATACGGGTAAATATCCATTTTCAGCTCCAAAAATTAATAGCCCTTTGCCATTAACGTTAACTACGATGTCTGAGTATTCATCAACAGCGTCATCTTCTTCCTCGCTGGAAAATGGCGATGTATGGAATGCGTAAAACCCTTCTTCTAATAGTGGTAGTTCAGCTTCATCTTGGTCAAAATCCATCGACTCAATGTCATCGTCTAGCTTGTCAGGCTCTTCTGTCGCGGTGGATTCCGATTCCTCGGACGGTGTGTCAGTTTGCTGTGCTTGCTCCTGTTCATTTTGTTTCTGTTCGGTTTGCTCAATTTCTGCTTTTATATCTTCAACCAACTCTTCCGCTTCTTCACAAGCGGTTAACGCTAAAACCGTCGATATAGCGAGTGCCAGTTTTTTAATGTTAAACTTTTTTGATGTGCTAGCTTGTTGAAGCTTTGTCCCATGGTCATTCATAACGTTTACACCTTTCATTACAAGTCATACGTGTTTTACCGACAGAAAACATCCGTGAATAATCGGTAAAACCTTCCTAATGTGGATAAGTCCCACTGAAAAAGCATAAGCTCTCGATATAAATCAATCTGTTGGAGTTTTGTCGCGGTTTTGTATGGCTTGTGTAGGGCTAAAACACACCGCTAAAATGGAAACAGAAAAACAAGCAGAAAATGAGAACTTAAAACTAAACTTTTGTTATCTATAATTTGGAGAAAAACGAAGGCTATTACGACATGGATACACCTATAACAGGCAGCTGTTTGTGCGGCGAAGTGCAATATGAGATCACAGGCAATATAGGTATATTTCAGTATTGCCACTGTTCCCGCTGTCGCAAATTTACTGGCAGTGCACACGCGTCCAACTTATTTGTAAGACCTGATCAGTTTAACTGGTTGCGAGGCCAGAATTATGTGCACCAATTTTATCCAGAAGAATCCAAATATTTTGCGACGGCTTTTTGCAAACGATGCGGCTCTTCCCTGCCATGGAATCCAAAAGGCGGAAAAGTAGTTGTGATCCCAGCAGGCACGTTAGATCAACATCCGGAGATCGAACCAAGCCAGAATATCTTCTGCGGTTCGAGTGCGGACTGGTACAAATCGCCACACGAACTGCCAAAGTTTGAAACTTTGCCAAACAAAAAGTAGCTAAAATTCAACAAGAAACAAAAAAGTACTCATTTAATATCAACTATATCTGATGAAGTCTCGACAAAGATAAAACGTGATCAGAAACATCACATTTGTTTTTAGTTTTACCTTTTGAGACAACATAATGAATTATAAAATTTACACACTACTCTTTGCGCTTTTAGTTACTCCCCAGCTAACTGCGAGCCCAATTAACAAACAAGAAGTTCAAAACGTCGACTTTGTTGCTGACTATTACCCTGCGGAGAAGGCCAACCAGTACGGCATCATAGTATTGAACGGTTCAGCCGGTGGGAAAAGCGATTTCATGGCTGAAAAATTTAGCCAACTTGGTTACCCGGTTTTATCGTTGGCTTATTTTGACTGGGATAACAAAGAAAAATTACCCAACTCGTTAGAAATGATCCCGCTAGAATACGTAAACAAGGCAAAGGATTGGCTAAAACAACACCCAGACACTAAAAACGACGGCGTTGTTGTTTATGGCCTTTCAAAAGGGGCCGAACTGGCATTATTAGCTGCGTCCTTTGATTCTGAATACAAAGGTGTGATTGCCACCGCCCCTAGCTCAGTAGTCTGGTCTGGCATTCCTCAAAACCCCGGCAATGATTACACCAAGGTTTCTTCAAGTTGGAGCAGAAACGGTTTACCCGTACCTTTTGTTCCCTATGTGAACCGAACGGAATTCAGAAAAGAAGGAAAAGGGAATATGCTGACATGGCATGAAGCATCACTGCAACGGGCATCAAATTATCAATCTGCAATGATAGATGTAACAAAGATAAAGGCTCCGATACTACTGTTCTCCGGCGGCAAAGATACTGCCTGGCCTTCTAATGAGATGGCGGCATCAATTTGCGCCGTTGCTAACGTCGCCAATTCAAAACCCTGTACTCATATTAATTACCCTGACGCGCCTCATTTGTTAGGTGAAAAAGGCCCTGAT
>Ga0213837_1000389_pt1 | contig 50329 bp, 29 predicted proteins | sample SWPATP12_FD_160572 | JGI IMG/M metagenome (GOLD analysis project Ga0213837, IMG submission 160572) | Coastal seawater microbial communities from Marineland, Florida, United States - SWPA TP1 #2 | ecosystem: Environmental > Aquatic > Marine > Coastal | place: USA: Florida | collected 2016-08-06
ACGAACTTCAGTAAAACCAAATACGTCTTTATAGAAGTTAGCCCATGTTTCCATCGTGCCTTTATAAACGTTATTGGTTAAATGGTCGATACGGATGAAGCCTTTGTCTTCAACAATGTTTTGCTCGTTTAAATCTTCAAAATCTGACTCATAGATAGAACCTTTGTCGCCAAATTGCTCGATGAAATAAATTAAGCTGTCGCCGATACCGTAAATAGCAGGGTATGGTAAGTTTTTGTGAGTTGAGTCTGTTGCAGGTTTTGCACCGCGCTCAACAGCAACTTCGAATGCTTTTTGTGCATTCTCTACACGCCAACCCATAGAACAGATTGCCGGACCGTGGCTTTTAGCAAATTCAGCAGAGAAACCTTCACGTTCATTGTTTAGTAAGAAATGAATGTCATGTTGGTTGTAGTAAACAATGTCTTTACCTTTGAATTTTTTTAGCTTTGAGAAGCCAAAATCAGTAAACACTTTGTCCATGTAATCTGCATCTGGTGTTGCGTATTCAGTGAATTCAATGCCCATTAGGCCTAATGGATTATTTACTTCGCTCATTGTCATTACTCCCGCAATTATAAGCACTGCGCTAAAAAAGAATTATTGTTCTGTAATGAGCGGATGATTAACCAGAATCTCAATAAGGGGAAGATCCCCGCACTATTTAGCCAAAGCCCCTTTTGTAAATTAAATGGGACAATGATTTTAATTTCAGCAATTGCAGTTTCAAAGGTAATGAGTAAGCCACTAGGTTGACTAATATCTACTATTCTATTTTGTGTTTATCTATATGTATTTAAAGGTAAATTTAAGTATTTATCAGGCAATAAAAAAGGCCTGAAATGGCCTTTTTTATTAAGTTGATTGTATAGCTTAGTTTACAGTTTGGCGCGCTTTGTTAAAAAACTTGCTGCGTTGTTGTAACCAAGGGTTATTCATAATTTGTGGCGCAGCTTGATAATGGCGCTCAACCACTTGGTTTAAGGTACGGGTTGATTGCGTAAAATTAAGTTGCTGCTGTGCAGCACCCATATTGGCAATCTCGGCATCTGTCATCGCACGACCAGCAAATAACAAGGCGTTTAAGTAACCCGGCTTAGTTTCGTAGTCATTATCGGTTAAAAGTAAGGCCGCATTGTTGATTGCCCAGCGCTCATTGATTTCACCTTCGTCTTTAATACCAATTAACTCGCCATCAAGATAAATTTTTAGTGCACCATTAGTTGGAGCAGCATAAAACACAAAGGCAATACGATGCCAGCTGTTTGCTGTAAGCTCGCCAAAGTAACCACTGTCACTGGTGGCAATACCGATGGCGTTATCTCGGCTAACGTAAAGGTCTGCGTCATCACTGTTAGTGATATCGGTTTGTAGTAATGAGCGCCACTCATTGGTGCTTTGTTCTGGCCACATAATATCCATCACTAAGGTGTAATCAGCGATAAGCCCTTCTGTTTGGTAATCCCCGTTTGCAGCACTATTAGCCGTTAAGGTTAAGCCTTGCGTTGGGCTATGGCGAGCAAAGGCGAGCACGCCAGAGGAGCCACTTGGTAAATCAGCAATTTCAAGCTCAGTGGTGGTGGCAAATTGGCTATCTTCTGGCCCCCAATTTTTGTCTTCAGGGTCATAAAAGCTGAGTGTTGCAGGGCCAAAGTCACTGCTAAAGCCTTGCTCAGGGTTGTTAAAATTCCATACTGTGACCGCATCATCTGCTTTACAGGCATTAAGCATGTTATCGGTATCGATATATAAACATTGGCTGGTGCGTGCTCGCGCGTAGTTATCAAGCAGCCACCAACTTTCAGCGACCAATTGTGCTTCTAAGTTTGGCAGAGCAGGGAAGAACAATTCGCTATTTAGCGCTGGGCCTTTAAATAGAGCAACGAGGTAAGTGCTTGCATCATCAATGTTATCTGGCACTAAAGAGACCCATTCTGGCTGGCTTTCGAGCATGCTTTTTAACTGGCTGCCAGTCACCGAAACTTGATAAATTGAATTAAAGCCCGGGGTATTCGATGGTTGGCGTTCAACCTTAAACGCGGCATGAAAGTCTTCTTGGGTTAATGTACCCGGTAGCCAACGATCTTGTACTTGGCTTGCATCAAGTAAGGCGGCATCAATAGCAGGGAACTGCTGCATAGTCGCTTTGGCTGTAATCGTGGCGAGTTCTTCTGCAGTGGGGTAGTTTTCTGAAACGGCAATTTCGGTGTTTGCATCTGGAGCATAACGTCCCATGATTTCATCGATGGCGGTTTTAGTGCTTTCATCTAGGGTCTTGATGCTGGTGGTTGGTACTGTATTGTAACCAACATCTGCAAGAGTTTTGTCTTCAAGGTTAAAGGTTAAGGTAAGATCAGTTAGCCCTTGTGCAAAGAAGTTTGGTTGAATAACAATGCTGCCGTTATCTAATGTTTGATAGCTTTCACCGCCATGGGTGTGCCCACCAAGCACTAAATCAATTCCAGTAACATTTTGTGCAATACGGGTGTCAGTGCCTTCACCTAAGTGACTCACCATGACCATGTAATCAACATCTTGACGGTATTGGTTAACAATCTGCTCAGCCACTTCTTGCCACTGCCAATTCATTTTGAAATTAGCGATAAAATCAGGAATAGGCTCGTCTTCAACTGGTTCATCAAGTTCATTCCAAGGCACTGAAGTCATGCCAAAAAAGCCGATACGAAGGCAACCTACTTGAACAACAGAAAAATCAACACCGGCAAACGGCGTATCATCGCTACCATCATATTCGGTGTTACTTGAAAGCACGATGGCATTATCGTCATCGGCAAAGTCCAGTAGTTGCTCAGGTCCCCATGCATAGTCGTGGTTACCAATCACACGTACGTCAAAGGCCATGGCTTTTATTGCTTCGACTGTGGCTAAACCTTGTGATGTTTGTTCTGCTACGGTGCCCTTTTCATAATCGTCACCGCCATTGGTGAATAAGGTGTTAGGGTTTTCAAGTTTAGCTTTGTCGTAGTAACTTCGAATACGGCTGAATAACTGCTCTTTAAAGCCAAAGCGCGCGTGTAAGTCAGCAACATGAATAAAGCGTACCGTTTGGTTACTGGCAGTGTCATTACATTGCTCGCCAATGGTTTTACTGGCTGCAGGAACGGTGCGAGACATTAAAGCAAAGCTACCAAATTCTGTAATAGCACTGACTGCAAATCCATCATTGCTTTGTTCTGTACTGAGAGTTTGCCATTGCTCATCGACTAACTGCACTATGCTAAAAGCAAGGTTGGTTTGTTCATCTGGTAATTTGATCGCTAAACTTAATGGCTCAGCAAATATCAGGTTATTAGGGCGAAAGGTATGAATACTCGAGACAATACCTTGCTCTATATCTGTGCTTGAAGCGCTCGTCTCAGTGTAAGTAAATGTGGTGTCTGTTGTAACTGTGTTACTTATTGCATTAAGTGTGACATCGCCCTGTGCAAATTCAGCCGATAAACCATTTTCAACAGAAATAATTAAACCAGACTGATCAGGAGCTGTTGCGACTTCTTTTGTTGTTTTATCGCCACCGCATGCTGTTAGTAATAAGCTGGTCAGAATAATAACCAGTAGTTGAGTGTTAGAGCGCACTTACTCAGTTCCTTTGCAAACCAAATTAATATCAGAATATAGTATCAGTTTTAAGGATGCTGAGGGAATAGGGGAGAGAGAAATTCCCCGCAGCGGGTGCTACGGGGAATAAGTATTATTGCTTTTCAGCTGTCACTTCTAGCTCTTCAGCTAGGATGTGCTCAGTAGTTTGTGGCTCGTGTTGACCTTCAGCACCGTGCATCCAAGCAACTAGTTTGTCACTTAGTAAGTACATGATCACAGCAGAAAGAACCGCTGTTGCGCCTAAACCAATGAAGATACCCATCGCGTTGTCTAACGCTTCTTCACCTTCACCTAGGAATGAACCTACGAAACCTGCAATCTTGTTTGCAACCGCTGTACATAGGAACCAAATACCCATAAGCATTGAAGCTAAACGTAGAGGTGCAAGTTTACTTACCATAGATAGGCCAATTGGAGATAAACATAACTCACCTAGGGTGTGGAATAAGTAGAATAAAACTAACCACATCATGCTGATTTGTAGGTGCTCACCTTGACCTTGTGTCATTAGCGCTAGGATCATAGTGATGAAACCAAGTGCTAAGAAGATAAGTGCAATAGCAAACTTAACCGGTGAATTTGGTTCACGTTTATCAAGCTTTAACCAAATAATGGCAACTAAAGGTGCAAAAACAATGATGAAAATTGAGTTTAAAGATTGGAACCAAGAAGCTGGTACTTCAAAACCAAGTAACATACGGTCTGTGTAATCGTTAGCGAAAAGGTTCATTAAACCACCCGCTTGTTCAAAGCCCATCCAGAAGATGATGCTGAATACACTCATAGTAAAGATAACTTTAATACGGTCAGTTTCTACTTTAGTTAGTGGCTCTTTAGTGTTTGATTCAGACTGTGCTTGAGAAAGCTTAGCAGAAGGCACAACACCGATATCGCCTAAGTATTTGTTGCTTAATGCAAGCTGTAAAAGTACAGATAACACCATACCAACACCAGCTACGATGAAACCCCATTGCCAGCCCATTGCAGCTGCAGCATAACCCGCAACTAAAGGGCCTAATGCACCACCTAGGTTGATACCCATATAGAAGATAGTGAACGCCCCATCACGACGTTGGTCACCTTCTTTGTATAGATCACCTACCATAGTTGAGATGTTTGGCTTAAATAAACCGTTACCCACACAAAGAAGTGTTAAACCAATGTAGAATACATTTTCTTCTTGGCCAGCTAAGTAGCTGTGTGGGATACCCATAGTGAAATGGCCTGCAGCCATCAATAAACCACCAAGGATAATTGCTTTACGTTGTCCTAATACGTTATCGGCTAACCAACCACCGAATAGTGGGGTAATGTATACAGCCATTGTGAAGGTACCATAAAGGCTTAATGCGTCTGCATTTGACCAACCAAAACCACCTTCTTGTACAAGCGCTACTAAGTATAAAACTAAGATGGCGCGCATGCCGTAATAACCGAATCGTTCCCACATTTCTGTGCCGAACAACAGGAATAACCCTTTAGGATGCCCTAAAAAGTCACCTGCTTTAGGTAATGAACTCATATTTACTTCCTAACTCTAAGTTTTTATTTGAGGCCTTATTGTTTTTGCTTTGGTCGTTCTATGTATTTATTTAGTGAACGGGCGGCCATGTTTTTTGATGCAGCTAAGATAATGGTTTGTTGCTCAAGTTTTGTACTTGAAGGAAAGGGACACACCCTTATCCTAGCTACAAGTGCGCTACAGTATACATAGACCTTATGGAGAGGGGAAGAACTTGCGACACTTGCCCCTTGTGATGCGACAGTTAGTAGCTTGCATAAGGCACAACAGGTTTACCCGGGAAAGCCAGTTCGCTATACACCGGATTAAAGTAATAACGAAAGTACAGCTGAGCATAATTCGGCTCGTAAAAATCGGCTCTATCTAAGTTGACGTAACCACCAAAGAACCAATGAGGCGTGAATCGATACTCAAAACTTGCCCCTAAGTTATACGATAAACCACTGCTGGTATCGCCTTCAAAGTAAGGTACAACACCCGTAACAGCTGTTTGAGCCTCTGCTTGGCCTTGCAAAATAGGGTCGTTAGGAAAAAATGCGATGTCGTCTGTCGTGGTGGTTGACCAAGATATGCCAGCGCGCAGTCGGTATACAAAATTATGACCAACTCGCTTATCAAAAATCACAGGTAATGAAGCGCCCAAGTAGTTTTGTGGACTGTAATAGCCACCATGTCCCCAGGTTTCTTCACTTAAATTATACTTATACGACCAGTGTAATAAGTTAAGGCCTAGACTTAATTCGGTGTTTCTTTCGCGAATATAACGATAATAACTGCCACCCATTAGGCTGTAGCTTTGGTTGTCTTTGACGTTTTTACCTTGCAAGATTTGATAGTTAGTACTGCCCCAAAAACCCCAATCTAGGCCAAGGTCATGAGATAGACTAAGTTGTAATTGCGTAGCTCTAACACCGCCCCATATTTGGTTGGTAAAGACATCTTCAAGTCCGGCGTAAGATAATACAGAGCTGGTAACCGGGCGTTTATTAAACGTGATGCCATAACCAAAGTCGCCTAAATCACCATTGTAATTAAGGCCCCACACGATATCTTCGACTAAAAAGCCAAGTGGAGTGGTACCAACATCAATTCGCCATTGCTCGTTTTGCCAAGCAAGGCCAACATCCATACCTTGTTGCTTTGGTTTTATACTTAAAAGTGGGCAGTCAAAAATACACAGGGCTCCTTGACCATAGCGGCTACCAGCAAAGGTTTCATCAAAGCGGGTTTCTTGGCTCGATATTGTCATTGGGTCTAATTTCACAATCCCAGTGCCACCCCATAGCGGGAAACCTGCTTCAATAGGCGTTGCACCAGCGCCCAGTGTGGACTCATTTTGTGTGCTGGTTTGGCTACTTAAGTTGATTGCAGCAGTGATATACGCTTGCTCATCGCGCTCAATACCTTGCAATTGACGCTTGGCATTATTGACATACCAAGCTTCATTTTCATCAAGGGCATACAGTTCATAGTTCTGCTCATCGCTTAAGGTGCTCGTTGCCGTATCTGGATCAACTGCAGCGCGGTACCAGCTTTGAGCAAGCGTAGTTTGTTGCTTAGCTTGCGCAACCGCTGCTGCTTGATAATAAAGCTCTTGGTTGTTGTTTGATTTAGCTAGCAATTGCTCAGCTAGATTTATCGCACTTTGTGTATCTTCAAATTGTTCAAGGGCTGCCATTAATTGCTGCTGACGATAGCTTTGCTCACTTGAAAGCTGATTAATTTGCCCAGCAATGATGCGATCTGCTAAACCATCTCTTTGTTGCTGACGAGCAAGTGTCGCAATAGCTAAAGCAGTATCCGTTGACACAGTTTGTCCTTTTGCAACGTGCTGCTCAAAGCGGATAATGGCCTGATTACTATTGCCTTGCTCGATATGAGCATTGATCAGCGCCTCTGACAGTTCTGGGTTATCAGGGTAACGTGTTGCAAGCTCTGAGAGCTTAGCAACTCGTTGGTTACTATCATTAAAGCGATTAACGTAATTAACTTGTAGTGCTAACCATTGTGATTGCTCTGCATCGGTTGCGTTACTCGGCAGTTGATAGTCTGCAAACCAGCTATCAGCAGCGTTTTTATCGTTGCTTTCAATTAGCCAATTTGCATATGTCATGTGCCAATATGGGCTCAAACTTGGGTCACGAGTAAGAGCTTTTTTCAGTTGCCTTATTGCATACTGCTGCTCATTAATTTGTTGCCATTGACTGGCAAGCTCAGCTTGCATTAAAGGTGTTAATGGCTGTGCTTCTAACTCGGTGAGCTTATAAATCACCGTGGCTTTATTCGTGGCTGTATTGTTGGCAGAGAGCCTTTCTAGTTTGGTATTAATACTTAGCTGCTCTGTAAGCACATTAATTTGTTCAGTGCGCGCGTTATTAGGAATGTAATTTAAGGTTGCCAGTGCTCCTTGGTAATCGTTCAACGAACGTAAAAATAGTGCATGGCTATAACGCAAATCTGCATCTAGCGGAAATTGCCACAAGGTTTTTTTATACAGAGCTTTGGCATGATCAACTAAACCTTGTTGTTGATATAAATTTGCAAGGTCGTAGTAAAGCCAGCTTTGACGTGGGCTTTGTTTGATTGCCATAAGTAGCACATCAACTGCTTCATCTAGCTTACCTTCAGCAGTAAGCTCATCAGCGCGGGTTCTCAGTTGCTGTGTTTGTAATAGGGTATAATCTTCAGCAATTAATGCCTGTTGCTGACGAGTTAAGCCATTATAAAAACGATGACTACGAGCATAATTACCATCTGAGGCGGTCAATTCAAGCATGGCACGCAAAGTAGGCTGTTGCAGAGGGTCGTCTTTTAGCACTTGCTTATAAAGGTTCATTGCGTTTTGCAGTTGGCCTGCTTGTTTGGCAAGTTCAGCACGGTAAAACAATACCGTATTAGGGTCTTCATTTAAGGTGTCAGCTAAATCCAGCTTAAGCGCAGCCTGTTTGAGTTCATTGCTACTAATGGCTGATTTAGCTTCATCTATGTATTGCCAAAAACGAGCAGTATTGGCGAGGCCTTTTAAAACTGTTATACGGTTTGCATCTATGCTGTATTTTTGAGCTTTTTTAAAGTACTGGTAAGCATTGGCATTACGACCTTGCCTTAAGTTCAATAAACCTAAGCTATTGTATATTTCAGGATCTTGAGGACGACCTCGCAGTGCTTTATTAAAAAGCTTTTCTGCTGTATCAAAGTGGCGTTTTTCAAGTTCGACACTGCCCATAAGCCATGTCTGATACGCAGGGTCTGCTTGCTTTTTTTGCTCCGCTAAATGCGCTTTTTTAAAGTCACTAAATTGTAGCTGACCTTTACTGCTTTTAGGGTAGGCTGCAAAGTAACGCTGATATTCGCGCTCAGTTTGTTTATTAAGCGGCATATCCTCAAGGGCTGCAAGCCACGCAAACTCAGCTTCAACACCATATTGGTTACTGTGTGCATAATGGCTCAGTAATTCTATGGCTTCTTTGTTTGTTGGGTTTTGTTTTAACAGATGTCTTGCGTAGGCAAGCTCAAAACGGCCACTATTTGGGTAGCGTTTTAGTAAAGAACGATAACCGCGCAGTGCTTGCTGATATTGATTTGGATCTTGAGCAAGCCAGTTTATGTGCTCCAGCTCATATTCAATATTAGGGTAGGCGGATTTAAATAGCCGATTGTAGATTTTTACCGCGTCACTGTATTGTCCGGCCCTGGCACGAAGCCTGGCTTGTTGAACCGCTTCTTTGTCTTGGTTATTGACGCGTGCAAGTAGGGTTAAGCTTGTTACGCACGGATGTGATAGGTTACTAAGCTCTGCTAAATGCGCATTGGCTTTGTCGGTTTCTTTGAGGCTATATAAAACGCGCACCTCGGCGCATTGCACTTGAGTATTTTTAGGTGCAATGCTTTGCAGCTTTTCTAAGCTGTCGCTCATCAATTGATTATCACGCTCAATTTCACCAAGTTGTACTTGGCTAATTAACCAATCAATTGATTGACTATCAAGGTCTTTGTTTATTGCTGCGGATGCACTGGAGCTTGCTAAAACTGCAGCAAGTAGCCACTTTATCGGCATTCATTGCTCCAGTTAGTTGTTAAAGCCCCGTTTTTATCAATACTAAAACGTTTGTTCAATGCGCTGTTACCAAATAAATACAACACGCTGTCGTAGTAGCGGCTGGTGGTAAAGCGGGTATCCATCATTATTTGCTGTTGTAAAGCTGTCACAGTTTGTGATGCATTATCTTCAGCAAGCAATGGCAATAAGGCGGCAACAAAACCACTTGGGGCGTTGCCTGCCGTTTTGCCTGAGACTGCATTGGTTTCTAATGGCACTTTGCCTGAAGAAACAATGCTATCAACAAAAGGTTTAAACTGCTGTGTAAGGGCATTTTTATAGGGGGCATCTTCTGCCATCATACTGGCCCAAAGGTAGACGCGGATCGCATTATAACTACCTGTAGCAGGGGCGCTTTTATCATGATAAAAGCCTTTTTCCACGCTGTAATTAACCCAATCAGGGCTCACGCCTTTTGGTGCTGTATCTATTAATAACTGCGCCGAGTTATCGTGTAATGTTTGCCAAGGCGAGTGCGGATATAGGTGTGCAAATTGCGCAAATATAAATAGCGGTGCATAGCTTGGATTTAATTTCCAGCTACTGTCTTTTTCAAAGCCTGTTGGCCCAGGTAATAGAGTCAGACCGAGGTTTGGTATTTGCGCTGTTTCTTCACGAATGATGCGCTCAGCAAGCACTGAGCTGAGCACTGCGTAGCGTCTTTCATTCCATAAGATAGCCGCTTGAGACAGGGTATAAGCAATCCATAAATCTGAATCAGAAGCTGGATTTGAATCAAGGATTTGTCCTTGATTTTGCTTTATTCCCCATTGCCACGCTGGTAAACGGGTACTTAAATCACCTTCAGAAAGATGTACTTCAGTCCACTCAAGCAACTTATCGAAGCTGGCTTTATCATTGGCAAGTAAAGCAAAGAATAACGCATAAGATTGCCCCTCTGAGGTGGTAATACTGTAATCACTACCCAAATCAATTACGCGTCCTTCTGGTGTAATGAAATGAGTTTTAAAGTTATTCCATTGCGGCCAAGCGCTGCAGCTTAACTGAGCTAAGGCGTTGCTTGAAAAAACAAAAACGAATAGTAAAGAAGCGATAGTTTTCATTATGCCTGATCTCCTTCAGATAAACGTTTTTTGGTAAGTAGCGCGAGCACTCGCCACAACATAAATGAAATAAGTAATAGGGTTAGTAGTGATAGAATCGCTAACAATACTGGGCGGTCTGAAAAGTGGAACCAAATGAGGGTATGAATAGGCACGTGACCGACAAAATACTGTTCATCGGTTTTAATCGTTTTGATGCCTTGGCTATTGATAATGGCTGAGCTTCCCATTATTTGAGCTGTTTTATCATTATTCAGTAGAGCATCAGTGAGAAGTGCAAAAGCATTTTCATTACTGGCAATCAAAGAGACTACTGAGCGGTCTGAATCAAACGGTGACTGGAACCCGGACATCACGGCTAAACGACCAATGCTGCTTATATTTACTTTAATTTTTTCAGCACCTTTAGTGTCGTAGGCACCATTATAGATAGCTTGATCAACAATGCGTTGGTTGTTGTTGATAAGCACACTTAGGGCGCTGTCTTTGGCAAGTGAGTTTAAGAAAGAGTCAGGCTTACCAATAATAATAATGTCTTTATCGTTTAGCGCCAATTGGTTACTTGGAAATTGAATGTCTAAACGGTGCGCTGGGTAGCTTGTTATGGCACCCAAATGACCTGTGAAATTAAGCAATAAACTAATCGCGTTAACTGAGCTGTTAGCTTCCATTACAAGCGTACTTTGGTGTAAATCGGCATATTTGGTGAATGGGAAACCGCCATTTGCAAAGGCGCGTAGGTTTGGCATGGCAATATAGTGATGGAAGTCACTTACATCAATGGTAGAGCTGCCATCAATTGCACCAAATTCACCGCCTGCAGGAATGGCGCTACACTCACCGGTTTTTACGACTGCAAAATTAAAATCATAAGTCAGCTGGTTATTTGTTGTTAAATCTAACCCTGTTAGCTCAAAGTCTTGACGAGTTTTGGTTGGATTGAATTCAGATAAAAGCGGTAACAAGGTATCGGTTGTAATCGTTTTACCACCTTCGTTATCAAGAATAAAACCATCCACAAACTTACCGTTAATCAACATATTCAAACGCGACAACATGTTTTGCTCAACAGGCGTGTTGCGGTAATTCAAGGTAATAGGAATACCATTTTCACGCCAAGTGAATAAATCTGGTGCAAAACGCAAGTCTAACCTAACAGGTAGACCGCGATAGCCTTCCGATTGCAGCTGAGTTGGGTATTCAATAAATTCATCAAAGCTTACTGGGCGATCAGAACGCACCCACAGTGGCGCATCGTAGGCTTCTCGAAGCGGTAAGTTGCTAATTGCATCAATGGTTGCACTGCGACCTGTCATTACTTTATAGCCAAAGACTAAACCTACTACGGCTTCTTTCAATTGTGCTGTGTCTTTACCTAAAACAAGCAGTACTTTGGCGTAGCGCTGAGTAGGGCTGCTGATAATTTCTACAGTTGGCTTTTCAACATCAGGGTAATTCAATAAAAAATCAGGCTTGTTGTCGTTTGTTGCGAATACGACACTATGTTCTGTCGGTGTTGCATTAATTTGCACAGGGAACTGTGCTTTGCGCCATTTTGCTTGAGCGCCAAAAAAGCTTGATAGTGCAGCCGCTGCTTCGAGTGTGTTTTCATCAGGTTGTGATGCAAACACAAATGGCAAAGTGACCTTGTTGTAATCTCGCGAATCAAAAAATGGTGCAGGGAAATACTCAAGTAAGCTTTCAAGAGCAAGTGACTGACGGTCAATAGAAATACGGCTGCTTTTACTAAGCTCGGCCCATATTGTTTTACTATAGTCATCCTGACAAACCAGATCGTAAAAACCGACTAGTTCGAAGCGAATTTGGTTAAAGTCTTTAATTAGCTTAGGGTTAAGAACAATGCTGCGCTCAGAGACTGTGCCAATTGGCGTTGTCTTATCATCAATAGGTAGCACAGTGACAAGGTTTTCATTTAAGAAAATTTTCAAATGTGAGACACGGCCAATAAGTGATGGTGAGGTTGTGTATGAAAAGTCTAGAGTCAGTTTTTTCCCTAATTTATCGAGGCGGTTTGTAAAATCAACACGGGTACTATTACTCACTCCATCAAGCTTGAACTTGCTTAAACCAAGCTTTTCAAAGCTTAGCGTCATGCTTTCAATTGGTGCTTGCTCTGGGTAACCATCATCAAAAATCGCTTTATTAGAGAGAGGCTCAGCACTTATCGCCCAGCCAGATATGCCGAGTGTGCCAAAAGCTAATAACAAGGTTAAAAAAGTTTTTATCATGATGTTTTTAGTACTTTTGTTGGTTTTTTAGGTAATAGCGACGCCACAAAGTACAAGACTCTTGATGCAAACGCAATCGCGGGTCTTAATTCATTTGGGGCATGGAAAATCAAGTTCTTAAAGCCTCTTAGACTGGTATAAAAAACGTGAGAAAAGCTGTATGAAGGCTTGTCGTGTTTAAAGTTTTCTTGCCAATCAAGCCAAGCATCAGCACGTGAGAAAGTGCATTGAATAAAGGCTTTTTGTTTTTCTAAATCTAAATCCCTGAGGGTAAGACCCAGTTGTTTATCGCGGGTGTTACAGATATAAGTTGGGAATGAAAACTGCTTCAAGCCACGGCTCATGAGTAGCTCGACTTTATCATTTACACGGCAAAGGTGATTATGGTCAGTTTCAAGACCAACACCATTATTTGAGTAGTCCGTAATTTTTACTTTAATAGTACGGCCATTAGCAAGGCGAATAGCTGCAGGGAAATTTGCTTTAATGCGGTGTGAGCTGCGTACTTGTTTGGCTTCAGCGGCAACAGCCACAGCTGCACCTAAAATTATCACGTTATAGCTTGCCCACAGCATGCTAATGACGAGTACACCTATTTGTGAACTATCGCCGAAGAGCAATCTAAACACGCCGTAGGTCATACCCAAAACGTTAACAAGCAACAAGATTATATAAGGCTTTGAAATCGTCCAATCGTAGTGATCTTGCTTGTTTAAACCGCCTTTTTCAGTCACGTTAAATTTACCCTTATTCGGGTTGATAAGCGCAACTGTCGTGGGTTTTAAAATATACCAAGCAAGTACTGACTCATAAACTTCGCCCCAAAATGAATAGCGGTATTTACCTTGAATTCGAGAGTTGGTTATTTTTACCTGTAACAGGGTTGGTACAATATAAAGAAAGATGGCAACAAACGGTGCATAGATAATTTGTGCATTAAAATAAATTAATGCCAGTGGCGCTGTTAAGAATACAATTCGCGGAATGCCTGATAAAAAGTGCAACATAGCGTTTAAATAGCACAAGCGCTGCGCGATATTTAGGCCCTTACCAAACAGCGGGTTATCTAATCGGAATATTTGTGCCATGCCGCGTGCCCAGCGAATACGTTGACCGACGTGGGCAGATAAACTATCTGTAGCTAGGCCGGCGGCTTGTGGAATATTAATATATGTTGTTTTGTAGCCAGCGCGCTGCATTCTTAGCGCGGTGTGGGCATCTTCAGTGACGGTTTCTACGGCAAAACCACCGATTTCTTCAAGGGCACTGCGCCTTAAAACAGCACACGAACCACAAAAGAAGGTCGCATCCCACATATCATTGCCATCTTGAATTAAGCCATAGAACAACATATTTTCATTTGGGATTTTACGATGGTTTTTGAGGTTGCGCTCAAATGGATCGGCAGAAAAAAAGTGGTGAGGTGTTTGTACTAAACACACTTTACTGTCATTGATGAATTGTCCCATTGTCATTTGTAAGAATGAGCGAGCAGGGATATGGTCACAGTCAAAAATAGCAATGTAGTCGCCATTAGTTACTTTCATCGCATGGTTCATGTTACCGGCTTTGGCATGTTTGTTATCAGGGCGAGTTAAATAACCAACACCAATTTGCTTTGCGAATTCGGCAAATTCAGGGCGCTTACCATCATCTAAAATATAAATGTTAAGCTTATCTGCAGGCCAGTCAATACTTTGCGCGGCGATTGTTGTTGGCTTCACAACATCAAGCGGCTCATTATAAGTAGGAATATAAATATCAACTGTTGGCCAGTTTGCTGTGTCTTTTCCTAACGCGATTGGTTTACGGTTTAATGGATTAATGGTTTGGAAAAAGCCTAATATTAGTACTAACCAAGCGTAACTTTCAGCAAGCAGCAAACCAATCCCTAGGGTAAGGGCTAAAGGGTCACCCCAGTTAAGAGTGTCAGTGTAGCGCCACCATAGATAACGTGTAGAGGTTGTAACAGAAAGGGTGATCATCACAATAGTGGCCATTTTCCCTTCAACCCGCCTTAGAGAATAAGCAACAACCAAAATTAAACTAATGAACACTGCTTGCGCTTCAATACTAAATGGCACGGTTACAAATATAGCCACCGCAAAAATAATGAGAGTGAAAAAAGCGACCTTTAAGGTGCTGTTTCTCCAAAGTGGAGAGCGACTCACTGCTTTATATGATTTAGTTTTTGTTTGCTTTCTAGCAACTAACCAAAGCCCTTTAAAAGAGCGTACTAGTTTACTGTCTGCCAGTCTCAATAAGCGAGCTGATCGCGTGATTTTACGCCAAGATTTACGCTGCTCAACGGCGATATGTTGCTGTGAGGTTGTGGTGGTATTGAATAGCGCAAGGTACACACTTTGCAATGCAATCCGAATGCAATTGCTTGGTGTAAGTACTGGTTGAGAAACATGAGGATACAAGCGTTTAAGTTTAAGCTTTAACTCACGTTTTTTATTGTTTTCTAATTTAATAAACAATGACAAAAAAAGCACAAAGAAGGGGAGTAAAATCGCTCCCAATAGGCTCATTTTGTGTTGGTTGTAATAACTATAAAATTTTATAAATACGAAGCGCACAAGTTGCTTCGTTAAAAACAACCCTAAAATACCTTTAAGTAGTCGGTGTGTGATACCGAGTGAATGGATGCTATTGGTCATTCTGACTCGCGCGGCTTACAAGCCAACCGGCTAGCGTTTCAAAGTCATCATTAGCAACGCTGTATGGAGCACAGTTAATCGCCACATTTCTAAATGCAGTTGCTTCTTTGATGACTTCATCTTTATTGATATATAAAGGTGCGATTAATGGTAATTCAGTTTGCCAAAGCTGCAATAAATCTGATTCAATCTCAGAGGCTGAATTATATTTATTGGTTAAAAAATAATGCTGCCAAGATGATTCAGCCTGCTTTAGAGTGTTTAAACGTTTGAAAGCAAAACTGTGACAAATAGCATCACAATTAATAATCTCAAGGAATATATCGTCTTCATTTAGTGAATAGCGGTGCACATCAACATGGGCTGGGCAGTCAAATAAAAACCAGCTGTCATCGCTGTCATTAAGCTGCTGACAACTCTCTATAACGCTTGAAAAGTCTAACCCTAAATTCGAACGGCTGCCATAGGGTAAAAACTTTACGCCGTCGTTATCTTGGTGAAACTGCTCACATGCAGAGGCAAAGTTTGGGTAATCACTCCAGCCTAGCTGATGCTCCCAAGCAAGACCAAGGTGTAGGCCTAAGTCGCCTTTTGGATCTAAATCGATGGCATACACAGGCACATTTGATTTTCTCAAAGCACAAGCAAGGTTGGCCACAATAGATGTTGTACCAGTGCCACCTTTAATTCCTTTTAAAAAAATTCGCTTCATTTATGATTCTTTATTGCGTTTTTGTTAATTTTTTTCGTGCTCTGTGTTTGTGTTGTTGCTAATGCGATATCGTTAAGCAAAGGGTACTTTTCAATCGTTTTGCGATTTTTTTCAACATCAACAATTTCAACATAATCCGTTTCCTTGCCGCCAAATTGGCGTAACAGCTTTTCAATATCGTATTGAGTTAAGGTATGTGAATTTTTTACTGCAAAGTCATTCATCTAAAAAACCGTTATGAGAAAAATTAGCTTAAAAATGTTCACGATCCATGGACATAATCTGCATTATATATAGAATAGCGTTTAAAACTAGTACTAAAGTATCTTTTTTAAGGGTTTGTTGGTGCCTCATTTAAATATTACAGGACTAAACGGAGCTTTCTCTGAGCTAAAGCGAGGCGCAAACTATGCTTTACTTGCCCCGCTAGATAATCAGCTATTAGAGTTAACAAGGCATCTTTTAACCAATCATAAAGACTCGGTTTTTTTGCTTTCTGAACAAGTCGAATTATTTTTCGAAGGAGAGGGAAGCGAGTTATTATTTACCTTGTTCGAACAAGGGGTACTACGTCCTTTCCATTTACATCATAATGAGAATGTATCAAAAAGTTTGCATTTTTCCCGTGGTGTTATTAACGAAATAAAACAGTATGAGCAACTGAAAAACAGTACGGTTATAGTGCATGTCGATTCAGAACATTTAGTCTCTTTGAACGAACAGCAGCTTGGTGAAAAACTCAAGCTCTATGTTGCTTTGTCACAATCAAAAAATGTCACTTTAGTGTTTTTAATGTCAGGTGCTTATGTCAGTGAATTGAGACGTCAGTTATTAGCCTTAAACCGTTTCTTTGATGGCCTTATTTATATAACTCAAGAGGCATCAATTCGCACTCTTGAGTATGATTATTGGTGTCATAAAGAAGGAGTTATCGCTGGGCGTTCGGTTAATTTACAGCTTCATGATGGTCAACTTGCATTAGTTGAGGTAGAGCAAGAGGTTGATAATAAGTCGCAAGCAACGGAGCAAGACTTTGATGAAGACGAGGTATGGCTAACTCGCAGTGCTGTACCTGAGGGTACAAAGCTACCCGTGTTTTATAAAATAATTGATGATAATGATGCTCTTTTTTCTAAAGGGCTTACCAAAAAATCAGCGACGTTAGTTTTTGCAGTTACCCGATACACTGATTTAAAAGCGTTAGCCAAAGATTGCTTCTCTCTTCGAAAGAAATGTGGTCGCCGACTGAAATTAGTAATTCAAAATGTTGATGGCATTATTCGTCACCAGGACGAGTGCTTATTTTTAACTTTAGGGGTTAACCTTATTTTATATAGTTATTCTGAGCCTTCGCGTTTACTGTCACAAATTCAGTCAATTCAAGGGTTTCAGTTTACAAGGCCACTACCGAAATCTATTGATGATGTTCTAAAATACAGTGAAAATGTATTGGCTAAAGGTTATTTGCCTCCAGATAAGTTCGTACAGCAGGTTGCTAAACATAGTGACTCAGCTGCCAATCTGGGTGTAAGTGGCGTGCTTGTTATGTTGCAGCTTTTACCGCGTATTGATGCCATACATCCATTACATTTATTTCATGTAAAACGCGAAGGGGATATTTTTAGCTTTGCTGATGGCACTGTTTATCTTTACCTACATGCTTGTCGAGAACATGATGTTGAAAGTGCGATTAAGCATTTATTTAAATTACAGATAAGCGACTTTTTTATGTCAAAAAATGTCATTGCTGATCATTTTTATATTCAGCAAGAATGTCGCCGCATGCAACGTCATTTTGCCGACGCTGAAATAACTGACTTTACCCAGCAACTACAAGAAAATGTAAGTTATATTTTTGATACAAAAACAGCAGATATTGCAAATTTAAATACAGAGACACCGGAATTTAAAAAAGTGATTCGACCTATATCTGAGCCAGTAAAAGTGACCTTAAAAGGTGAGCTATCATGAGCTTAAATCAGTTTTTTATTACTTTTATCATCGCAATGCTAATCGGCATTTTGTTGAGTAATACAGGTAAGGTATTGTTTAATAAAGTACTCGTGCTATACCGAAAACTAACATTTAGGCATGTATTATTAACGCCCTATACGCCAAAACGACATAAGAAGGACAACAAGTGAGGCTTTCTTCAGGATTAGGTGTTTGGAATTTATACTTTTTAGTTAAGTTTGTTCTGTATAGCCGAGGTGATATTTCTTTTGATTTATTTGCAAACTTAGCATTTTTTGCTTTTCTAGCGATCTCTTTTCAACATGTATGGTTGTCTCGTATCAAACACGCTATGAGTGTGGTGGTAGGTGTGGCTTTGTTGTATCACGACTCTTGGTTGCCCCCGATTTCTCGGCTTACCAAGCAAGCTGGCAATGTACAAGACTTTAGCGTCGGCTACTTTTTTGAGATCACAGCGCGCGTTGTTAGCCTTGATATGATTTTTGCGCTCTTCGCTTTAGTGGTTTTTTATTGGTTTACTGTGAAGTGGTTGCGTTACACCAGTATTTCAATAATTGGCTTTATGTATGCGTTTTGGTTAGGTGGGCCTGCTACCAGTGATGAAATTACAACTCAAGTTGCAAGCAATAACCAAATAACGCAAAAACAAGTACCCGTTTTAGTTTCTGATACAGCAAAACAAAAGACACCGGATCAACAGTTACAAGACTTTTACCAGCAACAAAATTTACTGCAAAGCCAGTTTCCTGACGTATTTAATGGCCAACCATTTGATGTTGTTGTGCTGAATATTTGTTCTTTAGCGACGGCTGATTTAAATGCAATTGGTGTTGAGCCACGTAACCTATTTGCTGATTTTGATATTTTGTTTAGCCAATTTAACTCTGCAACGTCGTACAGTGGCCCTGCGGCAATTCGTTTATTACGAGCAAGTTGCGGGCAAACAAGTCAAGAGCAACTATTTAAACCTGTTGAAGATCAATGTCAGCTATTCACTAACCTTGCTGAGCTTGGCTATAAAACCAGTGTGGCTCTTAACCACGATGGACATTTTGATGACTTTATTGGTTTGATCAGACAATACGGTGGTGTCTCTGTGCCAAAACTGGATTTTAGCCAATTTAGTGCTGCGCAGTATGGTTTCGATGGCAAACCGATTTATTCTGATGCGGATATACTCACTAATTGGTTGAAAAAGCAAGGTTCGAGTGAGCAGCCTAGGGCTCTTTACTACAACACCATTAGCTTACACGATGGCAATCAACTTGCTGGTCGTGAACGTATGAATAGCTTTGAAAGCTATCCGCTTAGACAACAGCGCTTATTTAATGACATCGATAAGTTTATAACTGAGTTAAAAGCACAAGGTCGAAACGTAATGCTGGTGGTTGTGCCTGAGCATGGGGCTGCCTTACAGGGTGATAAACTACAATTCTCTGGTTTGCGCGAAATTCCGAGCCCTTCAATAGTTTCAGTGCCAACAGCGGTTAAATTCATCGGTCCTGATATAAAGCATGATGGGCTGAATGTCGTTGATGAAACAATGAGTTATTTTTCACTATCAGAGTTAATCAATAATACGATGAAGTTAGATTTGTTCACAGGGTCGGTACCCATTAACCGAGTGCTTGATAATTTACCAACTTCAGCCAAGGTCGCCGAGAATGAGGATACGGTAATGATGTATATAAAAGGGCAGCCTTACATCCAATTAGATGGTGGAGAATGGACCAAGTACCCGACTAATTAAGTTATTTGTCCAAAATTGTTTACAATAGACTACCCAGCTGCAGGGAGTTAGCGTATTATTCTCATACTATAGGTTCCCGTTTTTTGAGGATGTAATGCGTTTAGATATCCACTGTGCTGACCGAATTGGTATCGCACAAGAGATTCTCAATATCTTGGTTAGTTACCAAGTTGATTTAAAAGGCATCGAGGTAGATTCGGTTAATTGTCGAATGTACGTGAGCTTTCCGCCTATTGAGTTTGAACAATTCCAAAAAATTATGCCATCTATCCGTTTGATAGATGGCGTGAAAGACGTTCGTACAACTGCATTTTTACCTTCTGAGCGAGAGCATAATGAGTTAAATACATTACTACGTGCATTGCCAGACGGTGTGATATCTATTGACGCTAAAGGCTGGGTGCGTTTATGTAATGATGCCGCTTGTCGCGACTTGCAATTATCTGAAAGCGAAGTGATTGGCGCTAACATTAATAATTTGCTCAAAGGCTTTAATTTTACGCGTTGGTTAGAAGGCAAAGAAGTACTTGGTCAAACAACCCGAGTTGAAGTAGCTGGCGAAGACTTTATTGCCGATATTCTACCTATTTCAGTCCCCCAAGGTGCTGAAGGGGATGTGTTAGCCGGTGCAGTTATCAATATCAAATCACAAAGTCGCTTAGGCCAACAAGTCAGTGCGTTCCGTCGTTATGGCCAAGAAAGTTTTGCAACCATACATAACTTTAGTACTGCAATGCGCCGTGTGGTTCGTGAAGCGCGTAAAATGGCACAGCTTGAAGCGCCAATCCTGATTACTGGTGAAACAGGTACAGGTAAAGAGCTACTTGCTCGTGCTTGTCATTACGCATCAAACCGCTCAGTAAAACCGTTTATCGCTTTGTCGTGTGCTTCGTTGCCTGATGATGTCGCTGAGTCTGAACTATTTGGTTACGCAGGCTATGAAGAAAACGCGGCACCAAAACGCGGCGTTTTAGAGCAAGCTGATGGTGGCACAGTGTTTTTAGATGAAGTTGGTGAAATGTCGACTCAGCTACAAACTAAGCTACTACGTTTTTTACAAGACGGTACCTTCCGAAAAGTCGGTGATGAAAACGAAGTAAAAGTAAATGTGCGTATTGTTGCCGCAACACAAAAAGATTTACCAGCGATGGTGCAAGAGGGAACATTTAGAGAAGATCTCTATTACCGAATTAATGTTTTGACCTTAGAAATAGCCCCATTACGTGATAGAAAAGCAGATATCGGCCCGCTAGCAGAGCACTTTATTCAAAAGTATGCCCAGCAAAATGGTCATTCTGTGCCTGTGATGTCTGAGGATTGTTTACGTTTTTTACAAGATTACCCATGGCCGGGTAACGTGCGCCAATTAGAAAATGCGATTTATCGTGCGGTATCCTTGCTAGATGATAACGAACTGCGTATTGAGCACCTGCAGTTACCAACATTTACTCATGATTTAGGTTATCTTGAGTCTGACTTTGAAGGAACCTTAGACCAAGCGGTAAAACGTTTTGAGGCGACATTACTTCGCAAGCTTTACCCCGCTTATCCAAGCTCTCGCCAGCTCGCTAAGCGATTAGGTTTGAGTCACACTGCAGTAGCAAATAAGCTGCGCGATTATGGGATTAACCGTAAGACAGTGAAGGTTTAATTATATAGTTTAATTAAGCAAAAAAGGCTTAGGTAAAACCTAAGCCTTTTTCTTTTCGATAAAAACTATTGTTTGGTACCCATATCTTTGGTGACACCATCAATGGCGATACTTTTTATACCCTCATCGTCGAACTTAATAACAACACTGATGTTATTGCGGGCAAAAAAGTAGTCTCGATTATCAAGGCTGATAACATAATCACCTTTGACTGAACCGCTGAATTTGCGCTTTTCGAGTTTTAGGGTGTGATCAGCAATTTGCCAGTTGAAGCCTTCAATAAAGCCATTATTAAATTCCTGAACCCAAACCTGTTGCTCGTCTTTGCTGAGTGTAATCGCCACAGAATATGACTCAGGTAATGACATATCATAGCTTTTATCACCAATAGTGAACTTTTCAGCATCTTGTTGCCAAGCAAAGCCAAATTTAAAGGCTTTTTCAACACCCGTTGGGTACTTTAAGGTTCCATCCCCAGCAAAGTTAAAATCTGCAAAGGCAGAGCTGGTAAATAAACTGGCTGAAAACAGAGTGACCAAACTAAATAATTTCATTAGGTTATTCTTTTCTTATACTAATATATGCACAGATTAGAGCAGAATATTCGCCTTAGCAATACGCTGTGATACACTTTGTGCATCATCAACTGGTTAGACCTTTACCGTGAACCTCTATTTTCGACTAATACTGCTGTTTTTTAAAATTAAACGTAATCGTGATTATCAACAATTGTTAGACACGATTGATATTGAATTCAAAGCGTTACCGACCGATTGCGATATTAACTTCCATCTGACTAATTCTCGCTACTTAGCAATGATGGACCTTGCCCGTACTTGGATGACTGAGCGAGTAGGCTTGTTAAAGCACATAATGAAGCGCCGCTGGTTTCCAATCGTTAATGCAACTGCAATTACCTATATTCGCGATATAAAGCCAATGCAAAAGTACACAGTTAGCACTCGCTTGGTTGGCTGGGATCATAAATACTTTTACATTGAGCAAAAATTTCATTCAGAAAGAGGTTTGCATGCAATTGCTTATGTGCGTGGTGTATTTAAACGCAAAAAAGGTGTAGTCAGCGTTGAAGAGATGCTTGAAGTTGCGGGCTTTAGCGGTGTTGCACCTATTTTGCCAGCAGAAGTGATGCACTGGAAAGAAATGTTAGAGCAAAAGAAGCTCACTAATAAGTGATACCTAAGATTAGCTAAAAAAATGCCAGCTAAGCTGGCATTTTATGGCTTTAAACACAGTTTACTCTGCTGCGCAAACTGCTTCACTAACAAACGTTAAGTCGTTTACGTGTGCTGGACCATCCATTACGAATGTCGCTTCAGCGGTGTTTTGATCTAAGGTGTAGATTTTTGCATTCTCGCCGCTTTCTCTACCTGAAATATAAATTGTACCGTCATCAGCAATCGCAATACCTGACGCCCAGTTAACACCGTGCTCACCGATTTGAGTTAACTCAAGGCTGCCTTCATCTAATGTGTAAAGTGCTTTACCAGTTAATACGTAAAGTACATTGTAGTCACTTGAATAAGCGATGTCGCCATCAGAGAATGAGTCGCCTTCATACGATAGTTTACCTAATACCGTTTTTTCACCTGTAGTTAGGTCAAAATCATACATGTATGTTTTGCTTGTCGCACGTAAAGACAGACCATCCGCAGTCACTGTTGAGCGATAAATAGGGAATGATGTCGCATCGGCAACTTCAGCTTGCGTATCAGTGGCTAAATCTAGACTATAGATTTTTGACGCTTTGCTGCTTTTATCAAGTTGCTCCATGAAATAAAGCACACCGTCATTGCTAGCAATATTTGATGCTGTATTGTTAAGACCTGCAACTACAGTTACAGCGCTTGATTCTGGATTGAAGTGATATACATAGCCTTCAGTTTCAGAACCAAAGTTATTAATACCATATAAACCGGTTACAACTGCACATGGTGCCGGAATTTCAGTCACTACGACGTTATCAATGAATGCACCTACTGAATCAGATGTCCCCGCGCCTGCAAAGCTTAACACTGAGCTTGCGCTGTCAGCCTCAACTGTAAAGCTGTATTTAGTCCAGCCTTTTGTGCTGCTGTTGACAACGGCTAATGATTCACCATTCCAGAAAACTTCTGCTTTATTTGTTTGTTCATTGCCTGTTACACGTGCAGAATAGTAAAAGCTCACTTCATATTGATTCCCAGCAGTCGTCGCAATTGCTTGCGAAATACTGTAGTTGGCTGTTGAATCAAGCTCAATGAGTTGCTCACCATCTTGTGCAGGAATAATTCCAAGTTTATTGGTTTGAATTTCAAATTTAGCGTTAGTACTACGAGTCCAACCAGGTATTACATCAAATAACTGCCATTGACCATTGTGATCGGTCACTGTATCTGTATTTTCAAATGATCCGTTTTCTACTAAATTTGTGCCAGCCATTGCGATCGTTGATGCAATAGCTAAAGGTAAAATTGCTAGTTTAGTAACCAAGCTTTTCATGACACTCTCCGTTATGTGATTAACATAAAATTAATATTGAATAGTATAATTTTACTGCTTTAAATGGCTTTTGTTCAATTAAGGAACAAGCCGGATTTGCGGTGATTTTACGTTTAATCGTTTAACTTTATGATTTGTAAAAGCTTGTTTTTTGATCGGAAATTTCTGATTTTTCAAGATTTTTTTTATAGCTCAAAAAAACCAAACCCGTAAGTATTGGGGTTTGGTCTTGGGTCTAACCATAAAGTTAGTCTTGATTTGACTTGTTCGCGAACCATCCAGACTTTTGATTGCGACTAAGTTTACCGAGTAGCTTAATCGCTTTTTCTAAAGTGATACGCTGATCTGCAATATCGCGATAAATTTGGTTTGCGCGCTTTTTCCGTTTTACTGCAGCACCGGCATCTAAAAATGATTCAATTAGTTGATTGAAGTATTTCACAAGTAAGGCTTGTTGTTGCTCCTGCTTCTGGTTTGATTCATCTTCTTCAAGTTTTTCTAACAGGCTAGATATTTCAGCCTGGCAAAACTCATTTTGCGCAAGGTGAGTTTTCTTTAAAGTTGCTAAATGTTGTTTCATATAGTCTATTTCAATGAGATTGAACGAAACAATCATATTTAAGTTTGTAAGTGCGGTACGAAACTCTTTAGCTGAACACTGTTCAGTAAATAAGTGGCGAATGGTTTGATGTATTTTCTGCCACTGTTGCCATGCGTACACGTAGTTTAAACCCGCACCTTTTATGTTTTGCATGCCTACAATAACCTGATGTGTATTTGGCAGAGCTAAATCGGCGGTTGAAATAGTAAGTTCATCGGCAGATAAGTTACTATTTTCATGGACTGTTATTTTAGACTTAGTAATAGTTAATAGGCGCTCTTTTATTTCATTTGCATTTTCAGCTATGTTTTCTTGTAAAGCAGCAAGCGCATTTCGTTGAAAGTGGTGGCGGAAATAACTCAAAATAACACCTACTTGTGAGTCTAAAATATTTCCGAGAATTTCTTTTACGCAGGCTTTATTGAGTGTCCCTTCACTCAGCGACATTAATTTATCTGCATTGGTTTGCCCATATGCATTGACAAAGCTGGCATGGAGCTGCTCTGCAGTAAATAAGTTCAGTTGTACCAATAGGCTTTCAAGTTCTTCAATATCTTTATTTTCAATGAGCTTATCAATTCGCTCTGTTAATGCATTAATAAAATAACTATAAAAGCCATCTACATTAGTACCTATCACTACAATTCGGTCAAACCTTAAGTCATGGCTCAAAATATTAGCGAATACTTTCGAGCGAGCGACACGATCATTACGGTTATTAATTAATGCAATGACTTGTGTCTTAGGGCAATCATTGAGCTCATAAAGGCTGAGTCTGCGCCAATTCTCAAGCGTTGCTAAGCGCTCATTTGCCGACATACTATTTACAAAAGACTGCTCTATAGAACCTATTGGTGCCCTAGGAAACTGTTGTAATACGCCGATATCAGGAATAATTCGCGCAGAGGTTTCTTTAAATACATAATCTTTGCTGAGGCCAATGTGTTTGGCCATTTTACAAACTAAAGCAATATTTGCAGGGTGCTCTTGATATGGATAAAGGGCTCGAATATCTTCGGTAATTTGTAGGCCGTCAGCCCAATGAACCTGAATTAAATTTGAATTCCTTTGCTTCGCATTCGCCTCAAGTATAGGGGCCATGTTTTGCTCGCTGGTGAATACTAAGCTGTTTTCACCAATAAAATGGCTTGTTTCATTAGCAACATCGATACCTGTTGGTCCTAAAATGTCTTCATGATCCGGGTAGGCGTTAGTGATAGTTGAAAAGCTATCTTGCATCCAGTTGCGCAAAATTCTGACATAACGCGGAGTTAACCCCATGCATTCCCATAAAAAAACATCCGCATTTACATTTTTGGCAAAGTGTAAAACGTCACTTTGTTCCCAAATGCTGGCTTTATCAAAGGGTCTAAATAGAGGGATTTCGAACTGTTCACCACTGGCTCTGGCATAGATCATGGTCGCTTCACAGCCTGTGGTTTTACTAACAACTTTTAACGTGAGGCTACTAAAAAGTGCAGCTTTTAAACGCTCAGTTCCTGACTTTCCTCGCGTTCCCCAACCACCAATTGAAACCGGAATATGTGCTCTGTCAGACTTTATTTGACGACTAATTTTCAAATGCCTTGCCCAAAAGTAGGCAATAAAGCTGAGCACAAAGAATATAAGCTGGCCTATGCTATTTTGGTAAATTGAATACGCATACTCTTTAAAGCTTGACCATAGATTAAACAGAAATGGTGTAATTGCGAGTTTGTTATATAACCTACTGATACTTGTTTCTACCGGGAAGTTTGTATCAAGTACGCTACCATACGGCTGAAAATCAAGTGTAAACCCTTTACTTTTTAATATCTCTAAAAACTGTTTTTGTTCAACTTCTGAGCCATTTCTCAGTTCGTTTAATTTTTCATAGTTAAACGATATCCAGCTATAGCAGTAAAGCCTTTTAAATAGGCTCTTCGGTGGGGTCACTATGAGAATACCATCCGGTGTATAGGTTTTTGCTGGCGTTTTTAGGTTGTCTTGAGAAAGGCTGCTCAAAAGAAAGTCGAGTAATGGCAAGTGTTCACGAGCACTAAATTGCTGTTCATCAAAGCGTGGTTCGCCAGGGACTTCTGTTTGACTAATTTCAGCCACTGTACTACTAGGTACATGCATAAATGCACTTGGTTTTCTTGCATGCAAGTGGTTAAAACTCTGGCGTTTATCAGTACTCGGCGTTTTGAATTCATGCCAAAGTCGCCATAAACGAAAGCCTCGCTTGTAGCCATATTGTACTTGCCATGATTTCTTTCGCGCACTGACATTGTAGGCTTCATAATTTTGCGCTTGATTACTTAATAACCTGCCGAGTAACTGCTCATTCCAATCAGCTAAATCTAGATTTTTGTGGGCGCTCAGGTCAACTTCAAGTTGTGCTACTTGCTGCTGGTGCACAAAGCTGACAAGTTGTTCCCGTACACGGCTGATAATGCGGCGAATAGCGAGACTTGGCTCATCTTCTAGGCGCTGATTTAAAAATTCCACAAATGATTTAAATAAACTATTAGCTTGCTGCTCTGTATGGCAATCCACTTGCAGGTTAAACATAATGCGAGGACTTAACTCGAGTAATAAGCGCTTTTCAGCAAAGCTAGCCGTTGCTATTAATTGTTGTTGCCAAACTTTGAATCCTTGCTGATGCTCACTGAAACGTGGATCGGCTAATTGCTTAATCAGAGTTAACCTAACAGCCTGTTGAGTCTCATTTTGTAAGCCTTCTAAAATAAGCTGTTGCGAGCATGGCCATGGCAACACAGAACACAGCTCATAGACACTTTGCCTTACTCTTGGGTAGCGATGTTTGGCGAGTAAAAATAATAGTTTAATGTTAACCTCACTGAGGTTAAGCTGTTTGCTAAGGATGCCAGCAAAGGCACTGAGTAAAAATAACTGCCTTCGGTCAATTTGCTCATTTTCAGGTAGCTCTAAATCAATATGAGAGCGCATATAGTAGCGTGTGAATGTTGGCCTTAAATTAATTAAAATTTCTAAGATATCGACTTTTGCAGCATGCGGGGTTGTTATTTTTTCAAGAGACTGTAGTAAGTTTTCTACTAATTCGGCATTAAACTCAGGATCATCTACATATTCACTTATTAGCTGCACTTGATTTGCCAAAGCGCGAAAAATTGAGTTGCGAATGGCTTCATTGTCAGTTTTTTCTAATAACGACAAGAAAAAGCTTTCTAAATTTAGAGTCAGCCATGATTGCGCAATTTCGTCAGCGTGGCTACGTAAATAGCGATTCGCTAAATCCCCAAGTTTACCAATTAAAAATTTCAGTGATTGTTCAAGCTCAGAGGTTTTATCTTGATAGCGATTAATCATCGCACCTTCATCAAACCAGCGCTGAAAAGCCTCTTGATCTTTTTTTAGCTGCAGTCGGTCTGCCCCTAAAATGTATGCGTAATCAAGAATGTGAAACTCACGTTCTGCTTTTAACTCTGCATGGCTCAAACGCTCTACAAAACGGCGATGGTCGGTATCAAGTTTAAGCAACTGATTCTGCAAGGTTTCAATCTTGTGAGTAAGGAAAGCAATCGCTTGTAATAAAAGCCAGTCATCTTCATCGTCATCGTCAGGTTGATTTTTTATCAGCTCCCATTGGCTTAATTCATCAACAAGTTCATGATACTTCTGACGGTATAAGTCTAGCCAAAAACTAGCTATATCAGCAAATAGCAAGGTTTCTAGGCGTTGTTTAAGTTGTTTACTGCTCATAATCACTGTGCTCTAGCAAATGGTTAAGTTGAAGTGCAGGGAAAATAATTTCATCATGAGCAAAAGGTGCAAAGCCGGTGTGCTGGTTATTACCTGATGAAAACTCGAGACTAATATTATGATTGTTCCAGACCCAGTCTTGCTGCCAGCTTAGTTTCAGCCAGCCATTTGTAAAACTGCCTAAATTGACTTGTTTTTGCCACGCAAAGCGAGTGATGTATTGCCATGTGGCTGTAGCTCTATGCTCATCGGCAAAGCGATAGTAGCTATCTAAACCAACTTGAAAAATGTGGCCACGATAATATTGGTTCCAACTTGAGTTGAAACGTAAGTAGTCTAGGCTTATCCAGTCATCGTTAGAACCAGAGGAAACACCAAAATTAAGGTAGTTATCAACCCAAGGTTGATAACGGTACTGGTAATAACTCAACCAGCCAGATGCATGATTTTCACGGTAGAAGTTGAAAACGCTCGAGTTTAGTTGCTCATCTGCTAAGTAATCATCAAGGTCTGCGCTGTTATAGCGAATGTAAGGCGTTACTTGCCATTGGTGACGGTGCACAGTATCGCGCTGCCAAGACTGACCAATACTGATACTTGCATCTAATGCATACTGTAAGTCAAAACTATCATGGCTTGGCTGCCAACGTGAGTTGATTTGCGTGTCGATATACCATGGGCTGTTTTCATCTTGCCAAGAATGGTAACCATTTAGGGCAAAAATATCAGCCTGGCTATCGCTCATAGAGTAATAGCCCTCTAATTGATACCAGTGGTTATCATCATTGAGGCGTAAGCGGGCACCTATATCTATTTCTTCACGGGCAGGTATATCTTCGGCACTTTGGAAAATTGTTTGTTGATCGTAGCGAATAAATCCCTGCCAATTTAATTCGTCACTATGTAGGTTTATCTGCTCATTGATAATAGAGGGCTTTTCTGGCGCTTGATAAGTGACCAGTTCTGGCAACAGGGTTTTTGCCTGTGAGTAAGGTGAAATTTTATTGCTTTGCTCACTTAGCTGCCAGCTATACAAACGAACGTATTGTAATTTATCTGCAGTCACTTCAACCTTACCCGCAGGGTGGAAGAAACGTCTTTCTGTTCGCTTAAATTCATTCATCTGTTCTAACTTAATGAGTCTGTCAGCAGGTAATTTGGCCATTAAAGGCGTATCAGGTGTCACTGTGTAAAAGAGTAACGTTGTCGGCAGCTCTAGGTGTTGCCAGCGACCTGTAACATATTGTTCAGCTTCAATTGTTAGATGCTGCGATAGGTACGGGTTCAGCCACCTGACAGAAATGATGTTGTTATCCAATTCACGTTTGTTAAATGTGAAAGGAATGCTTTGCTGCTCTGTGACTGACCAGATCTTTTGATCATTTGCTAATTGTAATGACAGGTTAGCAACATTTGCACGAGCCAATTCAGCAGTAGAAAAGTTAAATTTAAAGCGAATTTGTTGCCCTTCAGTTTGTGCTAAATCAATGTTTAATGTGTGGAATGGGCGCAGCAGTATGCCTTTATTGGAGCCTGCCTGTGTATTAAGCAATGTAAAACGATCTGCAAAGCTACTTTGTGCTGTACTTTGCATGTCAAATAATCGCGTACCAGCAAAGTCGAGCAAACTATCTAATGGCTGCCATTGACCATAACTTTCTATTCTGTTTTGTAAAAAGGTCGACTTAGAATCCGCACCTAAGGTTTCTAAGCGCTGAAGAAGTTGTGTGTATTGGTTATTGGTAAGGCGCTTTTTACTAAGTAAATAAAGTCCATTTAATAAAAGTTCGGCTTGTGTAGCGTCTGCAGAGTAGATAAGCGACATAATATCATTTGATGGGGATTTATTTGCGGCGTCAGACACATAATCGAACTGACTAAATAAAGAGTCTGGAATGAAGCTCACATCAAGATAACTCGTATGGTCAGCTGTTATTTTTAGCGCTTCACCAGCTTTAAGGCGAATTACTAGTGTGGCTGCAATTGAGGCCGCTTGTTGGTTTTTAACAAACAAAGTAGTTGCGGGTATATCACTAAAAATAGGCATGAGTTTATGCTGATATTGACTCTCAGCCATAAGCCAAGCGGTTTGATACTCACCGTTCTGCTTGGCTGCTGTGCGAGCCTTAATAACTAAATTAATAGGTGTTTGGGCTGTAAAGTGCCATGGCATTGTTTTTGTGATGATAGTATTTTGATATTTCCTCTGGCTGTTAATAAAGGTTTCTTGCATACCAGCTTTTACTAAATAACGCGCTTCATCAATGAAGGGAGGGGCACTGAGAGTTTGATAGTTAAGCGCTTTAAAGCTTTCAGACACTTTAGTTGGCACAGTTGATGAGTGAGCCAGCCACGCAGCCAAACGATGTTTTTGCTGTTTTACCGCTAAATTAATCAAAACTGGCGGGCACTCATTTATGCTTGTTAAGTTACCTGCACACAGTGCAAATAGTTTAATATCTTGACGTTCTGTTTGATAACTATCAATCAAGGCTTTTGCTGCAAATTGCTTCAGCTCTAATTGCTGTGTACTTTTGTATAGGCCTTCTAAATAACTATTGGCTAAGTGGAACTGTTGCTGTTTACGTAAAATTGCGACTCTAAGTTGCCAAGCTTGTTTAGCAATTGTTGTATTCGCATTTTGGGTCAGAGGTTTTAAAAATGCTAAGGCATCGAGAGGGGCGCTATTAGCTAAGTCTTTCGCTGTTAATAATGATTGTTCGGCATTAAATGCAGAGACGTTTTTACGTGCTGGCGCGTAGGGCTCGATGGCCTCTAAATAATCAGCATGTTGTTTGTGTAGGTCATCTGCAATCAGTTTTGATATCGCAGGGCTTATATTCTTAGCATTAACTGCTTGTTGATATATCACTTCGTCGCTGGGCAGATCAGCAAGCGTTCTTGCATACAGCGCAAACTCAACTTTATTTGATTGACTACTTAAGCTTTGAATTGTTAATGACTGACTGCTCAGTGGCACAGAGATAAATAATGTTTGAAAGTCATTTGTTGCTTTTAGGTTTACTAACCAACTATTTTCACCTGCAGATAGTTTCAATTGGCTGTCTTTAGTGCTCCTTGCAATTAAAGTTAACCAAGGTGTTGCACGTTTTTCACTAGATAAATCAAATAGCTGTGCAGATTGGCTTAAAGTGCTTATAAGGCGGAGCTGTTGATTTATACGCGGATAAAACTGATCGTCTACTAAGCGTTGCTCAGCGAGTTCAGTAACCATACTATTTTGAGACTCAACTGGGTTCAAAGTGCGATAACTACCCTTAAGCTGAGATTGCCCAGTCATCATAGATAGCAAGTTGGTACGGCGTTTTAGGGCAAGTGAGTTATTTGCTTTAAATACATCATCACTAAACACTTGCAATGAGTGGTCGCGATAAACCGCTGTAATGGCATCATCAGCGACTTGATACCAGTAGGGTAACAGTAATTTTTCTTGTTCTTTTTCTGCAGCATTATCGTCATAAATTGCGCGGTGACTTTGCTCCAGTTTGATAAATGCATCGGTTTTACTTTTTATCGTTAAGTATTGTCCGGCAGCGATAGCTAGGTACTCAGTATTTTCAAGGCCTAACGACTGTTCTTTATATTCTAATGCTTGGCTATTAATGGTATTGATTTTAGCAACCAATTGTTTATCGACATACGCATAAACAACACCTTTTTCATCAGGCTGTTGCATATTTTGGCGAACAGATAATTTAAGCTTTTTTGCTGCCGAGAAAAACAAGGTGACTTCGTCATCTTTGCTTAGTTGATAATAACGTTCACTGCCATTGCGGTTTTTAGTTACAACTGAGGGCTTAGCAAGCGACAAGGCTCGTCTAAAGCTATCTACATTTTGTGGTATATGACCAATCATAGCGCTGAACGTGGCACCCTCATCTAGGTGATTTTGGATGGCGACAATTCGGTTATGGCTCATAGCGGGGAGTTGGCATCGCTTCGTATCGCATAATAAATCGCGATGCACTTGTAGGCGTTGTTGTATGTATTGGGTATTCCCCGCACTAATAATGAATTTATTAAGAAGCTCAGGGTCAATGTCTAGCCAATGCCCTTTCGGAAGCCAAAGATAGCGATGTTGCTTGGCACTAAAGTTCATATCTTGGCTGGTGGTATAGGGCGCGAGCTTTGGCGAGGTTTGCAGCCAAATTGCGGGCTCAAGAACACCTCTATTTGTATCAACAGCGTATGCAGGCTGCATTGAAAGCAGCAGTAAAATAATAGCAATTATGAAATAAGGCATTGGTTAAACAACTTAAATAGCTGGTTATTAGAAACTAATCGCTCACGCAACTGGCGACTTAACTCGATATGGAAAAACTGACTGTTGTTAGGAGCCAGCGATGCAAGAATATTGGTGGTGCCTCCAAGTTCTTTAACATCAAGGCCATAAACCATAGCTGTAATATCTAGCTGTTCATTTAAACAGGCTGTGATTGCAATCGTCCGCTTGCTAGGTATTGCATGACCATTACTTATAATTGCATCAGCTTTTTTACCCTCAGGAGTCTTCCTTTTTTCTTTTGCGTAACCATGGATCTGATAAATCGAAAATGACTCAACATGTTCAGAGTATGCAAGAATAAAGGCATTACTCGCGCTTGGTTTATACTTACCAAAGTCAATAAGTTCTCCATGCTCATCACGGTCGTTGCGGTGTTTAGTGTTGCTTAAAAATACTTGGCAGTGTGCATATAGTGCCTTTGCAATAGTATGTGTGTGTTTGTCATAAAAGCGATGTGGTGCATAAGCAATGCACTTTTCACCTTGCTGTTTATAATGAATTTCACCACCGGAATTTAAAGATTCATTTGCAAATAGAGCACCTTGGTTGGCATTAAAGTGTGTGGGAGTCTGTTGCTGATCAACAAGCCATAACTTTAAGCTCAAGGTAAGCTCATTTAAACTAGGTGTTGCGTGGCATATTGATACAAAGAGCCAAACTATAATCATCATTATTTTAGTTTTCATGGTTCCACCACCTTACTTTTTGCTCCTGCAAAGGATATTCCTCAAGTATAGAAACCCACACCGTGTCAGTTGTTTGCAGTGTTAGGGAGTGTAACTCAGCAATATCATTAGTGATTGTTTGAGTAACGCTAGGATAGCTTGTTAACTGACTATTTTTTGGGTGAATTAAAAAAGCATCGAGTAATGCCGATTGATTTAGCATAAAGCGTTGTTTAGCGATGCTGTATTCACTGGTCAGCCCTGCTTTGTAGTCGGCATTTTGTGTAAGCGATAACTCTACAGGTTCGCTGCTATTTGCACGAAACACTTTAAATACTAAGCTCATAGGGCGCTGTTGCTTTGTGAAATCAAGTGTCAAAGGAGTATTTTTATCAAGTTGGTAAATGCGTTGCTTTATCCATGGGCGATCTCCATACCAATTTTGGTAAATAGTTTTCGCCTGTGACTGTAATTGCTTTAATGCCTCGACCGATAGCTCAGACACCGCGACTTCTTTGCTGCTTTTGTTAGTTAAGCGATAAACTAAACTATTGTCCTCAGAATCGTCATAAGGTGAATAGTTATTTTTGTTATATAAGCCAAAGTTAAACACCTGCGGTGGTAACTTCGGCATAAAATAGCGATCAGGACTTAGCACTAAAGCGACATTTGATAATGGCAGCTTTGCAAAGAGCTCTTTAGATTGATAAAAAGTTGTCACTAAATCCGGCTCTTTCGGCGGAGTAAAAGTACGGATATTAGTAAAATGTGCTAGCTGCGTTAACTCATAATGATTTGCAGCTCTTTGTTCATACCAAGCGGCAATATCGTAAAAACCATTGATTGGCTCGGGTAGATATTGATGAGAAATTGTTCGTTGATAATTGAAATCTGCTAACCGAGATTTTAATCGAACGTAGACATCTTTTTCAGCGCTAATTTTCAGATGATGAGCATTATCTGGGGTACGTAAATAGTAACTATTGAGCATACCGACACGCTGTCTTTGAGTTGTATCGGTGATTAATCGGTCGAAGTCTGACACTTCACCTTTTAAAGTCACGGTGTAATCTTCTATTGCTAGGTTACGTTCATCATAAATAACCACGTTAAGCTGACTACTTTGCAATGCACGAACGTCAATATTGAGATTACTATTTGGCTCTATATCAAAATCTACACTGGCAAATTCATTCACCAAATAGCTGCCTGCATAACTCGTTAAAATTGGTGTGCTTGACGCTGTTCGCCAATTTGTCAGTAATGGCTCTTCACTACAAATGGTGACTAGGCCTGCATCAATAAGCTCTGTCTTATAGCTATTTTTGCTATCGGTTGGAGATACACTGATTGGTATTGGCGCCTTGAACTGATGCTTATCATACCAAGTTAGCGATGGTAATAGCTGCTCTGAGTTGACGGTGAAAATAAGGCTGTCAGTCACATCAAGTTTAATACTGGCACAGAGGCCAAGTTCAGTGTAATAAGCGCCTAAGTCATGCTGCTGCATGCTAAAGTCATAAGTAGTGACATTGTAAGGTAGCGTTTCATACAAAATGTCAGATTTAAAGTCGATACCAGGGATCCCTTGAGGTGCAATTTTTTGCCACCAAAATGCCATCGCATTACTAATTTCAGCGCTGGTTAGCGTGTTTTCACCCATAGTTAAATAGTCAGTGGCACGTTTTCGCCTTTCTAGAGGGCGTTTAAGCCAACTGTTGAGTGGGTCGATATTTTGTTCAGGGGTTTTTGCATGAACACGGACAACCACGCCTTGTAGTGATTTTTCTTCTGGGATCAGCGTTAAATCAAGGCTTTTGGCATTTGGATAATGAGTGATTGGCAAATAAAAAGACTGCCCAGAAGCAACGTTTAGTGATTGTTTATTCTCTATTATTTGTTTGATCTGTTGTTCTTCACTATTGTTAACTAGTTTTGAAGCGTGATGGTAAATTTTATCTAAAATCACATTACCTTTATCGTCATATAGAACGTATTTAATTGCGTAATTGACCGGTAATTCAAGAAACACAGATTGGTCAAACACGGCATTCGAGAGAATACGTAATGAATGAGTTCGCTGATTAGAAAATGTAAATCGCAGTGGCTTTTCGCTACTTAACCACTGTACATTAGATCGCGTTTCGGTATTGCTACGTGCATCCACGGGCTCTGCTGAGTCTAGCCACACTAAAAAGCTGCGCCCTGCAAAAAATATAGCTAAAAGTAATGTCAAAATAAGTAATAGGGCGAATAAGCGTTTAATTAAATACACGCTGACCTCCTCCCATTAGCAGGTTAAATGCTTTTACATCAATCAGTTGATTGTTTGTCGGGTTATAGATCGCAAGGATGTTATTATTCTGCTTTATCATTAGTGCGAATTTATCAAGGTGTTCCAGCTTGATGGTTTGTAAACTACAAGCGGGGATTTGGAAGCAAAAATCTCGCAACGATGTGAGACGCTGATTAGCGACATAGTTATTTACAAGGGTTTGTAGCTGTTGGTTCTTGTTAACATCCAACGGTTGCCAGTTAAATGGCGATAGAGTGGCAAGGTTTATTACCTTAACCTTAGAGTTACTCGAAATGGCTAATAAACGTTGTAACACACTACTTTGATCCATCGAAAACTGTTGTTTAAAGTCTGAAGCGAGCCACAAGGTTGCCAGCTCACTATTGGCATTAAACTGCTGGTAACCGGATTGCGGAGAGCTACCAATCTCGAGACCGCGAGTGGCTTGTTGCCCCATGACTGTTTGATAATTGACACCTAACGCGTTGAGTTCATTATCAACTTGCTTCATTAATGGGATCGCTGTATCGCTTATTTGTGTTGTTGAGAATGCGATTGCATTTGGGCGTATCCATGAAGGTGCGCTATGGCTGCGAATTTGAATATTCAAACTAGGCTGGTTTTGTGTAAAACGTAAGAAGCTTTGGTGAATAATATTGAATAAAGAATCAACATTATCTGCAGCTAATACATTTGCTTGTGGATGTGCATAAGGGTGCGCCCCTGCAACGAGTAGGTTAGCAGCGTTCGACTTAGCAAATAACTCACTGGCAAAGCTTAACGTATTACTTTCAAATAAAGGTCTAGGGACACTTAAGGTAATTGCTTCGTGTTCGGTCAAATTAAATAGGAATATGCCTTGGCCTTGTTGTAATGCAGCAGGAGTATCTAGCGGGCTCAGCAGTAAATAACGGCCACTGTTGTTCTTCACAAGCCTTAATTGATAGCTCAAAAGCTGTGCGGTGCCATTAATTTGTTTTAGCTGGTTTAGCATATCTTCAGTCAGCGCATCATTACCAATGCGAGCAATCAGCTTGTAAAGTGGCGTTAAGACTTCAAACTCCCAAAGTGCGACCTGACTATTAGAAAGTGGTTGATAGTCAAAACTGCCTTTTTTGCTTATGTGAGTCGAATAAATATCAACTATTTGATTAATTTCTTCATTTAATTCATTCAACTGTAGATTACTGTAATTGAAATTATCACGGTATATACTGGCTAAAATATTGGTGTAATTATCACCATCTAAAAACATTTCGAACATTGAACCAGAAAAGCTTGAAGAAGGTAGGCTGCTACTCGTTGCCGTGCCAAAAGAGGTTGTTTCACTGCCGACAAAATCATGTAACTCGCGTTGACTTACTGAGCTCGGTAATTGGTTATAGATCCAATATTGGCTGTTTGCGTGTATTGTTTTGTCTGAAAGCAAAGTAGCAGTATGGCGGTTGGCCTCTCGAATTTGCAATATCTCTGTACCTTCTAATGCAGAGATAAACGCCTGATAAAATGGGCTTTGTTGATTTTCTTTCGCTAAGGTCTTTTGTGGCGTTTTACTTGTACCAAATACCAAAGCTTTACTTTGTAGCTGTTCGAAAATCAGGGCCGCAGAATCACTGGCTAAACTTTCAGTAATTGGAAATGGCACGGTGACTAATAAAGGGGTTTTAGGTTGTTTGTTTAAAACAAACAGTCCGCGTTGCCTATCTTCAATTGTATCAATCAGATAAATATAGTTTTCATCACCTTGCAGTAAAAAGCCAATGCTAGAAAATAAAGCTGAGAGCTCAGCGATATCTTGCTGTTTAATGATTGCCTTATTTAACTGATAAACAGCATACTTAAACTCAGCAACGGCTTGATTTGCTTTATAACTACTTACACTAACTTTATTACTGCGACTGGTATAAAGGTAACTTTTATACTGACTAACTTGCTGATTGAGCGTAATAACATGCTGAATTTCAGTTTCGGGTTTAAGGTTCGGCTTAGATAGTATCGAAGGAATTAGCATAACAATAAAGCCAACGATAATGGCAAGTACACCACCCACTATCGAAGTTTGTAATGTTGCTCTGACGACAAGACCTAAGGCGTTTTTTTGATAAATCTTTAAAGCAAGTAAGGTCGCTAACATATAACCAAACGCGAAAGTATCGGTCACTTTTATGGCAGGGAAATACCAGACCACAATGTAGTTAAGAATCAGTTTATAAATAAAGCCGATAGTGAAGAACAGCATCAATAATCTGGCACCTTCAATATTGGCGTGTCTAAGCCTAGTAAAATGAATAAGTGCCCCGCCAACGGCCAAAATAATGGCTGTTTCAGCAAATGAAGTTAGTAATTTACTCGGTTGAGTAAGTTGAAGGGCAAGAAGTGCTGGTAGCATGATACCGTTAAACTCCCAGCCGTACTTAATATTCGCCCGAGAGGCAAGAAAAGCGGTAATAACTAGGATGATATAGGCTTTGGGAGCCGCAATAATCGACGCAGCTACTGCTTCGTACATAATACCCAAGTTAGCAATACTAAAGTTTGTGAAAGGCATGAGCACAAAACGTACGAGAATAAAGGTAATAAGTAACTGAATAAAGGTTACTTTTAAGCCATATTTAAAGCCTCCGTTCCACATTACATTAGCTGTTAAAGCGATAATGATCAGGCCAAGAGAGTAGAGCTGTGAAGCATAATCAAAGGTGATATCCCAGCGACTTAATTGGTTTGCAATTAACGGCCAAAACAAGGTATCCATACATACTCGAACTAGGATACTTATCAATATGATGGCAAAAAAACGATCACGACCAAACATTTGGCTATAGCCAAATTTTTCCATCATATAATGTGCGCTAAAACGCATTAAGGCATATACAACAATAGCTTCAATGATAATAACTGCCGCAGAGGTCGGACTAATTATTAACAAAGGAACGATATAACCGGGTACTACAAGGCCTGTTAATGGAAAGCCGAAGCGCAAGTTAAGTAAGCATACAACTGCAGTGCCTACCCAAACTGTTGTAATAACAGATTGACCAAGGCCACTACCTGCAGGGAAGAGTGCTAACACAAAATCCATTAACCTTGCCCCTCATTACGAGCTACATGGTTATCGATAAATTCAAATAATATACCTGATACTTGAAAAGGCTCACCGGATGCCGCTTGTGAGCTGTCAGTGTGTAGGGCTTTAATATTTAAGGTATAGTCTTGTTCGCCAAACTTAGCTGGTAAGGCTACTTCTGCTTTGTTTAGAGTGATATAACGCAATTTCCCTTTAGCAATTTCAGCGTCTAAATCACAGCTCTTGCAAAGTAGGTCTAGTGCCGTCATTTCAAAAATCGCAAGTTGGTGCTGCTTGGCAAATTGTTCAAGGGATGCGTTTGTTTGAATTACTTGACCAAACAAATTAAATAAAACAGTGGCAGAGCGGGTATGATTAAATACCATTTCTAAGATTGTTAGCTTTTGCTCCATTTCATTAATAGATTGTTTAACCTGCTCACTAATCGGCTCATGTAGCTTTAAGGTTAGTAATTGATTTAATAAGCTATTGTTACTCGCTTGAGTCGTTTTAAATATATGATAATGGAAAAGCAATTCAGCAACTTGAGCTGCGAATTTATTGACGTTTTTTTCAAACGCTTGCTGATTGAAGTATTTGTTAGGGATAACAGATAGTGCCCAAAAGCCGCGGACGTCACCGGCATAAACCAAGGGCGCCATAAATTCGATTTCACCTTCTTTAATATGTGTAAAGAAGGGGCGGGTAATTTGTACAACCCCTAATGATTTTAACGCTTTGCTGTAAGGAGTGCGCTTGTAATCACGACGCATCTCTTGAATATCATCTAAATTACAATTTATCGCACGAATTTCAACAACACGATGATCATCTTCTTTTCGGGCAAGGAATATTGATTTTTCTAAGTCTAGCTGCTGGCTAATTAATTGAATGATTGGATCCCACGGCGAGGCTTGCTCAATAAAGCTTTGTGGGATAAAACGGCCCATCATTTTTTGCTGAATATTGTTCACAACAGTGTTCAGCTCGTTATCTTCAGACATCTTTCGAACAACAATCACCCAAAATAAGGTGATAAATGTCAATACTATGTATTGTCCGATTGGGATGAAAAGTTGATTAAATTCTATGAAAAAATAGCCCAATAAGCACCATAGCAGCACGCTATTTAAGGCAATAATAAAAGAATATATGAGCGACAGTTTTTGAAAGCTAAAAAGCAGTACAAAAACAAGCGCAAGCTCAATAAAAATAGTCAGTAAGCTATTTAGTTGTTTTACAGTTGTTTGTTTATCAATACTGTCAGCGAGATAGGCTATCAGTAATAAAGGATCATTTAAGCCGTCGACTTTTGGGGCGTGAATAAAGACATTAAAAGCGGCCGCTTTTTGACCAATGATAATAATCTTATTTTCAAGTTGCTCACTCATTACGTCAACATTTAGCACCCGTTCAGCACTAAATTTTGGCAGCGCAGTGACAGCTAAATCAAAGTCAATAAGTTGAACGTGTTCTGAATCATAATTAAATATCTGCTGCCAAATACTTTTGCATTCAAGCTCATTTGATTGAGGAATGCGCATTTGGTAAGTAGCCCAATTATCAATTTGTGGTACGCAATATTCTCCCTCAGCGTATGGGTAATAGACATTTTCTAGTTTTGGTGCGACTAATGTTTCATTAGCCAGCACTACAATCGCGCGAGGTTGATATTCAACCAATTTTTCAACGAGTTGCTGGTGGTTGTCTGTTAAGCGGTCGCTGGTAATAAGTACAACATTAGTTTGTTGAGTGTGGCTTAGTGACTCTAAATTTTGATAGAAAAAAGCATTGCTCGCCTGAAAGAGGTTGAACATATTACTTAACAAGACCACACAAAATAAGCTTAAAGTAAGCCAAAATGCGCGCAAGTTTTTTAAACGCAACAATTGTTGAACAGCAGACACATCTCCTCCTTAATCAAGTAATGTGAACGTAATTTTTACACTCGTATCATCACTTGCTGAGATTTTTAAAAAGTCAAAACCGTGCATTTTCTCGGTTTGCCATAGTCCATTATCTAAGCTGATAGCATTTTGCCAGCTAATTAGTGCAACATTATCTAAGCGAGAGATTGCTTCACCTGTACTTGGTGCATAATGTCTAAATTGCAGTTTCACACCTCTTGGTGGAAGTTCTTTTGGTCCTAAAGTGAACTCATCTGACGGTAAACTAAAGTCATGACTAAATGCATGCCATGCTTGGTCACCGCCTTCACTTACATCTATTTTATGTTGTGAAAAAGTAAGATCGTCTATTTCGGTTGTATAACTTAATAGAGCATCAATTTTTCCACCATTTTCTGATTGTAAATAACCATAAAATGAGAAGTCTTTACTCAGAAGTGGATCGCCATTTTCATCTGTTAATTCCATCACTCGCATTGTATGTCTAAACGGTATTATCGATGGCGTATTATCGAACTCGTCACGACTTGAGCAAAGTGCTTGAATGCCAGCATAAGGTTGGTCTGTACATGGAAAAACGCTGTCACTGGTGTGATCCCAGCGGCTTACTTCAAACGCCTCGCTGTCGTTATCCCAATCTTCAAAATCACCAAACACCATTATGTCGCGGCCAAAGACCATACTACTGAGTTCGCCACTGGTTACTTCGATCTCAGATACGAATGCGGCTGATGAAGGGGCGTATTGTCGCAAGTCAATAATGTCACTATTGCTATTTACCTCAATAGTGACGTCTGTCGTGCTCTTTGTTGCCTGATTTTGACTAAAATAGACTTCACCATAATTATCACGAGGAATTAAAGTGATATTGTCATCAGAAAACTCAGCAAGGCGTCTTAATAAGTAGTGAGTTAAAAAACCTGTTGTAAAGCGTGGTTTATAATCTTCAACAAAAATAGGATAAGCAAAAGCCCGGTTGACGGTTTGCGTTTCTGTGTTTAAATCGATCATCACAGCAACACCGAGCAAGGTATCAAGGCGAGGTTGGTCAAATACGAAATTACCAAGACCGAGTACAGCAGGAATATCGTTATAGACAGCAAAGCCTTGCGCTACATGGGGGTGGTGAGCAATAAGGAGATCTGTATTTTGCTTTGATAATGCTTCAAACCGGCTGCCAATATAGCTTGAAGGAGAATAGGTGTATTCATCACCTCCATGCATTTGGGCAATGATAAATTGTGAAGAATCCTGTTCTTCTAGTGAAGATTTAACTGTATCCGAGTCGGTTAAATTTGCAGCCCCGCCTTTTTCAGTATCAGCAATGTAGCTGTATTCGTGTTCTGTCCCTGTGATTGAAGTGGCGGCAAAAAGCACGAGCGTTACATCTTCAAGTGTTTTACTCACTGTGGTCATTGCTTGGGTTTCATCAAGTCCTGCACCGCTATGTAGTAAGCCAGCATTGCTTACTTCAATAAGGGTATCTTCTAAGCCGGATTGCAAGTAATCGTAGATATGGTTATTACCAAGACCAACATAATCTATGCCTATCTCGGTTAGCCCTTGCAGTGAGTCTGGTAGACTAAAAAAGCTGAACTCTTTGGTTGGATGGACGGTTGCTGGATTAGTCGTCACTGGCGATTCTAGGTTAACTGATGCAAAGTCAGCATTTTCAAATAGGGCTGCGACATCCGCAGTAATTGCAATGCTGTCTGGCCCGGCTGTATCTGGATGGATCAAGGCATCAGTTACATCGGGAATAGACGTGCCCATGGTTTTTAAATTGGGATCTAAATAACGACGGCCAAACATGGTATCTCCAGCAAATAAGAGGCTTTTACTGCTCGAAGCTTTAGTTTGGAGTTGGACTGTAGTTGTCGATGAGTCTGGTTGATTAACGACAATACTTGCACGCGGAAAATATCCCGTTTGCTCAACCATAATCGCATGATTGCCATAAGCAAGGTTACTAACACTTATAGTACCATCGCTATCAGACTGATAGCTTTGCCCAGCTAAGGTAACACTGATATTGCTTAGAGGTGTTTGATTTTCATCGGTGATCGTAAAAGAAATATTTGCACTACCAGCAAGCAGCTTTTCGCGATCGCTGATTGCGACCTGCGTTTGCTCATCTGGTTTATCTTCGTTCGGGTCTTTTACTTTACATGCAGTTAAATTAAGACACGTAAGCAGAACTAAAGAATTAAAAAATATTTTCAACTAACGCCCCTCGTTATCACACAATTTACATTCTATACGTCAAAATTATTATGGTTATTTTATAATTGCTGGCTAATAGGGACAACAATTGACCAGCTCTGAAAATTCAGATATTGCATGCTCTTGGGCATAGTTTCGATGATATTTTGTACTGGTGACTTAATAACCAATGATAAAGGTGTAGCTTAAGTTTTAAGTGTAGTTCAAATTTATTGGTTGGCAGAATTTGTCTTAAAATTTAGACAAATAGCAATTTGGTATTAGGAGATGAATGGAAATAAAAAAGGCCAATAAATGGCCTTTTTGTGCGTATGGGCTTTCACAAAATGAAAGTTAGAATTTGTATTTAACACCGAACATAGCAACAACTGGGTCGATTTCTACAGTTGAAGTTAACGCTTTTGCGCCGTCAGCATAAACCGTTGCATCTGTATCGATGTCGATTAGTGAAACCATGCCATGAAGGCCCCAGTTTTCACTCATCATATAGTTAAAACCAGCTTGAGCTGCAAAGCCAAATGAATCATCTAGTTTAACTTCTACATCGTCAGTGCCTAGTGTTGCTTTTAGTGCAGCTGAAGGCTCTTCATCAAAGAAAACAGTATAGTTTACGCCTACACCCACAAATGGACGGAACTTATAAGTTGAGTCTAAGAAGTGGTACTGCGCTAAAAGTGTTGGTGGTAAATGTTTGATTTTCGCAATTTTGTTACCTGCTAAACCACCTGCACCTTGAACATCATGACTAAAAGGTGTTGCTGCTACTAATTCAATTACCCAATTGTCATCAAGCGCATAATCTACAGTAATACCTAGCTGAGTATCATCATCTGCACGTAGACCTAATGTTGGTGCTTCATTGATTTTTGAGCTGTCGTTATCAGGGTTTACATTAATTGCACCTACGTTCACGCTTAAGTTTGCGTTTGCAACAGGAGAGAGTGCTAATAGTGAAGTAAGTAATGCAATGCTTAATTTAGTTTTCATGTTGTTCTCCGCGAACTACTTGTCTTATTTGGTTGAGGCTATTATTACTAACTTGAAGCGGACAAAACCTGTTCTAGATCAAAGTTTCAAAAATGTTTGAACTAAGTGAAGCCATTTATTGATTTAGATTAAGTTTTTAAACAGGTACAGCAAAAAAAGATTGACTCTTATTGACTCTATATTCAGTTGCGACTGGTAAACTAACAGGGTTATTTGCTTAATTAGGTGTTTTTCATGGCTGATCCGCAGCACTTATTTCTTCATGGCTCGATTTCAAAAGCGTTACTTAAATTAGGTATCCCGATCATCTTAATCAATATTTTGCAGTCTGCTTATCAGTTGACCGATGCATTTTGGGTAGGGCGCTTAGGGGCAGAACAAGTGGCTGCCGTTTCTGTCAGTATGCCAGTTACCTTTTTGGTGATTGCTATTGGCTCTGGTTTGGCAATGGCGGGCGCTATTTTATCCGCTCAATACATGGGAGCTGGTCAGCAAGATAAGGTAAACCATGTTGCTGCCCAAACTATGTTAATGGTGACAATTACCGCAACCATACTTGGTTTAATAGGCTATGTGCTTTCTCCTTACTTTTTGACTTTATTAGGTGTTGAAGATCAAGTGTTTGGTGATGCGCTTAAATTTATGCATGTATCTTTTATTGGCGTTGTGTTTGTATTTATTTATGCCATGTTTCAAGCCTTAATGCGTGGCATAGGGCAAACCAAGGTACCGCTTTATATTGTAAGCGCTACTGTATTACTCAATTTTGTGCTCGACCCTTTACTGATTTTTGGTTTTGGTGACTTTGCTGGATTTGGCGTAATGGGGGCTGCATTAGCCACACTTATCACGCAAAGCTTAGCGGCTGCAATCGGGGTATGGGTGTTTTTGCGAGGCCGCCACGGCATCCAACTTAAACTCTCTAGCTTTAAACCAGACTGGCAATATATGAAACAAGCCTTCTTTTTAGGGGCTCCTGGCTCGGTTGAACTTTCTGCGAGAGCCTTTGGCTTAATCATTATGTCGTTTTTGGTTGCCAGCTTTGGTACGCACACCATTGCCTCTTATGGTGTTGGTTCTAATATTTTACAAATGGTGATGATCCCTGCAATGGGTCTTTCAATGGCTGTTTCAACCTTGGTTGGTCAAAACATGGGGGCAAGAAATCCACAGCGTGCAGCACAAATAACACGTTTAGCCTCGCTTTGGGGATTACTAGGCCTAACATTAGTGGGCGTTGTTGCTTATCTGTTTGCTGAATACTTTGTGGCTTTTTTCATTCCTGATGATGAGTCTGTGATTGCTGGTAGCGCAGAGTTCATTCGCGTTATGTGTTTAACTTGGGGCGGAATAGGCGTGCAGCTTTGTGTGGTTGCTGCATTTAGGGCTTCAGGAAACATGCTCAATGCTATGGTTGTGTCACTGCTTTCGCAATGCGTTATTCAATTTCCTACCGCGTATATTTTGTCAAAGCATACTTCACTTGGACCACAGGGCATATGGTATTCGTTTGCTATTACTAATGTACTTGTGGCTATTATTACTTATCTTTGGTTCGCAGCTGGTCGTTGGCAGCGAACACAATTAACCAAAGAAGACAAAGATATTGCCAAGGTAACCCAAGAAACCCTCATTGAAGAAGGAAATCATTAATTTAAGTTTCACACTGCGGTCATAATCTCTCGTTGTAATAACCTAAGCTTTCTAACTGACTAGGGTTATTATGAGTTTGATATCAAATGCAGAGTTAGCAACGCACTTCTCGGTGCAATCAGATGTGGTAGAAACATTACAAACCTTGATCCGATTTAAATCGGTAACGCCTGCTCAAGCTGGTGCAATTGATTGGCTTGAAAGTAATTTAAGCCAGCTCGGCTTTGACTGTGAAGTATTTAGCTTTAATCATGTTACTAATTTAATTGCTAAAATCACCTTTGGTGATGGCCCTATCGTTGCTTTTTCTGGTCATATTGATGTGGTCCCTGCTGCAGAAGGTGATTGGCGAGTTGATCCTTTTAGTGGTGAGATAGTTGATGGCAATATCTATGGCCGTGGCGCAGCAGACATGAAAGGCGGCGTTGCTGCTATGCTTTGCGCAACAAAACGCTTTTTAGCGCAAAATAGCAATAAACGCGGCACATTTTACTGGTTAATTACCTCAGATGAAGAGGGCGAGGCTGAATACGGCTCTTTACTGATTGCTGAGCGGTTAGCCAAACAAGGTGTTGTGCTAGATGGTTGCTTAGTAGGCGAGCCGACGAGTCATTTGCATGTGGGTGATACCATTAAAAATGGCAGAAGAGGCGCTTTGTCTGCTCGATTATCTATTCAAGGTAAAGCTGGGCATGTTGCCTATCCAGCAAACACTATAAACGCAGCGCATTTAAGTGCAGAGGTTGTGAAGCGCCTAACGGCAATTAGTTGGCACAAAGATGAAGCTAGTTCGGCTACAACACTGCAAGTGACCGGAATTAATATTGCCAATGTGGTCGATAATCTTGTTCCTGCTCAATGTGAGCTCACGTTTAACGTACGTTATAGTCATGGCTATAAAAGTAAAGACGTTAAAGAAGAAATTCAGTTTGCATTGGCAGATCTAGCATCACAGCTAACGCTTGTTTGGGAACGCCCGTGTGAATCATTTTATACCCTGCATCAAGCAAGCAATTGCTTATTGCAGCAGCTTGAACAAGCCGTGCATGAAGTAACTGGCAGCTTTCCGATGCTTAGTACCAGTGGTGGCACATCAGATGGTCGCTTTTTTGCTAATGAGCACACGCAAGTGATTGAATGTGGCGTGCGAAACCATACCATTCATCAAGTTAATGAGCATGTTCCTATCGCAGATTTAAAAACTATTGAGCAAATATATTTAGCTGCACTTAGAAATATCTTTAATTAAAAAGAAAAAGCCGGCGAGCGTGCCGACTTTTTCTTTTAGCTATTTTATAACGACTATTAGCGTGTCTGCCCTAAGTATCGTTTGGCTTTACTCGCTTTCACTTTATCTAAGTCGACAAGCACTAAACCATCAATACAGTTATTAAACTCAGGGTCGATGCTAAAACTTAAAAATTGTACGCCACCAGGTTCGCAAAGCTCTGTGTATTGTTTAAATAGAGTTGGGACTTGCGCGCCGATATTGGCAAGTACATGCTTAAGTTCAACAAAGTCTTCTTTAATATCATCCCCAGCAAATAGCTGAGCACATTGTTCTTTTTGTGATTCGGTATGGCGATATTCATTATTGGGGATAGCTAACACTTGTTTAGCACCATAATAATGCTGGTAATAATGAACGAGTAGTGATTTAGCTTGCTCGGGGAGTGCGTTAGATACGCTAACTGCGCCAAACAAATAGCGGTATTGCGGGTAGCGGTTCACAAATGCGCCAATGCCGAACCATAAATAATCTAAGCTCTTTCTGCCCCAGTACTTGGGTTGCACAAAGCTGCGACCAAGCTCAATGCCCTTTTCAAAATACGGCGTCATATCATTGCTGTAGCTAAATAGGCTATCGGTATATAAACCTTTACGGCCATGTTTTTCTATAATGTCTTGTGCGCAGGCAAGTCGGTATGCGCCGACTAGTTCAAGTTGCTTAGCATCCCACAGTACAAGGTGTTGATAATCCATGTCGTATTTATCTATATCTCGGCGTTTGCCACTGCCTTCACCGACTGCCCGAAACGCAATTTCACGCAGTCGCCCCAGTTCACGGAAAATCGGTGAGCTACCACAGTATTGATATAAGTAAATTTTCATACCATCAGAGGTTTCACCTAATAACTCACATTCTTCAATGGCTTTTTTAAGGTCTTTCGTTGCTTCTGGACTGGCAATAGGGGTTTGCGTTTTTAACGGCAGAGGTTTTTTTGTGATAAGTCGATACAACTGCTTTCTTATCAGCTGAGCTATTTCTTTGTCTTTTAAATTCTCGATTAAATATGACTCAGGTGGGATGGACGCGCCAATTTCAAACTCTAATGATTTTTGTCGCTGTTTGAACATCTCTTTGACTAATAACAAACTGGCTAAGGGTTTGTAGATCATTGAGGTGCCGTAGAATAACGGGCTGTTTTTCGCTTTGATGTAAATAGGCAAAATAGGTGCGTTGGCCTTTTTCGCCATACGTAAAAAGCCAGTATTCCATTTACAGTCTTTAATGCCCGTTGGACTTAAGCGTGACACCTCTCCTGCAGGAAAGATTAATAACGCACCGTCTGATTTTAAATGCTGTTGGATATTAGCAAGCTCTTTCTTTTTGCTTGTACCAGAGAGGTTGTCAACGGGAAGAAGTAATGAATGCATCGGAGTGATTGACATCAGCATGCGGTTTGCAACGACTTTTAAGTCAGGACGAACACTTGATAAGACTTTTATTAGCGCTAATGCATCAAGAGAACCGATAGGGTGGTTAGCGACAATAACGACATTACCTTCACTAGGAATATGTTCCATCTGCTTTGGCTTGTAGCGCGTGTCAAAGTCTAGCTCATCAAGTACTTGCTCTACAAACTCAAGTCCTTGTAAGTGTGGGTATGCATCACCAAAGGCAACAAACTCTTGCTCGTGTAATAAATAACCCAAACCTTTCTTTACTAAGCCTTTTACTTTTGGTGAATTTTCTAACTGTGGTAAATTTGCTTCTATTACTTTATCAACACTGATCATACAAACCTCAAACATAAACGCATTCAGCGATGAGGTTAGGGTAAGAGTTCGCTGTGACAGTTAGGTTGCAGTTGTGTGACTTTTTAAAGAGCGCTTCGAGTACGAGGCAAAATGGAGAAGACAATGATTTTACTTGTAGCTGTAACAGGCCGAGATTGCAGCCAATTAATTGCCCGATTACAAGCGTTATTACCAGAGGTTGACGTGCAGCTTTGGTCTGAATGCACTGATTACCAAGCCGTTGAGTTTGTACTGGCTTGGAATGCCCCTGCTGACTTATGGCCTAAGCTGGTAAATTTAAAAGCGGTTTCTTCATTTGGGGCTGGCGTTGATAGCATCGACTTAACGAAGATAGCGGCGCACGTCCCCGTTGTTAGAATTGTTGATGATAATCTTGCAAATGATATGGCAGAGTACGTGCTGACCCATGTGTTGGCACACAAGCTGAGACTCAAAGAATATTATTTAAAACAATCAGCCAGTACTTGGAAGCCAAAGCGAGCGTATTCACATCAACATGTGGGTATTTTGGGTTATGGTGAACTAGGTAAAGTCTGTGCTAAGCGTTTACTCGCAAATGGCTTTAGAGTGAGTGCTTGGTCTAATAGTGAAAAACACGATGCTGAAGTAAGTACCTATTACACACAGCAGGGGTTAGATGACATGCTTGGTCAAATTGATTATCTCGTGTGCTTGCTGCCACTTAACCAACACACTCAGGGTATCATTAACAAATCACTGCTAAGTAAATTGCAAAATAATGCGGTGCTTATTAATGTTGCCAGAGGCAAGCATGTTGTCGATGAAGATTTGCTTGAAGCACTTGATAGTGAGCAATTACGCGGCGCTACCCTTGATGTGTTTAGCGAAGAGCCTTTACCTAAGTCGCATGCTTACTGGTCTCATGAAAAGGTGACCTTAACACCTCACTGTGCTGCATTGTCAGATTTAGAGACAGTGACTTTGCAAATTGCGGGTAATGTCAAAAGATTAATTGAAGGTAAAAATCTAATAAATCAGGTTGATAGAACAAAAGGTTATTGACACATTACAAATTAGTTTAATGTACACCTTGTTAACATCTGTAACTTTGCTATTCTGTTGTTGCTCAATAAAAAAACAACAATAAAAAAGAGGCGTTATGAAATCTAATCAAGGTGGAGCTAAATTTAGTCTAGTCGTAGTGTCAGTAATCGTTCTTGGTGTTTCAGCATGGTTTAATCAAGCGAATGCGTCGGAGCAGCCAGCTCAGGCTATTGAAGTAAGCCAATCATAACCAACCAATCACAGTTAATATGTGCAGCATGTTTTTATGCTGCACTTCAATCACTTATTCTATTAACTTCTTTTTGAATGGATTTCTCTGTTCTCGTGTTTCTTCTCGTCTGACTTTTTAATCATCACATACGTCGCACCGCTACCACCATGATGCTTAAGGGCGCTATGAAAGGCTAAAACCGCTGGAATTTCTTGCAGCCACTTATTGGTATAGCTCTTTAAAATACCCGGCTGTGATTTATTTTTGATACCAATACCATGGCGAATTAGTACGACACGAATATTTCGTTTATGGCAGTCATCAATAAAATTAAAAAGCGTACTGCGCGCTCGTTGAAGAGGCTGGCCATGCAAATCAAGCGTGGCATCGAGTTGATATTTAGCTAAGCGCAGATTTTTATATACTTGGCCTTGTACGCCATCTTTTTTAAATGCCAATATGGCATGAGGATCTAATAGCTCAACGAATTCAGTACGTAAATAGTTTTCATCAATTGCTAAATCACACTCAGCTGCTTTACGTTTTTCTTGTTGCGCTAAAGAAGGGCCCTGTTTCGTAGAATCAAATTGAACAGTGTCATGCTTAAGAGGTTTTACGTCTTCCATTGATGAGAGAAATAAGTCGAAGTCGTTTAATGACATAAGGTACTCCAAATTATCTATACCCAAACCACCTCAAGATGCGAGTTTCAGTTGGAATTAAAAGCGATTTAGGCAAGGCATTGATTGCAAATAATAGTGGTTCTATTGTTAAAATCAATAACGCAGTATAAATCGCTTTTAAACCAACCCTCTGGG
>Ga0213837_1000390_pt1 | contig 50087 bp, 45 predicted proteins | sample SWPATP12_FD_160572 | JGI IMG/M metagenome (GOLD analysis project Ga0213837, IMG submission 160572) | Coastal seawater microbial communities from Marineland, Florida, United States - SWPA TP1 #2 | ecosystem: Environmental > Aquatic > Marine > Coastal | place: USA: Florida | collected 2016-08-06
TGAGAGGACGACCGTCCCGGGCACGCCGGCGCCCGCCCCGTCGCGCGCACCCACCTGCAGCTCGGCCGTGGTGCCGGGATCGGTGTCCGGCAGCGCGCGCACGGTGAGCGCGGAGCCGCTGACCGACGCCTCGAAGCCCGCCGGCGTGCCGTCGACGAGCGACCAGGTCGCGGCGGCGAGCCGCGCGGGGTCCGGGGCGCGCGTGACGCGCGCGAGGTCGATCGTGCGCTCGCTGCCGGGCTCGAGCTGCACGAAGGAGCCGAGCACCGTGAGCGGCACGTCGTCGCCCGCCGTCACCTCGATCGGCAGCACGATCCTGCCGACCCGCCCGTCGGGGTCGGTGGGGCTGTCGCCGTCGGTCACCTCGAAGGTGATGCTCGCGGGGCCGAAGTAGCCGGGCGGCGGCACGAAGCGCAGCGTGCGCTCGTCGATGACCGGGTTCGAGCCGTCGGTCGGCGACGCCTCGACGGCGCTCGCGTCGGTGAGCAGCGCGCCGTCGCCGTCGACGGTGACGACCACCGCGTCGATGTCGATCTCGAGCGTCTCCCCGGCTGCCACCGTGAGCGGCGCGACGCCGGGCCGCAGCTGCGGCAGCGCATCGAGCCTGCCGGGTACGGCGATCACGGCGGTCGCGACCTCGCCGGGCGCGTCGGTGCGCGAGACCGAGAAGGGCACGAAGCGCGTGCGGTCGGCGACGGCGATCTCGATCGTGCCGTCGTCGCGGAGCGCGACGCCCTCGACGGCCATGGGGAGGTCGGCCTCGAGCACGTCGGTGCGGCCGTCGCGCACGGACGCGTGCGCGAGCGGCGAGATGCGCACGGTGTCGGCGTCGGCGATCGACTCGATGTCGACCTGCACGTCGTCGACGTCGGCCACGGGCGGCGGCGCCGCGGGGTCGACCTCGATGCGCAGCCAGCTCGACGACCTCGTGCCGGCGGCGTTCTCGACGGTCACCACGACGCCGATGCTCGTCGCCTCGAGCCCCGCGGTCACGAGCACGGCGCCGTCGCGCACCTCCGCGGACGCGCCGGGCGACCCGGTCTCGACGCCCACGATCTCGAGCGGGAGCCCGGCGGGGTCGCTGTCGTTGTCGAGCACCGGCACGACGAGCGTGGAGTCCGGGCGCATGACCGCCTCGTCGGGGCGCAGCACCGGCGGCAGGGCGGCGTCGGGCTCGACGACCGCGACGCGCACGGTGCCCTCGCTCACCGCGCCCAGGTCGTCGACGACCCGGTAGCGGAAGGCGTCGGTGCCGAAGGAGTAGTCGCCCGCCTGGTAGCGCAGCGTCGACCGGCCCTCCCGCGTCACGAAGCCGAGCGCCGGGGCCGACGACGGGCCGAGCAGCTGCACGGGGTCGCCGTTCGGATCGGCGTCCGAGAGCGGCAGCGGGATGTCGATGCTCGCGCCCGCGACGACGCGCGCCTCGACGGTCGGCGCGTCGGGCGCGGCGTTCGTGGTGCTCGCCTGCTCCGCGACGCGGAGCGTGATGTCGGCGGTCGCCGTCTGGCCGTCGGGGCCGCGGACGCCGTAGGTGGCGGTGAAGGTGCCGGCCGCGTCGCCCGCGACGTACCGCATCCGCTCACCGTCGACGAAGAGCATGCCGGCCTCCGGCGGGGCGACGATCCCGGTGTCGAGGCTGAGCGCGAGCCCGTCGGGCTGCTCGTCGTTCACGAGCACGGGGATCTCGACGAGCCCGCCGGGGCGGAGCGTCACCTCGTCGTCGCGCGCGATCGGCGGCTGCACCGATGCGGCGGCGGCCGAGGAGACGAGCACCTCGCCCGTGGTCGTGGCGACGCCGTTCGTGACGGTGTACCGCACCGTCGCCTGCTCGGCGAGGTCGTCGGTGAGGGTGAGCCGCAGTCGCTCGGCATCGACGACCTCTGCCCGCACCGCGGCAGAGTCGCTCTCCGCCGTGCGCAGCGCGATGACGCCGCCGGCGGGGTCGTGCGCGAGCCGATCGACGTCGATGGCGACCGTGCCGATCGCGGGCAGCGCGACGCGCTCCGGCATGGTCACGGGCGCCGACGAGGCGTCGGCGCCGTCGAGCACCCGCACGACGACCGCGCCCTCCTGCGTCGCCTGGCCGTCGGTCACGACGTAGTCGAACCGCAGGAGGCCGGGCTCGGTCGGCGTGACGATGATGGTGTCGTCGGCGAAGCTGGGCTCCACCGGCTGGGAGGCCGCGACGACGTTGTGGAGGCTGAGGGGGCCGGCGCCGCCCTGCGCGGCGAGCAGCGGCTCGAGCACGAGGCGCTGGCCGACGCGGGTGACCGCGGTCACGGGCTGCGCGGTGATCGCCACCGACCCCGCGTGCACGGTGACCGCGATCGACTCGGTCGACGTCGACCGCCCGTCCGAGACGGTCACGTCGATCTCGCGCTGGGCGCCCGCGAGCCCGTCCCGGAACTCGAGCCGCCCGTCGGCCCGGACGCTCACGCTGTCGGGGGCGTCGACCGTCGCGCCGACGACCGCGAGCGGGTCGCCGTCGGGATCGATCCAGCCGTCGAGCGCGTCGAGCGCGAGCGTGCCGCCGGCGGCGACGGTCGCCTGCGCGGGCCGCTCGAGCACGGGCGGCTCGTTGCCGCCGCGCACGGTGACGGTCGCGGCCGCAGCCGCGGTCGCGGTGCCGTCGGAGATCTCGTACGCGATCCGCGTCACGCCCTCCTCCGGCGCCTCGAGGCGGATGCTGCGGCCGTCGGGCGCGATCGAGGCGGCCGCGTCGGCGCGGTCCGACTCGACCTCGGTGAGCACGATCGGGTCGCCGTTCACGTCGGTGTCGTTGAGCAGCACCGGCAGCAGCGTGACGGCGCCCGGTCGTGCACCGAGCACGTCGTCCTCGGCGATCGGAGGGGCGGGCGCGGCCTCGACGACCTCCTCGACGGTCTCGCCCTCCGCGGGCTGCTCCGGGGCGGGGCTGTCGCCCTCGGTCTCCCAGCCGACGATCCGTTCGCCGTCGTGGTCGATCGCCCATGCGTCGCCGCTGCCGTCGTCGACGAGCGCGGTCGCGCTGCCGCGCTGCACGATCCGCAGGTCGGGGTCGAGCGCGACCTCGTCGAGCCCGAGCACGACCGGCTCGGCGTCGGCGCAGTCGCGCCAGCCCACCCCGTCGCTCCAGGCCGCGAACGTGCACCCCTCGCGCACGACCGGCGCGGCCGGCACGCCGCCGGAGCCGGATGCGAGCACCTCCTGGGTCGGCACGCCGAGCGCCTGGCGCACGAGCGCGTCGCCGGTCGCGTAGAGCACGGCGCTCGCGCTCGGCCCCGGCTCCTGCAGGCGCAGGTCCTCTCCCTCGACCGAGGTCTGCCACGTCCGCGTCGAGAGCACGCCGGATCCGGCGTCGAAGAGCACCCACTCGTCGCCGAGCGCCGTCAGCTGCAGGGCCGGCGCCGACGGCGAGACGGGGGCGCGCTCGCTCGCGACGGTCTCGCCCGCCTCGTCCACCCGCAGCACGCGGCCGAGGCCGGGCGAGGCGGCGAGCAGGCTGCGCTCGCCGAGCACCGCGACGCCGCCGCGGCCGAGCGCGACGACCGGCTCGCCGAGCTGTGCGCCCTCGGCGATCGCGCCGGTCGTGGTGCGCCACACGTCGCCGGTGCTCGGCGCGGTGACGACGACGCGGTCGTCGCGCACACCGACGACGGCGCCGGCGACGATCGGGACCGCCGGCCCCGGCTGCGCCTCGCCGTCGCGCACGACGCGCACGGTCGAGGCGTCGCGATCGACGAGGACGGTGCCGCTCGGGCTCTGGTGCGCCTCGTCGACGCCCCCGACCCGCACGATGCGCTCGATCGTGCCGTTCGCGGTGTTCGCGAGCCCGATCGCGCCAGCACCGCCGTTGGCGACCCAGACGCTCGACCCGTCGAGCTGCGGCTGCACCGCGACGTAGCCCGGGCTCAGCACCGCACCGGCGACGACGCCGGCGACGAGCAGCGTGCCCAGCGCGGCGCCGGCGGTGCGCCGCTTCACGGCAGCGGCTCCCCGCACGCGGTCGTGACGTCACCGGTCGAGCCGTCGCGGTTCACCGCGATGTCGATGCAGAGCCGCTCCCCCGCGTCACCGGTCATCGTGAACTCGCGCCCGCCCTGGATGAGCGCATCGCCCGTCGACGTGCGCACGTGGTACGTGTCGGTGTCGACGAGTCCCGGGTCGGGCCACGCGAACACCACGCGGCCCGACTCCGGCGTCACGGCGACGTCGGCGACCACCGGGATGCGCTGCGAGACGCTCGAGAGCGCGACGGCTGCGACCGCGACGATGCCGAGCACGACGACGCTCGCGAGGCCGACGCCCAGGCCGACCGCGAACCGCTTCGGCTGCTGCGGCTGCCGCCTGCCGGTCGAGGCGGAGATGTCGACGCGGCTGCCGGTGATGCCCGGCGACCGGCGCGACCGGCGCTGGCGCAGCCGCAGGGCATCCGCGTCCTCGTCCGAGGTCGTCTCGGGCAGCGGCGCCGCCGCCCACGCGTCGACCTCGACCTCGATCGGCGTCTCGTCGAACCCGAGCTCGCGCTGCACGCCCTGCAGCTCGAGCAGCATCTGCTCGACGCTCTCGAAGCGGTCGGCGGGCCTCGCCGCGAGCGCGCGGTCGAGCACGCGCCGCAGCGGCGCCGGGATCGCACGGGACGGCAGCAGGTCGTGGGCGGTGATCCGCTCGGTGAGGGCGGCGTGGTCGTTGGCCCTGCCCGGGTGCTCGGCGGGGCTGCGGCCCGCGACGAGCGAGAAGAGGGTCGCGCCGAGGGACCAGACCTCGGTCGCGATCGTGCCGCCGGTCTCGCCGCGCAGCACCTCGGGCGCGGCCCAGGGCACGGAGACGCCCGCGGTCTCGGTCGCGTCGTGCTGGAGCCCGGCGATCCCGAAGTCGCTGAGCACAGGGTGGCCGAACGCGGTGGTCAGGATGTTCGCGGGCTTGATGTCGCGATGCAGCACGCCCGCGCGGTGCGCGGTCTCGATCGCCGCGCCGACCCGGATGGCGACGCGCAGCGCCGCCTCGGGCGCGAGCGGCTCGGTGCGGAACCGCTCGCCGAGCTCGGGGCTCGCGAGCTCCATCACGAGGTAGGGCCGGCCGTCGCTCGCGACGCTCGCGCCGAAGACCGTCAGGATGCCCGGATGCGACGACAGCCGTCCCATGAGGTTGACCTCGCTGCGGAACGAGCGGCGGACGTCCTCGTCGACGAGCTCGGCGAGCAGCACCTTGACCGCGACGGGGCGGCGCGGCAGCGCCTGCTCGTACAGGAACACGTCGGCGTAGCCGCCCGTGCCCAGCACGTGCAGGTGCGAGTAGCCGGGGAGGACCGGCGGCGCTGAGGGGAGCCGCCTCGCCATCAGGACCGCCTGGTCTCCTCGTCGCGCAGCGTCGTCCGGGGGACGGTGCGGTCGACGTCGTCGACCGTCGGCGCCTTCGTCACGTCGATGACGATGACGGTCACGTTGTCGCGGCCGCCGCTGTCGAGCGCGGCGGAGACGAGCGCGGAGGCGGCGGCGGCGGGCTCGTCGTGCTCCCAGAGGATGCGCTCGATCTCGATGTCGTGCACCTCCTTGGTCAGCCCGTCGGAGCACACGAGCAGCCGCAGCTGCGGCATGATCGGCAGCAGGAAGTAGTCGGGCACCGGGTCGATGCCGGCGCCGACGCCGCGCGTGACGACATTGGCCTCCGGGTGCGTCTCGGCCTCCTCCTCGGTGAGGAGCCCGGCGTCGATGAGCTCCTGCACGACGGAGTGGTCGATCGTGATGCGGGTGAGCCGCTCGCCGAGCATCGCGTAGGTGCGCGAGTCGCCGACGTTGAAGACGGCGAAGTGCGGCGCCCCCTCGTGCATCGCGAACGCGCAGCCGGTCACGGTCGTGCCTGCGGAGCCCTCGCCGTCGCCCAGCTTCTCGATCTCGTCGGTCGCGCGGCGGAGCGCCTCGACGACGTCGATCGGCTCGACCGACTCGAGCGAGCCGAGGCCGCCCAGCTGCTCGGCGACGGCCTTGCTCGCGAGGTCGCCGTGCGAGTGGCCGCCCATGCCGTCGGCCACCGCGAACACCGGCGGCTGCGTGACGAGCGAGTCCTCGTTGTGCTGGCGCCGGAAGCCGGTGTCGGTGGCGCCTGCCCAGCGCACCGAGAACTGCCGGCCCTCAGGCCCCTGTGTGGCGTGCTCGCCGGTCGCCGCTCCGATGTGGGTCACGATCCCCAGTCTTCCATGCCGTGGCTGATGCGCCCGCATCGCGCGCGCACGCCGTCCGGCTAGAGCCGGCCCTTGAGGATCCGGTGCCAGTACACCTGCGGGAGCGCGTAGCGGTCGAGCGCGTACCAGAGCGGGCTCGAGCGGATCTCGTCCGGCACCGGCAGGCTGCGCCGCACGCGGAGCTCCCGGTCGTACTCGCCGAACGAGAGGCTGCGCCGCGCGGTCATGATCGGCGCGACGGTGTAGCCGTCGTACCGCTGCAGCGGCTGCCCGCCACGAGCGCGGCGGATGTTCTCGACGACGGTCGTGACCTGCTTGCGCAGGGCGCCGCCGGTGCGCGCGTCGCCGAGGTCGGCGCCGTCGCCGACCGCCCAGATGCGCGGGTGCTCGGTGTGGCGGAGCGTCTCCGGATCGACGGCCACGAAGCCGCCGGTGCCCTCGGCGTCGAGCCCGGACGTCGCGATGAACGCGTGGGGCGCGTACGGGGCGTGGAGCACGATGAGATCGGCGTGCTCAGTGCCCGAGCCGTAGGGGCCGACGAGCGCGACCGCGTCGCCGTCGATGCTCTGGAGGCGCGTGCCGAGCCGCACGTCGACGCCGTAGTCATCGAGGTGGCGCCGGATCTCGCGCTCGATCGCCTCCACCTGATGGAGCCGCGCGCCCTCGTGGACGAGCACGACCTCGATGCGGTCGAGCACCCCGGCGGCGCGCCACGTGTCGCACGCGATGAACAGCGGCTTGAAGGCGGTCTCCTGGCCGGAGGCGGGCTGGCCGTGCACGTGGAAGATCGCGCGGCCGCTCGTCGTGGCGGCGATCCGGGACCGCGCGCGATCGAGCTCGCGGTCGTCCCACGTCGTGATCGCGGTGCCCTCGGCGAGCGCGCGCTCCGCGCCGGGGAGCAGCGACCAGTCGATCCGGGCGCCGGGGGCGAGCACGATGTCGGCGCCGCGCACCTCGCGGCCGTCGGCGCAGCGCACGATGCGGCGCACCGGGTCGATCGCGACCGCGGCGGTGCGGTACCACTCGACGCCGTCGGGCACGAGCGAGGACTGCTCGCGGACGAGCTCGTCGGGGCGCGCGCGGCCCGTGCCGACGTAGTGCTGCAGCGGCTTGTAGACGTGCCGGTCGGCGGGCTCGATCATGCCCACGTCCCTGCAGCCCTTGCGGAGCAGGTGGGCGGCGGCCGACAGGCCCCCGTTGCCGCCCCCGACCACCAGGACGTCGTGCACGCGTTCGCTCGTCATGCCGCGACGCTACTCCCCGGACCTCTGCCCGAGCACCCAGTCGGGAGCGCCCTTCGCGTCGACGATGTCGCGCAGCAGCGGCGCCATCGAGAGGTCGGGGTCGATGGCCATCGCGAGCTCGGCGCAGCGGCCGGCGGTGCGGCCCCGGCCGGCGAAGAAGTGCAGGAAGCCGACGATCACGAGCAGCGGCGCCCGCGCGTCGAGCGGCGTCGCCTCCGCGATGGCCGTCCAGCGGCGGAGCCGCTCGTGGAGGCGGTCGGCATCGGGCGCCGGACCGCAGCCCAGGAAGCGCTCGGCCGCGTCGTCGGCGGCGAGCGCGCCGTCGCGATCGATGGCGGCGAGCGTCGCCGCGGCAGCGTCGGGACCGTCGAGCGCCAGCTCGATCGCGATGTCGCGCAGCACCGGACGGGCGACGAGCGCGACGGCGACGGCCGCGGCCTTCGCCGGGTCGATGCCGAGCGGGCCCGGACCGGCATCGAGCCGCGGCGCGAGGTCCACCGCGCGCTCGAGCGCCGCGATCGCCGCCTGCGCCGCGGCCTCGACCTCGACGACGCCGAGCGCGTCGAGCCACCGCGCGACGGCGAGCGCCGCGGGGCCGTCGGTGCCGCTCGGCGCACCGGGGAGCGACGGGAGCTCCGGCACGCCGGGCGCCGGGTCGTCGAGCAGGTCGAGCTCGGCGAGCGGGCCGCGGGCGCCCTCGGGCATCGCGTAGTCGCCCCAGGCGTCGGGCGCGAGCGCGAGCAGCTCGAGGCAGCGGATGCCGTCGCGCGCGAGCCGCTCGGCAAGGGTCGTGAGCGGGGCATGGAGCGGCAGCGGCGCCGCGCCGAGCGGCTCGGCGAGGCACGCGACGAGCACCACGGCGTCGGCGCCCCGCGCCCCCGTGCGGATCGCGCGGGCGATCGCGGGGACGGAGCGCCGGGCGGGGAGGTCGAGCACCATCGGCATGCCCGACCTGCCCCGGCGGAACGGCAGCGCGACGAGCGCGGGCGGCTCGGGCGCCCCGACGAGGCGCGGCAGCAGCCGGAGGAGCGATTGCGGGGTGCTGATGCGGACGGTGTCCATGGCGCGCACTCTGCGGCACGCGCGTCACCGGCCGCTCCCCGGAGGCACCCGGCTGTGGACAACGGCGACGGGGAGGGTCGGCCTCCGGCGGGAGGACAGCGCGCGCGGGTTAGCCTGAGCCCCATGATGCGCACCAGACCGCCGCTGCAGGGTTCGTTCGGAGCGGTCGCGTCGACGCACTGGCTCGCGTCGTCGAGCGGCATGGCCGTGCTCGAGCGCGGCGGCAACGCCGCCGACGCCGCGGCCGCCGCCGGCTTCGTCCTGCACGTGGTCGAGCCGCACCTCAACGGGCCGGGCGGCGACCTGCCCGCCATCGTGCGTCGCCCGGGGCAGCCGCCGCAGGTGCTCGCCGGCCAGGGCGTCACGCCGGCGTCGGCGACGATCGAGCGGATGCGCGCGGAGGGCATCGAGCACATCCCCGGCACCGGGCTGCTCGCGGCGGTCGTGCCGGGCGCCGTGCCCGCGTGGCTCGCCCTCGTGCGCGACCACGGCTCCTGGGCGCCCGCCGACGTGCTCGCGTTCGCGATCGAGCTCGCGGAGCGGGGCCACCGCGTGCTGCCACGCGTCGCCCGCACCATCGCCGGGCGGGCCGACTTCTTCCGCGAGCACTGGGCCTCCTCCGCGGCGCTGTGGGCCGACCCCGCCCCCGTGGCGTGGGACGTCATCCGCAACCCCGTGCTCGCCGAGACCTACCGCCGGCTCGCCGACGCCGGGCGAGGCAAGGCCCGCGAGGCCGCGTGCGACGCGGCGATCGCCGCCTGGAGCGAGGGCTTCGTCGCCGAGGCGATCGACCGGCACGCGCGGCAGCCGGCGATGGACTCCACCGGCGCCGCGCACCCGGGGCTCCTCACCGGCGACGACCTCGCCGCCTGGCGGCCCACCTGGGAGGGCACGGTCGCGATGCCCTGGCGCGGCACGACCGTGCACAAGGCCGGCGCGTGGTCGCAGGGCCCGGCGCTGCTCGCTGCGCTCGGCATCATGGACCCGCTGCTGCCCGATCGCGCGGAGTCGTTCGACGCCGACCTCGTGCACGTCGCGGCGGAGGTGACGAAGCTCGCGCTGGCCGACCGGGACGCGTGGTTCGGCGACGGCGCCGACCTCTCGCGGCTGCTCGACGCGGACTACCTCGCGGAGCGCAGGGCGCTCATCGACGGCACGGCGTCGCTCGAGCTGCGGCCGGGCGCGCTCCGCGGGGACCCGCGCCTGGCGCGCATGCCCGAGGGCGCGCCCGCGACCCGCGCCGCCGGCACCGGCGAGCCCACCCGCGGCGACACCTGCCACATCGACGTCGTCGACCGCTGGGGCACCGTCATCTCCGCGACCCCCTCCGGGGGCTGGCTGCAGTCGAGCCCGGCGATCGCGGAGCTCGGCTTCTGCCTCGGCACGCGGGCGCAGATGCTGTGGCTCGAGCCGGGCCTGCCGACGAGCCTCGCGCCGAGCATCCGGCCGCGCACGACCCTCTCCCCCACGATGCTCGTCGACGACGACGGGACGACCGCCGCGCTCGGCACGCCCGGCGGCGACCAGCAGGACCAGTGGCAGCTGGCGATGCTGCTGGGCCTGCGCGTGCTCGGCCTCGACCCGCAGGCGGCGATCGACGCGCCCTCGTGGCACGTGACGCACCTCGTGTCGTCGTTCGAGCCGCGCACGTGGGAGCCCGGCGGCCTGCACGTCGAGTCGCGGCTGGGCGACGCGACGATCGCCGAGCTCCGCCGCCGCGGGCACGTCGTGACGGATGCCGGGCCGTGGTCGCTCGGCCGGCTCTCGTTCGCGTCGCACGAGCCCGACGGCACCATCCGGGCCGCGTCGAACGCGCGCGACGAGCAGGGCTACGCCGCGCTGCGGTGAGCCCGCCCGCTCAGGCGAAGAGCGCCGAGATCTCCTCGACCGTCTCGGCCTCGAGCTCGCCGCGGCCGGCCGCGGCGTTCTGCGCGACCTGCTCGGGGCGCGTCGCGCCGGCGATGACGCTCGTCACCGCGGGCTGCGCGAGCAGCCACTGGAAGGTGGCGTCGAGCATCGTGCGGTCGGCGCGGCGGACGATCCGCTCGTACTCGGCGATGCGCGACCAGTCGGTCTCCTCGAGCAGCTGCGGCTTGAGCGCCGTGAGCCGCGCGCCCTCGGGGCCGGTGCCCTGCGAGTACTTGCCCGAGAGCAGGCCGTTGGCGAGCGGGAAGTAGGGCAGGAAGCCGATCCCCACCTCGAGCACCGCGGGCAGCACCTCGCGCTCCACCCCGCGGGCGACGAGCGAGTACTCGTCCTGCGCCGAGACGAAGCCGTGCTCGCTCTCGACCTCGGCCGCCTCGCCGATCTGCTCGGCGGTGAAGTTCGAGTGGCCGTAGGCGCGGATCTTGCCCTCGGCGACGAGCTCGTCGAGCGCGCGCACCGTCTCCTCGATCGGCGTCGACTCGTCGGGCGTGTGCAGCTGGTAGAGGTCGATCCGGTCGGTCTGCAGCCGGCGCAGCGACGCCTCGACGGCGTTGCGGATGTACGTGCGCGCGCCCTTGGGGCCCCACGACTCGGTGCCCTCGATCGCGAAGCCGGAGTGGCCCCACTTCGTCGCGAGCACGACCTTGTCGCGCCCGGCGCTCCCCGCCTTCGCGAGCGCGACGCCCATGAGCGTCTCGGAGGTCGTGGCGGGGTTGCCGTAGATGTCGGCGGTGTCGAAGAGCGTGATGCCGTGATCGATCGCCGCGTGGATGACGGCGTCGGTGCCCGCCTGATCCTCCGTCGCCGTGCCCCTGCGGCCGAAGTTGTTGCATCCGAGGCCGATGGGCGAGACCTCGATGCCGCTGTTCCCGAGCGTGCGCGTCATGCCTCCACCCTAGGGTCCGACGCCTGTGGCCTTCCGCTGCTTCGCCGGCTTCGGCTGCTGCGTCGCGGCGATCGTCTGCGCGACCTCGTGCAGCCACTCGGTGTCGCGCATCCGGTCGTCGTCGACGACGCCGTAGGGCTTCGAGCCCGGGTACGCCTCGCCGCGCGGCAGGTCCGCCGTGAGCTCCTCGGCCTCCGGCACCAGCTTGAGCATCAGCGTGTCGTCGCAGACCAAGCCGAAGATCCGGTCGTCGCAGTAGATGGCATGCTCGCCGAACATGGGCTGCAGGCGGATGGGCAGCGGCTCGAACGCCTCGTGCAGGCGATCGAGCGTCTCCGGCCGGTTCGACATGCCTCGATGCTAGGGCGTCAGCGGCTGCAGCACGCCGGTGCGCTCGATCGCCTCCACCCCGAGGGTCTTGTAGCCCTCCTCGTCGAACAGCACGGTGATCCGGTCGCCGTCCTCGCTGACGACGCTGCCTTCGCCCCACGCCTCGTGGCGCACCTCGAGCCCGACGGGCCAGCTCGCGTCCGCGTCCCCCTCGCCGCGGGCCTCCTCGACGCGCGCGGCCGACCCGCTCCTGCACGTGTCGCACGCGCCGCAGCGCTCGGGCAGCTCCTCGCCGAAGTAGCCGAGCAGGAACCGCCGGCGGCAGCCGCCCGTCTCGGCGTAGCCCCGCATCATGTCGATGCGCGAGCGGTCGACCCGGCGCCGCGCGTCCGCGAGCCTCGCCGCCTCGGCGACGGCGGGCTTGACGGTGCCCTCTCGCCACACGAGGTCGCCGTCGCCGTTCGTCTCGACCGCGCCGGTCTGCTCGAGCAGGTTGACCGCGGAGGTGAGCCGGCTCGCACCGACCTCGAGCCGCTCCCGCAGCCGCTCGGGCGGCACCGGCTGCTTCGCGCGCCGGATGCGCGACGCGACCTTCGACAGCATGTCGGTGTCGGCGGAGCCACCCGTGCGGAAGCGGTGCACGCCGAAGTCCTCCTGCCGGAAGTAGAGCGCGGCGAGGGCCGGCTCACCGTCACGGCCGGCGCGCCCGATCTCCTGGTAGTACGCGTCGAGCGACTCGGGCGCCGCGGCGTGCAGCACGAATCGGACGTCGGCCTTGTCGATGCCCATGCCGAAGGCCGAGGTCGCGGCGACGACCTCTGCGCTGCCGTCCGAGAAGGCGTCGTGCACCCGCTCGCGCTCGGCCCGGGAGAGCCCTGCGTGGTACGTCTCTGCGCGCATGCCGGCCGCTCGCAGCTCGTCGGTCAGCTGCTCCGCCTGCTTGCGGGTGGCGACGTAGACGAGCCCCGGCTTCGCCTCGGCGCTCGCGCGCTCGACGACCGCTCGCCGCTGCTCGTCGTCGTCGTCCACCCGGTGCGCCTCGAGGAAGATGTTCGGGCGGTCGAAGCCCCGCACCACCTGGTGCGCGTCGCTCATCCGCAGGCGCTCGACGATCTCGTCGCGCACGGGCGGTGCCGCCGTGGCCGTGAGGGCGATGGTCGTCGGATGCCCGAGCGCTTCGATCACGTGGCCGAGCCGCAGGTAGTCCGGACGGAAGTCGTGCCCCCACGCCGAGACGCAGTGCGCCTCGTCGACGACGAACAGCGTCGGGCGGAGCCCCCGGACCCGCTCGACGACCTCGTCGCGGGCGAGCTGCTCCGGCGCCAGGAAGAGGAAGCCGGCCTCCTCGGCCTCGAGCTCCTCCCAGGCCTCGCGGGTCTCGGTCGCGCGCTGCGACGAGTTCACGGCCACGGCGGGATCGGCGCCGAGCTCGCCGAGCTGCTCGACCTGGTCGCGCTGGAGCGCGATGAGCGGCGACACGACGATGGTGAGGCCCTCGGTGAGGCCGGCGGCGAGCTGGTAGATCGCCGACTTGCCGTGGCCGGTCGGCATGACCGCGAGCACGTCGCGCCCGCCGAGCGCGGCCTGGACCGCCTCCCGCTGCCCGGGCCGCAGCTCCGGCCACCCGAAGTCGCTGGCAGCGGCGGCGATGGCATCGGATTGGGGTACATCGGGCATGCACCGATGCTACGCAGTGCGGTCCCAGCGCCGACTGGGAGCGAGCCGGAGGCTGCTCGGTCAGCGGGCGGCTGCTGCGACGAGGCGCGGGTCCTGCACCGTCAGGCGCAGGCCGGCGTCCGTGCGCTCGAGCGGCACGTCCGACGACGCGGCCCACGCGACGAGCGCATCCGCCGAGTCCGCGACGACGCGCGATTCGGCGAGCGCCCGCACCAGCGCGCCCTTGCCCGCCTTGTTCCAGTGGTTGAGCGCCTTGCCGTCTGGCGAGACGATCTCGACGGGCACGGCGCCCGCGACGGGCGCGAGCGACGCGTAGGCCTTCGAGCGCAGGTCGAGCGCGAAGCCCTCGATCACCGATCCGGCGCCGGACCACAGCTCGCGCATCCGCTCCCCCGGCAGCTTCGTGTGCTCGGACACCTTGTAGGCGGGGATGCGGTCGGAGGCGCGCAGGAAGCCCAGCAGCGCCGACTGCACGACGACGTGGCCGTCGAGCCACGCGCGCGCGTCGGGCGCGAGCGACGCGGCATCGAGCGCGTCGAAGAGCACGCCGGTGTAGCGCTCGATGGCCGGCATCGTCGCGGACGTGCGCACGGCGGCGTTGTCGGCCGCGGCGCGCGCCTTCGCGGGCGTCGAGACGTCCTGCCCCTCGGCGACGAGGCGGTCGAGCGCCGCCAGTGCCCGCGAACGGGCGACGGCCAGCCCGGGATATCCCAGGCCGGCCGTCGTCAGCGACTCACCCGTCCCGCCTGCCGCCTTCGTCTCGCTGGGCGGCAGCAGGACGATCACGCGAGCTTGGCGTTCCTGGCCACGATCTCCACGCGATCGTGGTCGACCGAGAGGAAGCCGTCCTCGGCATCCACCTTGTGCACCGTGCCGGACGCGTCGGTGACGCGCACCTGGCCCTCGGCGAGCACCGCGAGCAGCGGCTCGTGGCCCGTCAGGATGCCGATCTCGCCCTCGGTCGTGCGCGCGACCACCTGCGAGGCGTCACCCGACCAGACCTCGGCCGCGGCCGACACGATGCTGACGGCGAGAGCCATCAGCCGTTCTCCTTCTGGATCTGCGCCCACTTGGCCTCGACGTCCGAGATGGCGCCGACGTTGAAGAACGCCTGCTCCGCCACGTGGTCGAACTCGCCCTTGGCGATCGCGTCGAACGACTCGACGGTCTCCTTGAGCGGCACGGTCGAGCCCTCGACACCGGTGAACTTCTTCGCCATGTAGGTGTTCTGCGAGAGGAACTGCTGGATGCGGCGTGCACGCGACACGACGATCTTGTCCTCCTCGGAGAGCTCGTCGACACCGAGGATCGCGATGATCTCCTGCAGCTCCTTGTTCTTCTGGAGGATCTGCTTGACCGTGGTCGCGACGCGGTAGTGGTCGTTGCCCAGGTAGCGGGGGTCGAGGATGCGACTCGTCGAGGTGAGCGGGTCGACGGCCGGGTAGAGGCCCTTCGACGCGATCTCTCGCGACAGCTCCGTCGTGGCGTCGAGGTGCGCGAACGTCGTGGCCGGGGCCGGGTCGGTGTAGTCGTCAGCCGGCACGTAGATGGCCTGCAGCGACGTGATCGAGTGGCCGCGGGTCGACGTGATGCGCTCCTGCAGGATGCCCATCTCGTCGGCGAGGTTCGGCTGGTAGCCGACGGCGCTGGGCATGCGGCCCAGCAGCGTCGAGACCTCGGAGCCGGCCTGCGTGAAGCGGAAGATGTTGTCGACGAAGAGCAGCACGTCCTGCTTCTGCACGTCGCGGAAGTACTCCGCCATCGTGAGCGCCGAGAGCGCGACGCGGAGTCGCGTGCCCGGCGGCTCGTCCATCTGGCCGAAGACGAGGGCGGTCTTGTCGAAGACGCCCGCCTCCTCCATCTCGTGGATGAGGTCGTTGCCCTCACGCGTGCGCTCGCCGACACCGGCGAACACCGAGACACCGCCGTGGTCCTGCGCGACGCGCTGGATCATCTCCTGGATGAGCACCGTCTTGCCGACGCCGGCGCCGCCGAAGAGGCCGATCTTGCCGCCGAGCACGTAGGGCGTGAGCAGGTCGATGACCTTGATGCCGGTCTCGAACAGCTGCGTCTTCGACTCGAGCTGGTCGAACGAGGGCGCGTTGCGGTGGATCGACCAGCGCTCGGTGACCTCGAGCGTCTCGCCCTCGCCGAGGTTGAGCGCCTCGCCGATGACGTTGAAGACCTTGCCCTTGGTGATGTCGCCGACGGGCACCATGATCGGGTCGCCCGTGTCGCGCACCTCCTGGCCGCGGACGAGGCCGTCGGTCGGCTTGAGGGCGATGGCGCGCACGAGGTCGTCGCCGAGGTGCTGCGCGACCTCCAGCGTGATCTCCTGCGGCTCGGTGCCCGCACCGAGGTCGACGGTCGTCTTGAGCGCGTTGTAGATGCCGGGGATGGCGTCGTGCGGGAACTCGATGTCGACGACGGGCCCGGTCACGCGAGCGACGCGGCCGACGCCGACCTGCTTCTGCGAGGCCTCTGTGGTGTCAGTGATGGTCATGGTGCTTGCCTTTCGTGGCTACTTCGCCGAGGCGAGGGCGTCCGCGCCGCCCACGATCTCGGAGATCTGCGTCGTGATCTCGGCCTGACGCGCGTTGTTGCGCAGGCGGGTGTAGTCGGTGATGAGCTTGTCGGCGTTGTCGGAGGCCGACTTCATCGCCTTCTGGGTGGCTGCCTGCTTCGCGGCGGCCGACTGCAGGAGGGCGTTGAAGATGCGGCTCTCGACGTAGACCGGCAGCAGTGCGTCGAGCACGCCCGCGGGCTCCGGCTCGAACTCGTAGAGCGGGAACTGCTCGGCACTCTCGGCGCCCGAGGCCTCGACGATCTCGAGCGGCAGCAGCCGCACCGAGGTCGGGTCCTGCGTCATCATGCTGACGAAGCGGTTGTAGACGACGTGGATCTCGTCGACCTGCTCCGAGACGTACGCCTCGAGCACCGCGTCGGCGATCTCCTGCGCGAGCTCCGGGCTCGGCGTCTCCGACTGCCCCGTCCACTCGCGCACCGCGGTGCGCTTGCGGAAGCGGAAGTAGCCGACGGCCTTGTTGCCGACCAGGTAGTGGTCGACCTCCTTGCCCTCAGCCTCGAGCTTCGCCCGCAGCTCGCTCGCCTCGCGCAGGATCTGCGAGTTGAACGCGCCGGCGAGGCCGCGGTCGCTCGTCAGCACGACGATGGCCGCGCGCTTGAGCTCCGGCCGCTCGACCGTCAGCGGGTGCGCCTCGTTGGAGTACGTGGCGACCGCGCTGACGGCGCGCGTCAGCGCGCGAGCGTACGGCGTCGAGGCGTGCACGCGTGCGAGCGCCTTCTGGATGCGCGATGCAGCGATGAGCTCCATCGCCTTCGTGATCTTCTTGGTCGTCTGCGCAGACTTGATCTTCTGCGTGTAGACCCGGAGCTGGGCTCCCATGTCGCCTCCTCAGCGAGCTCGCGTCAGCGACGGCCCTTGACGATCTGCTCCTGGTTGACGTCCTCGACCATCGGCGTGTCGGACTCGGTGCCCGGGTCGGTGATGCTCGACTCCGGCTTCGACTGCCAGTTCTTGACGAACGCGTCGACCTCGGACTCGAGCATCGCGAGCGTCGCGTCGTCGAGCACGTTCGTCTCGCGCAGCGTCGAGAGCACCGTGCCGTTGTGGCGCATGTGCTCGAGCAGCTCCGACTCGAACTGCAGCACCTGGTTCACCGGCACCGTGTCGAGCTTGCCGTTCGTGCCGGCCCAGATCGAGACGACCTGCTCCTCCACGGGGTACGGCGAGTACTGCGGCTGCTTCAGCAGCTCGGTGAGGCGAGCGCCCCGGTCGAGCTGGCGACGCGACGTGGCGTCGAGGTCGGAGGCGAACATCGCGAACGCCTCGAGCGAGCGGTACTGCGCGAGCTCGAGCTTGAGCGTGCCGGAGACCTTCTTGATCGACTTGACCTGCGCGTCGCCACCGACGCGGGACACCGAGATGCCGACGTCGACCGCGGGGCGCTGGTTGGCGTTGAACAGGTCGGACTGGAGGAAGATCTGGCCGTCGGTGATCGAGATCACGTTGGTCGGGATGTAGGCCGAGACGTCGTTGGCCTTCGTCTCGATGACCGGCAGGCCCGTCATCGAACCGGCGCCGAGCTCGTCGGAGAGCTTCGCGCAGCGCTCGAGCAGGCGGGAGTGCAGGTAGAACACGTCGCCCGGGTACGCCTCGCGGCCCGGCGGGCGGCGCAGCAGGAGCGAGACCGCGCGGTAGGCCTCTGCCTGCTTCGACAGGTCGTCGAAGATGATGAGGACGTGCTTGCCCTCGTACATCCAGTGCTGGCCGATGGCCGAGCCCGAGTAGGGCGCGAGGTACTTGAAGCCGGCCGGGTCGGATGCCGGCGACGCGACGATGGTCGTGTACGCCATCGCGCCGGCGTCCTCGAGCGCGCCCTTCACCGAGGCGATGGTCGAGCCCTTCTGACCGATCGCGACGTAGATGCAGCGAACCTGCTTGTTGACGTCGCCCGACTCCCAGTTGGCCTTCTGGTTGATGATCGTGTCGATCAGGATGGCCGTCTTGCCGGTCTGGCGGTCGCCGATGAGCAGCTGGCGCTGGCCGCGGCCGACCGGGATCATCGCGTCGATGGCCTTGATGCCGGTCTGGAGCGGCTCGTGCACCGACTTGCGCTGCATGACGCCCGGTGCCTGGAGCTCGAGGGCGCGGCGGCCGCTCGAGGCGATCTCGCCGAGGCCGTCGATCGGGTTGCCGAGCGGGTCGACGACGCGGCCGAGGTAGCCCTCGCCGATCGGGACGGAGAGGACCTCACCGGTGCGGGTGACCTCCATGCCGGCGACGATGCCGCCGAACTCACCGAGCACGACGACGCCGATCTCGGTCTCGTCGAGGTTCTGCGCGAGGCCGAGCGTGCCGTCCGCGAAGCGCACGAGCTCGTTGGCCATGACGCCGGGCAGGCCCTCGACGTGGGCGATGCCGTCGGCGGCGTCGATGACGTGGCCGACCTCGGCCGTCGTCGACGTGGATGCCTCGTAGGACGAGACGAAGTCGGCGAGTGCGCCCTTGATCTCGTCGGGGCTGATGGTGAGCTCTGACATGTGTCTTCCTCTTCGAATGCCTTCGACCTAGCCGAGCTTCAGGCGCAGGTCGGTGAACTTGGAACGGACGGTGCCGTCGATGACGTCGTCGCCGATCGCCACCCTGAGGCCGCCGACGACGGCCGGGTCGACGACCTGCTGCAGCTGCAGCGTGCGGCCGTACTGGCGCTCGAGGCCGGCGCGGAGCCGGTCGAGCTGGGCGGTCGGGAGCTCGCGTGCCGAGGTGACGGTCGCGATCGAGCGACCGGCGGCGGCTGCGACCTCGGTCGCGGCGCCGCGGAGCAGCTGCCCGATGCGGCGGCCGCGCGGCACGCGGACGAGGTGGTCGAGGATCACGGTGGTCGCCTCGCTCGCCCGCCCGCCGATGAGCCGCTGCAGCAGCGCGGCCTTGTCGTCGGCCTTGCCGAGCACGCCGCCGAGCGCGAGCTCGAGCTGCGGGTCGGAGGAGACGATGCGCGAGAACGAGGCGATCTCGCCCGCGACGTCGGCGCCGGCCGCTCCGCGCACGGCGATGCGGATGCCCGCGTCGTCGATGGCGCTGAGGATGTCGGCGGCGTCGGACCAGCGCTGGCGCGCCAAGTGCGCGACGATCGAGACCGCCGGTGCACCGAGCTGCCCGAGCACGCGCTCGGCGAGGGCCGCCCGCGCATCCGGAGGCGAGACCGGGTCGGCGAGCGCCGCGAGCACCTGCGGGCTGCGCTCGATGGCGCGCGATGCCTGGAACAGGTCCCGCGCGTCATCGAGGCCGGCCTGCGGCTGGCGCACGAGTGCCTCGTCGATGGCGGTCCGCGCCTGGCTGGTCGCGCTGCCCACTAGCGGTTCGCCCCGTCGTGCTCGAGCTCGGCCAGGAAGCGGTCGACTACGCGCGCGGACCGCGCGTCGTCCATCGACTCGCCGACGACCTTCTCGGACAGGCCGAGGGCGAGCGTGCCGACCTCGGTCTTCAGCGACGTGAACGCAGCCTGGCGCTCCGCCTCGATGCGCTGGTGCGCCTGGGCGGTGATGCGCTCGGCCTCGTCGTTGGCGCGAGCCTTGAGGTCGGCCTCGATCTTGGCGGCGTCGGCGCGAGCCTGGTCCTTGATCCGACCGGCCTCGGCACGGGCCTCAGCGAGCTGGGTGTTGTACGACTCCAGCGCGGCAGCGGCCTCGGCCTGCGCGGCCTCCGCCTTCTTGATGCCGCCCTCGATGGCTGCGGAGCGCTCGTCGAGGAGCGCCTGCATGCGCGGGAGGATGACCTTCCAGAAGATCAGCAGCAGGACGACGAAGATGACCGCCGACCACAGGATGTCGTACGGCGCGGGAAGCAGGGGGTTCGGTGTGGCCTCCCCCGACTCCTCCGCGAGGAAGAGAGGAGTGGTGAGCATCCGTGGCTCAGTTCGTCATGAAGAAGTACGTGGCGATGCCGATGAACGCCAGCGCCTCGGTGAAGGCGATGCCGATGTACATGAGCACCGTCAGGCGACCCTGCAGCTCCGGCTGGCGAGCGACCGACTCGATCGTCTTGCCGACGACGATGCCCACGCCGATGGCGGGGCCGATCGCCGCGAGGCCGTAGCCGACGGTGCCGATGTTGCCGTTGATCTCGGCGAGGATGGTCGTGGCGTTGTCCACGGTGGTTCCTTTCTGCGGTTCCGGTTGCCCGGAAGGGTCAGTGCTCTTCAGCCAGCGCGAGCTGGATGTAGACAGTGGTCAGGAGGGCGAAGACGTAGGCCTGCAGCACTGCGACGAGGACCTCGAAGAGCGTGAAGGCGAAGCCGAAGGCGAACGTGCCCACGCCGAAGAGCGTGTAGAAGCCACCGGCGGAGAAGAAGAAGAACTGCGTGGCCGCGAAGAACAGCACGAGCAGCAGGTGCCCGACGACCATGTTCATCATGAGTCGGAGGGTGAGGGTGATGGGGCGCAGGACGAACGTCGAGACGAACTCGATCGGCGTCACGATGATGTACAGCGGCCACGGCACACCGGGCGGGAAGAGCGCGTTCTTGAAGAACGCCCCCGGGTGCTTCTTGACGCCGGCGTAGATGAACGCGCCGTACGCGACGAGCGCCAGCACGAGCGGGACGCCGATGACGCCGGTGCCCGCGATGTTCAGGAACGGCACGATGCCCGTGATGTTCATCGACAGCACCATGAAGAAGATCGTGGTGATGAGCGGCAGGAAGCGGCGGCCGTCCTTCTCGCCGAGCAGGTCGTAGGCGATGCCGTCGCGGACGAAGCCGAGGCCCATCTCGACGATGCTCTGGCCGCGCGTCGGGATGAGGCGCATCTTCCGGGTGCCGAGCACGAAGATCAGGATGATCACGAGCGCCGACAGCATGCGGATGAGCATGATGCGGTTGATGCCGAAGATCGGCTCGTCGCTGCCGAACCACTCGATCGTCGGGTCGGCGAAGAGCACGATGTCCGGGAAGAAGTCGGCGATCGACGGCGGATGGAACGGCTCGGGCTCGGTTCCAGCGGCAGCCAGCGGCGTCAGCAAGGCGTTCAGCGTGTCTTCCTCAACCTCAGGGCGCCTGGCGCCGGTTCGACGTCGGTGCACCCCCTCGCGCGGGCACGCTCGAAGCTGAGCGCGGCAGTGGGGGGAGCGAGTACGACACTATCAGAGAGGTGGGCGGCAGCGGGCCCGGACGACGCCTCCATCACGCCCGGGCGCCCGATGCCGGGCGCCCCTGCGTCTCGTCGTCGGCGTCGCTGTCGATCGTCGGCTGGCGGCTCGTGGCGATGACGACGCAGTCGATCACGAGCGAGCCGATGACGGCCGCGACGAGCGACCCGAAGGCGACGCCGCGGTGCAGCCACTCCTGGTCGCCGAGCACGAAGACGAGCACGATGAAGAGCACGAACTTCAGCAGCCAGCCGCCCAGCACGATGCCGAAGAAGGCGCCGGAGATCATGACGCCGCGCGACGCCTTGAAGGCGAGCAGGATGCTCACGGCCGTCAGCATGCAGAAGATGATGGCGAGGGCGGTGCCGATGAGCGCCGACGCGAGGCCGGCGCCAGCGGCGAGCAGCCATCCGACGACTCCGCCGACGACGGCGACCGCGGCTGCGAGGATGCCTCCCCAGAGCAGGATCCGCTGCATGATCGCGGTCGTGGTCACCGGCTGTCTCCTCGTGTGTCGATGGTCTGGCTGCGCTGCGTGTCGATCGGCTCGAGTCCCCTGCGCGCAGCTCGGCGCTCGCGCAGCACGCGCAGCAGCGTCTGCCACACGCGCCGGCTGACCGGCGCAGCGGTGAGCACCGCGCACACGAGGAATCCCGCGACCATGATACCGATCGCCACCCACCAGGGCTGGAACAGGAAGATGAGGCAGCCGATCGAGACCACGGCGGTCCACGCGTAGAAGATCAGCACGGCGCCGAGGTGCGAGTGGCCCATGTCGAGCAGCCGGTGGTGGAGGTGCTTGCGGTCGGCGGCGAAGGGGCTCGAGCCGTTCACGAGCCGGCGCACGACGGCGAGCACGAAGTCGGTGAGCGGCAGCAGCAGGATCGCGAGCGGCAGCAGGATGGGGATGAAGGCCGGCAGGATCTGGCTGCGACCGCCCATGGTCGCGAGGTCGATCTGGCCGGTGACCGCGATCGCGCTCGCGGCGGTCATGAGCCCGAGCATGAGCGCTCCCCCATCGCCCATGAACATGCGCGCGGGGTGCCAGTTGACGGGCAGGAAGCCGAGGCAGACGCCCACGATGATCGCTGTGATGAGGCTCGCGAGCGAGAAGTAGGCGTTCTGCTGGCCCTGGTTGGCGCTGATGATGAAGATGTAGCCGAAGAACGCCGTCGAGCCGATGATCGTCGTGCCGGCGACGAGCGCGTCGAGGCCGTCGATGAAGTTCACGGCGTTCATCACGAGCACGATGAGCAGCACCGTGAGGCTGATCGCCATCGTCGACGACGGCACGGTGAGCCCGCCGATCGGGAGGCTGACGATCTGCACGCCGAAGATCGCGACCCCCGCGGCGACCAGGATCTGCGCGCCGAGCTTCAGCATCCAGTCCAGGTCGTAGAGGTCGTCGAGCACGCCGATCGCGCAGATCGCGACGGCGCCGGCGAGCAGCGTCCAGATCCGCACCGGCTCGGCGAAGACGCCCGAGAGCTCGGGGATGAGCGCGGCGACGCCGAACGCGCCGAGCAGCCCGAGGCACATCGCCACGCCGCCCAGGCGCGGCGTCGGCCGGGAGTGCACGTCGCGGTCGCGCACCGGAGGGTGGATGCCGAACCGCAGCGCCAGGCGCAGCACGACCCGGCTGGTGAGGAACGTGATGACCGCCGCGACGGCCGCGACGGCCAGGAAGATCACGGCATCACCCGTCGACGAGCAGGTCGCCGAGCGCCTCGGCGATCACGGCTCGCGGCAGCACGCCCTGGCGCACGATGCGGAAGGCGCCGGGGCTCGAGCAGTCGAGGATCGTCGAGCCGTTCTGCTCCCCCGCCGCCGCGGTGCCGCCGACGGTGCCGGCGTCGAGCACGACGGCGACGCTGTCGCCGAGCATCTCGGCCGCCGAGGCCGCCTCGGTGGGCGCCGGGCGCCCGTGCAGGTTGGCGCTCGAGACCGCGAGCGGGCCGGTCTCGCGCAGCAGGCCGATCGCGATGGGGTGGTCGGGCACGCGGATGGCGACGGTGCCGCCGGTGTCGCCGAGGTCCCAGGTGAGCGACGGCTGCGCGCGGAGGATCACGGTGAGCGGGCCCGGCCAGTGCGCGTCGAGCAGCGGCTCGAGCTCGGCGGGCACCGACTCCGCGAGCGCGCTCGCCATGGCGCGATCGGCGACCAGCACGGGCGGCGGGAAGCCGCGGTCGCGGCCCTTCGCGGCGAGCAGCCCGGCGACCGCGGCGTGCGAGAACGCGTCCGCCGCGATGCCGTAGACGGTGTCGGTCGGCATCACGATGCAGCGGCCGGCGGCGATGGCCGTGCGGGCGGCGCGGACGCCGTCGAGCAGGGACATCGGGTCGGCGCAGTCGTGGATGGCGGGCACCCGCTCATCGTACCGGCGCACCCGCGCCCACCCCCTCTGCCCTGATCGCCGAACTTCCCTGAACCGCGGGCTTTCGGGGCGAAAAGCCTCGGTTCGGGGAAGCTCGGTGGAGGCGGTCAGCGGATGGCCGCCGTGACGCGGTCGCGGCCGGTCAGGTCGCGGTGCGTGCGCGCGTCATGGAAGCCCGCATCCTCGAGCATCTCGCGGATCGCGGCCGACTGGTGCTCGGCGTGCTCGAACGCGACGAGCCCGCCGGGGGCGACGAGGTCGGCGGCGAGGGGCGCGAGGTCGCGCACGAGGTCGAGCCCGTCGACGCCCGAGTACAGCGCGCGCTCCGGATCGAAGCCGCGCACCTCCGGGTCGGCCGGCACGGATGCGTGCGGCACGTAGGGCGGGTTCGACACGAGCGCCGAGAGCGAGCCCGCGTGCACGCCCACGGCGGCGAGCGCCGCGGCGTCGCGCGCGTCGGCGTGCAGCAGCACGATGCCCGGTGCGAGCGCGGCGATGTTGCGGCGTGCCCACGAGAAGGCAGCGGGGCTCTGCTCGACGGCGACGACGCGCGCGCCCGCCTCCCGGGCGAGCGCGATCGCGACGGCGCCGGAGCCGGTGCCGACGTCGAGCACGGTCGGCGCGACCGCTGCGCGGAGGTGGTCGAGGGCGACCTCGACGAGCAGCTCGGTCTCCGGCCGCGGCGTGAAGACACCGGGGCCCACCAGCAGCTCGACGTGCCGGAACGGCGCGAGGCCGGTGATGTGCTGCAGCGGCTCGCGCGCCTCGCGGCGGGCGACCGCGGTGCGGAACCGGTCGAGCGCATCCGGCTCGAACGGGCGCCCCATCGCCATGTCGACGCGGATCGCGCCGACCCCGCTCCCCGCCGCCCATGCCGCGAGCAGCTCTGCATCCGGCCCGTCGATGCCGACGAGGGCGAGCCTCGCACGGGCGTCGCGGACGTCGTCCCCGACCGATCGTTCGTTCACGCGCCAACGCTATAGCGACCGCGTGTCCCCCGAGCGTGCAGGCGCCGGTCGCCCAGCCGAGCGCCCCTACACTGAAAGCAACGCTTCCATCGGGTGAAAGGACAACGCATGGCGCGCATCTTCGACGACATCACCGCCACCATCGGCGGCACTCCCCTCGTGCGCCTCCAGCGCACGAACGACACGCACGCGACGGTGCTCGTCAAGGTGGAGTCCTTCAACCCCGGCGCATCGGTGAAGGACCGCATCGGCCGGGCCATCATCGACGCGGCGGAGGCCGATGGGTCGCTGCAGCCCGGCGGCACGATCGTCGAGGGCACGAGCGGCAACACCGGCATCGCGCTCGCGATGGTCGGCGCCGCGCGCGGCTACACGGTCATCCTGTCGATGCCCGAGACCATGTCGGTCGAGCGGCGCGCGATCCTCAAGGCCTACGGCGCGGAGCTCGTGCTCACGCCCGGCCCCGACGGCATGCGCGGCGCGGTCGAGCGGGCGCAGCAGATCGTCGAGGAGACGCCCGGCGCGATCCTCGCCCGCCAGTTCGAGAACGAGGCGAACATCCGCGTGCACCGCGAGACCACCGCCGAGGAGGTCTGGGCCGACACCGACGGCGAGGTCGACGTCTTCGTGGCCGGCGTGGGCACGGGCGGCACCATCACGGGCGCCGGCGGCCGCCTCAAGGAGCTGAAGCCCGAGCTGCACCTCGTGGTCGTCGAGCCCGCGGACTCGCCGCTGCTGACCGAGGGCAAGGCCGGCCCGCACAAGATCCAGGGCCTCGGCGCCAACTTCGTGCCGGCCATCCTCGACACCGACGTCTACGACGAGGTCGTCGACGTGCAGCTCGACGACGCTGTGCGCGTCGGCCGCGAGCTCGCGGCGAAGGACGGCATCTTCGCCGGCATCTCCTCCGGCGCCATCGTCTGGGCCGCGCTCGAGATCGCCCGCCGGCCCGAGTCGGCCGGCAAGACGATCGTGGCGATCGTCTGCGACACCGGCGAGCGCTACCTCTCGATGCCGATCTACGCCGACCTGGCCTGAGGGGCGAGCGGATGGGCCTGCTCAACGTCCGGGAGGACATCGAGAACGCGAAGCGGCACGACCCGGCCGCGCGCGGCGCGGTGACGATCGCGCTCACCTACTCGACCCTGCACGCGGTCTGGGCCCACCGCATCCAGCACCGCCTCTGGCACGCCGGCGCGCGCTCCCTCGCGCGCGCCGGCAGCCAGTGGACGCGCTTCATGACGGGCGTCGAGATCCACCCGGGCGCGCGGCTCGGCCGCCGCTTCTTCATCGACCACGGCATGGGCGTCGTGATCGGCGAGACGGCCGAGGTCGGCGACGACGTGATGCTCTATCACGGGGTCACCCTCGGCGGCACGGCGAACGCCGCAGTCAAGCGCCACCCGACGCTCGGCCACCGCGTGCTCGTGGGCGCCGGGGCGAAGATCCTCGGGCCGATCGCGCTCGGCGACGACGTCAAGGTCGGGGCGAACGCGGTCGTGCTGCACGACGCGCCCTCGGGGGCGACGCTCGTCGGCGTGCCCGCGAAGCCGGTCGCCAGCACCGCGCCCGCCGAGCTCCCCCACATCGAGTACTCGATCTAGCCCGCCGCCGCTCCCCGAGCGGTCACTCCCGCGCCCGAGCGGTCACTTCCGCCCGTCAGCGGTCACTCCCGCGCCCGACCGGTCACTGCCGCGGGTCAGCGGTCACTCCCGCCCCCGAGCGGTCAGTCCCGCGCCCGACCGGCCACTCCCGCGCGTGAACGGTCAACGCCCCGTCGAGCGGCCGACGTCGCACACTGCGGCGTTCATGCGCCCCGAAGCGACCGCTCGGACGACCACGTGACCGCTCAAGCTCCGAACTGACCACTCGTACGCCAGATTGACCACTCACGCGCCCAGATGACCACTCACACGCCGAGCTGACCACTCACGCGCCCAGATGACCACTCAGGTACCGAGATGACCGCTCGCGCGGGAGCCAGCGCTCGGCGGGTCAGTCGGGGGTGGATGCGGTGGCCTCGGCGGGCGAGCCGTGCGGGCGCTCGGTCAGGGCGAGGCCCGCGACGGCGACGAGGATGCCCGCCAGGAAGAGCAGCATGAGCGGGTTCCAGGGCTGCACGCCCGTGACGAGCGCCCAGATGACGGTGAGCGCGCCGCCGACCCCGGTCCAGACCGCGTAGCCGGTCGCGAGCGGCACCGTCTGCACGGCTCGCTCGAGGCCGATGAAGCTGAGCACGGCGGTGACGGCGAAGACGATCGTCGGGACGGGCTGCGAGAAGCCGGCGGAGGCCCCGAGCGCCGTCGCCCAGACGGCCTCGAGCACGGCGCTCGCGAGCAGCACGAGCCACGCGGTGCGGGCGCGCACGTCAGCTCACCAGCTTCAGGCCGACGAGGCAGCCGACGAGCAGCACGAGCAGCAGCGAGCGCACGACCGTGAGCCGCTCCTTGCCGCGCGCGGCCTGCAGCGCCACGGTCGCGACCGCGCCGACGCCCACCCACACCGCGTAGGCGGTGCCGGTCGGGATCTCGAGCATCGCCCACGCGAGGCCGCCCATCGACGCGAGCATCGCGACGACGAACAGCACCGTCGGCCGCCAGCGGCGGAAGCCCTTCGACGCTTGCATCGCGGTCGCCCACACCGCCTCCAGGAGGCCGGCGGCGATCAGGATCACCCATGCCATGACGAGCCCTTCCGGCCGTCTTGTCGCTGTGCGGGTACGGCTCCCTCGTCCGCGGCTCTGCGGCGAGCCTGCCCTCAGGCTACCCGCCGGCCGCCGATCGAGGCCGTCAGCCGGTCAGCGGCGCCGACCACGTCGTCGATGAGCGCGGCGCACCGCTCGTCGGTGAGCCGCAGCGTCGGCCCCATCACGGTGAGCGCGCCGGCGAGCTCGCCGTGCGCGTCGAACACCGGCGCCGAGACGCCGCTCGCTGCCTCCACCCGCTCCCCCGCCGTGATCGCGTAGCCGTCGGCCCGCGTGCGCGCGACGACCGCGCGCAGCGCATCCGGATCGGTGATCGTCGAGCCGGTCAGGGCCGCGAGCGGCGTCGCGAGGACCTCCTCGAGCAGGTCGTCGCGCCAGGCGAGGATGACCCGGCCCGCGCTGCCCACGTGCAGCGGCTGGATGCGCCCGACGTACATCGCGCGCTTGAGCCCGTGCAGCGTCTCGGCGACGCCGACGCACACGCGAGCGCCACGCTCGGGGATGAAGAAGCACGCCGTCTCGCCGGTGGCGTCGCGCAGCGCCGCGAGCTGCGGCGGCAGCAGGTCGCCGAGCGCCCTCGCGCGCACCGCCGGGCCCGCCCAGAACGCCATGCGCGCGCCGATCGCGTACGCGTCGCCGGAGCGGTCGAGGAAGCCGTGCTCCACGAGGTTGCCGAGCAGCCGATGCGCGGTCGACGCGGGGATGCCCGTCGCCCTGCGGATGTCGGTGGCGGTCATGCTCGGGCGCTCGAGCGTGAAGGCGTCGAGGATCGCGGTGATCTTCGCGAGCACGAGCAGCGGCGCTTCGGTCATGGCGCGATCCTATGGCCGCGCGACACGCCGGGCTACCCGCGATGTGGCATCTGTCCTACGATGTGGGAATCAGTGGCGCCGAGCGCCACCCTCAACGGAGAGGGATCCCATGCCCGAATGGACCATCCTCGCGATCGTCGCGGTCGTCATCGTCGCGGTCGTGATCATGATCGTGCGGTTGCACGTCAACCCCGTCATCGCGCTCGCGATCGGCGCCGCCGCCATCGGCCTCATGAGCGGCCTCGGCGCGCTCGGCACCGTCGAGACCATGGCCACCGGCTTCGGCGACACGATGGCCGAGGCCGGGCTGCTCATCGCCTGGGGCGTGCTGATCGGCTCGCTGCTCAACCGGATGGGCGCGATCACCCGGCTGGTCGAGTCGCTCCTCAAGCTCTTCGGTCCGAAGGGCGTGCCCTTCGCGATCGGCGTCTCGTTCGCCACCTACCTGCAGACGATCTTCGTCGACGTGATGATCGTGCTCGCCGCACCGCTCGCCCGCCGGATCGCGCCGCGGCTCGGCAAGGCGGGCGTCGGCATCATGGCCGCGACGTTCGCCATCAGCCTCGAGACGGGCATCGCGCTCATGGTGCCCGGCATCGGCGCCGTCATGATCGCGGCGAGCCTCGGCATCCCGATCGGGCAGATGCTGCTGTGGGGCTTCGTCGTGGTCGTGCCCACCGTGATCGTCTCGATCCTCATCATGACCATCGCGTTCCGCGCCGGCTTCTGGAACCCCGAGGGCGACGAGCAGGAGATCATCCACGACGGCGACGAGCCGGGCGGCGCGGATGCCGAGGCCCGGTCCGGCGCCGACGCGCCCCGCTCCGTCTCGGGTGCGACGCGGTCGATCCCGGTCGCGGGCGACGGCGCGCAGCGCTCGACCGTCGCCGTCGCGGAGCACGAGGATGAGGCTCGTCGCCTGCCGCTCATCGTGCTGTTCGCGCCGCTGCTGCTCTCGCTCGTGCTCATCGCCGGCGGCGCGCTCCTCGACATCGCCGAGGCCGAGGTGCCGGCGATGCAGTTCCTCGGCTCCCCCGCCATCGCCCTCCTCATCGGCGTCATCGGCACCGCGCTCATCGCCCGTCGCGCGCTCGGCCGCACCGAGCTCGAGCGCGCGCTCGTCCACGGCTTCAAGGACGCCGGCCAGATCTTCGCCCTCACCGGCGTCGGCGGCGCGCTCGCGGCCGTGATCGCCGCGGGCGAGCTCGGCGACCTGCTCACCGGCTACCTCGGCGCCTCTGCGTTCGCGCCGATCGTGCTCGTCTGGGTCTTCGCCGCGGTGCTCCACATCGCTGTCGGCTCCGTGACGCTCTCGGCGATGACGGCGGCGGGCATCCTCGCACCGGTTGCCGCGAGCCTCGGGCTCAACCCGATCCTCATCGGCCTCGCGGCCGGCGCGGGCGCCCTCTTCTGCATCCACGTCACCTCCAACACCTTCTGGCTGCTGCAGTCGTTCCTCGGCCAGTCGGTGCGGGGCGCGCTCAAGTCGGTGACCGTCGGCGTCTCGGTCGCGAGCATCGTCGCGCTCGGCATGGTGCTGCTGCTGTCGGTCGTGCTGTGAGCGGCGGCGTGCAGGAGCGAGCCCAGCAGGACCGGCCGCTGCAGGGCATCCGGGTGCTCGAGCTCGGCAACTACATCGCGGCGCCCACCGCCGGGCGGCTGCTCGCCGACTTCGGCGCCGACGTCGTCAAGGTCGAGCGGCCCGGCACCGGCGACGAGCTGCGGCGCTGGCGGCTGCACGCGGGCGACACCTCGATGCTGTTCCGCACCATCAATCGCGGCAAGCGCTCGGTCGTGCTCGACCTCCGCAGCGACGCGGGCCGGGCGGCGGTGCTCGCGCTCGCGGCGGAGGCCGACGTCGTGCTCGAGAACTTCCGCCCCGGCACGCTCGAGCGCTGGGGCATCGGCCCGGCCGAGCTCGAGGCCGTCAATCCCGACCTCGTGCTCGTGCGCATCTCGGCCTTCGGCCAGACCGGCCCGATGTCGGCGCGGCCCGGCTTCGCGGCCGTCGCGGAGGCGTACGGCGGCTTCCGAGAGCTCGTCGGCGAGCCCGGCAGGCCGCCGAGCCGCACCGGCTTCTCGATCGGCGACTCGATCGCCGGCCTGTACGCGGCCTTCGGCGCCGTCATGCGGCTGCTCGAGCGCGAGCGCGCCCGCGCGGCCGCCGAGGGCACGGCGCCGCGCATCCCCCTCGACGCGCGCGCGATCGACGTCGCGCTCAACGAGGCGATGCTGTCGGTGACGGAGTCGCTCGTGCCGGAGTTCTCGGCCTACGGGCAGCGCCGCGAGCGCACCGGCGGCCGGATGGAGGGCATCGCGCCGTCGAACGCCTACCTCTGCGCCGACGGCAGGAGCATCGTCGTCGCCGGCAACGGCGACGGCATCTTCCGGCGCTACATGGAGGCGATCGGCAGGCCCGACCTCGGCGCCGACCCGGCGCTCGCGTCGAACGAGCTGCGCTGGGCGCGACGCGACGAGCTCGACGACGCGATCGGCGCGTGGACGGCGGCCCGCCCGAGCGGCGAGGCGCTCGACGCGCTCGACGCGGCGGGCGTGCCCGCCGGCCCGATCTACACGGCGGAGGACGTCATCGCCGACGAGCAGTACGCGGCGCGCGAGATGATCCAGCGCTTCGACATCGACGACGGCGCGGGGGTGCGCGAGGGCGTCGCGATGCCCGGCATCGTGCCGGTCGTCGGCGGGCGGAGCCTGCCCATCACGCATCCGGGCCCGGACCTGGGCGCCGACACCCGCGAGGTGCTGGCCGAGTGGCTCGGCTGGGACGAGGCGCGAGCGAATGCGCTCGTGCAGGAGGAGGCAGCATGACGGTCGGGATCCGGGACGTGACGCTGCGCGACGGGCTGCAGCTCACCGGCAAGCCGCTGCCCACCGAGCGCAAGGTGCGGCTCGTGCGCGAGCTGCTCGCGCTCGGCGTCGAGCACGTCGAGATCGGCTCGATGGCGCGGCCCGACCTCGTGCCGGCGATGGCCGACACGCTCGACGTCGTCGCGGCGCTCACGCCAGAGGAGCTCGCGCGCTGCTGGGTGTGGGTCGCGACGCCGCGCCACGTCGAGCGGGCCGCGGCTGCTGGGGTCACGCGCTTCCAGTACTGCTTCTCGGCGAGCGACAGCCACAACCGGGCGAACATCGGCCGCGACACCGAGGCGTCGATCGCCGCGATGCCCGACGCGCTCGCCGCCGCTCGAGCGGTCGATGGCGAGCTGCAGCTCTGCATCGCGACGACGTTCACGTGCCCCTTCGAGGGCGAGGTGCCGCTCGATCGCATCGAGCGCATCCTCGGCGACGATCGCACGGCCGGCGCGAGCGACGTCGTCATCTGCGACACGCTCGGCCAGGCGCACCCCGCCGTCGTGCGCGAGCGGGTGGGGCTCGCGGCCGCCCGCCGCCCGGAGGCGGGCCTCGTGTTCCACGGCCACGACACCTGGGGCGCCGGGGTCGCGAACGCCCTCGCGGCGGTCGACGCGGGGGCGGATGTCGTCGATGGCGCGCTCGGCGGGCTCGGCGGGTGCCCCTTCGCGCCCGGTGCATCCGGCAACACCTCGACCGAGGACCTCGCCTTCGCGCTTCGGCCCGCGTGGTCGAGCCCCGACTCCTTCGCGGCGCTCGTGCGGCTCGGCGAGGAGATCACCGGCGCGCTCGACGAGCCGGACCGCGCGCGCGTGCGCGGCGGCGCGCTCAGCCCCCAGGCGCGCGCGTTCCCCTGGACGCTGCAGGACTGACCGGCGCGTCGCCCGGGTCGGGGGCCTCCGCCCGGCGGAGTGTCGGGTTGCTGTGCGAGTGTCGCGACACTGCCGCAGCAGCCCGACACTCCGGGCCGAGACGGCGCGTGCGCGCCGCCGCTCAGCCGACCGGGCGGCCGTCGCCGGGCGTGACGTCACCGGGCGTGACGTCACCGGGCGCGTCGTCGGCGAGCGCCGAGTGCGCACGCCAGGTGGCGAGCGCGAGACCCACCACGAGCACGACGGCGGCGAGCACGGCGAGGATCGCCCACTCCTCGATGCCCGCGGCCGCGCCCGCGGCCAGCGCGCCGAGCGCCGCGATCGCGGCGACGGATGCGGTGAGCCAGGTGAGCGGCGTGGCCGCGCGGTGCGTGCGCCGGTAGGTCGACGCATCCGCGCGCAGCCGCCTGCCGGGCAGGCCGAGCGCGGGCGACGGCTCGATGCGCCCGAGGCCGATCGCGTGGACGACGACCGCGATCGCGACGGCTCCGGCAGCCAGCAGCGCGGAGCCGAGCCACGTGAGGATCACGTCCATGGCGCCATCCCGGCACGGGCGGATCAGGCGGTCGCGGCCCGTCCGTAGGTGACGGCATCCAGGACCGCCGGCGGCGCGGCGGCACGCAGCTCCGCGTCCGAGATCGCGCCGAGCACATCGTTGACCGTCGAGAACGCGATGCGCGCCGCGATGTAGGCGGTCAGGCCGAGGATGGCCCGATCGTCGAATCCCGCCCGGCGCAGGGCGTCGACGTCGGCGGCGGTCGTCCCGTTGGGGTCGCGCACGAGCTGTCGCGCCCACGCGGCGATCGTGCGCTCGTCGTCGTCGAGGCCCTCGTCCGTGCCGTCGAGCACGGCGCGCGCGGTCGGCGCGTCGCTCGCCCTCGCGAGGCGCGTGCCCCACGCGAGCGAGCAGTACGCGTCGCCCATCGCGGCGGCGAGCGCGGTCACGACGATGCCCTTCTGCCGGAAGGTGAGCCCCGCGGCCTCGGCGGCGGCGCCCGCGAACGCGGTCCACGCGTCGTCCACCGCCGGCGCCTGCGCCCACACACGGGTGAGGTTCATGACGTAGCCGTCGTCGGCGCGGTCGGCGGCGTACTTCGCCTCGACCGCGTCGCTCGGCTCGGGCTCTGCGAGGAAGCCCCCTGTGCCCATGACGGACCTCCTCGATCGCACCGGATGCGCGTCACGCTAGCCGGGGACCGCTGCGGCGTCCAGGCGCGCCGGTCGTGTCCGCGCTCAGTCCGTGCGGACCTCGCGGTGCGGCTCGTCGTCGCCCGGCCAGTCGAAACCGGCCACGAAGGCCGCGAGCGCGTCCTGCTCGAGCAGCACCGACTCCGGCCCCGCCTCGCGCCCTGCGACGCGCGACGCGAGCGACGCCATCGAGGCGCGCACGACGACGAGCTCGTGCCCCGCGCCGATCGCGTCGCAGCGCTCGCGCCAGGCGTCGCGCACCCAGCGCGCCGAGAGCGAGCCGTCGACGACGACCCGCTCCCCCGCCTCGACCGCGCGCACGAGGCGGGCGTGCAGGTCGGCGTCGATCGCGGCCATCAGCTCGGGCGTGAAGGCGCCGTCGTGCACGCCGCGGGCCCAGGCCTCGCGATCGAAGGAGAGCACGAGCGCGCCGCCCGCTTCGAGCTCGCGCGCGATCGTCGTCTTGCCAGCGCCCGCGGGCCCGCAGAGGAGCGTCACCTGCGGCATGCGCGCGACCCTAGGCGCGTGGCAGCTGAGCGGCGGCGCTGCGCGGACGCAGCACGAACCACGCGATGGCGCCCAGCACCGGGAGCGCGAGGATGACGAGCAGCCACACCACGGCGCCGAGCCCCGAGAGCGTCGGCTCGCGCAGCACCTGCACGATTGCGACGGCCGCGAGCGCGAGCAGCGCCAGGACCACGACCGTCCAGATGACGTCGTAGCCCGTGGGCAGCAGCGGGTTCGCGACCTCGAGGAGCATGCGACGAGCGTACCTCGCGGTGCGCTCGCCGCCGCGCGGCTCAGCGCAGGTCGACGCGGATGGCGGAGCCCTCGCCCGGTGAGACCGAGTCGATCGTCAGGTACGCCGAGTGCCCGCGGATGGCGAGCCCGTACGGCGCCGACAGGCCGTCGACGACCGCCTCGTGGACGGATCCGCCCGGGGTCACCGCGCGCAGCGACCCGACGTGCCCGTCGAAGAAGTTCTCGTCGTCGAGCTGCACGGCGTACAGCGTGTCGCCCTTCCACGCCAGGCTCGTCACCATCGTGAGGCCCGTTGCGTACGCCGAGACCTGTCCGTCGCGCGTCACGCGCCAGATCGTGGAGCCACCGGTCGGGAACGGGAAGCCTGTCAACTGCGACACGTAGTAGGCGCCGTCGGGACCCACGGCGACGTCGGTCGGCACCGCCTGCGGGCTCACCTCGCCCGGTCCGAACGGGTTGGGCACCGGGTCGCCGTCGGGGAACACCGCGACCGCGCGCTCGCCGCCGCGGCCCACCCGCAGCAGCGCGTTGCCGCCGGCATCGGTGACCGCCCAGCGTCCGTCGCCGAGCGAGACGAAGCCGGTCGCGTTGCTGTCCGGCGGCACGTTCCCGTCCGGGTTGCTCGCGACCTCGAACGCGTTGATGTCGGCCACGAGGCTGAGATCCGCGCCGGTGAGCGGGGCCCAGCCCAGCCGCGCCGAGCGCAGCGTGCCGAAGGCCGCGTACTCGTCGGGCAGGTCGGCGCGCGCCGTCGCCGCCCCGGTCATCCCGCCGATCAGCACCTCGATGCGGCGGCCGCGCACGGCGACGTCGGATGCGCCGACCACCTCGCCGTTGAAGGTCATGGTCGGGAGCCCGGTGACGACCTGCCGCTGCTCGGCGCGCCGGTGGTCGGGCCGCCGCACCTCGGTGACGGCGCCCGTCAGGCCGCAGACCTGGAAGGCCGGGTCGACGCCCGGGATGGCGGCGCACGCGTCAGCGACGCCGGCCTCCGCGATGTAGAGGCTGCCGCCCCGCCCGAGCGAGAGCTGCCGAGGGTTGTCGAGGCCGGTCGCCACCGTGACGACGTCGTCATCGGAGTGGCCGCCGGCGTAGGCGGGAGCGCCGGCGACGGCGATCAGGCTGAGACCCAGGACCGCGGCGGCCGCCGCCGCGGTCACCCTGGATCGGAGGTTGCGGGACATGGGGGCTCCTCTTCATCACGCACGGGAGCGGCGGGATGCCGCCGCGCACCAGGGTCCGCCTGACACGGCGGCACGACAAGCCCCCATCTCGTCGGAGCGAGGGGCGAGGCTACCGAGCCGTGCGACCGCGGGCGATCGGCGACGCCGCGAGGCCGATCGCCGCGATCGCGAAGCCGCCGCAGACGATCGCGAGGGCCGGCCCGACGCCGATCGTGTCGCCGAGCACGCCCGCGAGCGGGGCGGCGACCACCACCATCGCGCGGTTGACCGTGCGCATCGTCGCGTTCATGCGCGCCTGCATGCGATCGGGGGTCGCGCGCTGGCGGAGCGCCATCTCGCTCGGGTTCGACAGGCCCATCGCGACGCCGGCCGCGGCGAGCCCGGTCAGCACGAGCGCGAACCCGCCGCCCGCAGGCAGCGCGAGCAGCGCTGCCGTTGCGACGGCCGCCCAGGCGAAGGGCAGCAGCGACCGCTCGAGGATGATCGTGCGCGCGAAGCCCAGCCGCCCTGCGACGACGCGGGCGAGCGCGGTGCCCGCGAGCGTGGCCGCGCCGAGCACGCCGAGCGCGAGGCCGAGGCCGCCGGGCCCCGCGTCGAGGTCGACGAGCACGAGCGGCACGAGCAGCGTCATCGCGGCGCCGTTGCAGAGGAACCACACGTGGGTCCAGCGGGCCTGCGGCCCGAGCCGCGGATGCCGGTGGACGAAGCGGAGCCCGTCCAGGATCGAGCGCCCGAGCCCGCGCTCGCGCCGAGGCGCGCGCACATCGGGCGGCAGCGTCGCGAGCACGACCGCCGAGACGAGGTGCGCGCCGGCCGCGAGCAGCAGCGAAACGGGTGCGCCGAGCCAGGCGATGACGACGCCCGAGACGGCCGGTCCCGCCGACTGCGCCGCGTTCGACCCGGCGTCGAGCCGCTGGTGCGCGGGCAGCAGCCGGTCGCGGTCGACGAGCCGCGGCACGAACGCCTGCGACGCGGCGTCGTTGACGAGGCTCGCGGCGCCGAGCAGCACCGCGACGAGCAGCAGCACCCAGAGCGAGCCGCCGCCGGAGAGCCAGGCGGTCGCGAGGCCGCCGAGCACGAGCGCCCGCAGCAGGTCGCTCACGAGCATCACCGTGCGGCGCCGCATCCCCTCGACGATCGCGCCGACCAGCAGGCCGAGCACCACGTACGGCAGGAAGCGGGCAGACGACAGCCAGCCGACCTCCGTGGCGCCGCCGCCGAGGTCGAGCACGACCATCGTCTGCAGCGCGATCACCGCGAGGCCGATCGCGGTCTCGGTCGCGACCTCGACGCTCCAGAAGCGCCAGAACGCCGCGCCGAGACCGCGTCGGTCCCGGGCGGCGTCGGTCATCCGGTCAGGCGTCGCCCGCGAGGGCAGCGAGCTGCGCCTCCTCGTCGGCCTGGATGCACGAGTCGATCACCGGCTGCAGCGCGCCGTCGAGCACGGCGTCGAGGTTGTACGCCTTGTAGCCCGTGCGGTGGTCGGCGATGCGGTTCTCGGGGAAGTTGTAGGTGCGGATGCGCTCCGACCGGTCCATCCCGCGGATCTGGCTGCGCCGCGCGTCGGACGCAGCGGCATCCCGCTCCTCCTGCTGCCGAGCGAGCAGGCGGGCGCGCAGCACGCGCATGCCGGCCTCGCGGTTCTGCAGCTGGCTCTTCTCGTTCTGCATCGACACCGTGATGCCGGTCGGGATGTGCGTGATGCGCACCGCCGAGTCGGTCGTGTTCACGCTCTGGCCGCCCGGGCCCGACGAGCGGTAGACGTCGATCTTGAGGTCGTTCTGATCGATCGCGACCTCCTCGGGCTCGTCGACCTCGGGGAAGACGAGCACGCCGGTGGTGGAGGTGTGGATGCGGCCCTGCGTCTCGGTCGCCGGCACGCGCTGCACGCGGTGCACGCCGCCCTCGTACTTCAGCGACGCCCAGACGCCCTCGGACGGGTCGCTCGACGAGCCCTTGAACGCGATCTGCACGTCCTTGAATCCGCCCATGTCGCTCGCGGTCGACTCGAGCATCTCGATCTTCCAGCCGCGGGCGGAGGCGTAGTGCGAGTACATCCGCACGAGGTCGGCCGCGAACAGCGCCGACTCCTCGCCGCCCTCGCCGCCCTTGACCTCCATGATCACGTCGCGGCCGTCATCCGGGTCGCGCGGGATGAGCAGCCGGCGGAGCCGCTCCTCGGTCTCGTGCGCCGCCGCCTCGAGCGACGGCACCTCCTCGGCGAACGCCTCGTCCTCGCGCGCGAGCTCCCGCGCGGCGGCGAGGTCGTCGACCGCCGCGCGCCAGCGCTCGTGCGCGACCTTGATCTGGCTCAGCTCGGCGTACCGCCGGTTCACCCGGCGCGCACGACCAGCGTCGGCGTGCAGCGCCGGGTCGGCGAGCTGCAGCTCGAGGTCGGCGTGCTCGGCAAGCAGGCCCGAGACCGACTCGAACATGTCAGTCCTTGTCGTGCTGGCCGGGCACCGACTTCGAGACCTTCATGAGGAACTCGACGTTCGACTGCGTCTCCTTGAGCTGCTTGAGCACGAGCTCGAGCGCCTGCTGGGTGTCGAGGCCCGCGAGCGCCCTGCGGAGCTTCCACATGACCTTCGTCTCCTCGACGCCCATGAGCATCTCCTCGCGGCGCGTGCCGGAGGCGTTGACGTCGACGGCGGGGAAGATCCGCTTGTCGGCCATGTTGCGCGACAGGCGCAGCTCCATGTTGCCCGTGCCCTTGAACTCCTCGAAGATGACCTCGTCCATCTTGGAGCCGGTCTCGACGAGCGCGGTCGCGAGGATCGTCAGCGAGCCGCCGTGCTCGATGTTGCGCGCCGCGCCGAAGAACTTCTTCGGCGGGTAGAGCGCGCTCGAGTCGACGCCGCCCGAGAGGATGCGGCCCGACGGCGGTGCCGACAGGTTGTAGGCGCGGCCGAGGCGGGTGATGCCGTCGAGCAGCACGACGACGTCGTGGCCGAGCTCGACGAGGCGCTTCGCACGCTCGATCGCGAGCTCCGCGACGATCGTGTGGTCCTCGGCGGGCCGGTCGAAGGTCGACGCGATGACCTCGCCCTTGACGGTGCGCTGGAAGTCGGTGACCTCCTCAGGGCGCTCGTCGACGAGCACGATCATGAGGTGGACCTCGGGGTTGTTCTCGGCGATCGCGTTGGCGATGGCCTGCATCACGAGCGTCTTGCCGGCCTTCGGCGGCGAGACGATGAGGCCGCGCTGGCCCTTGCCGATCGGCGACACGAGGTCGATGACGCGGGTCGAGAGCTTGTTCGGCGTCGTCTCGAGGCGGAGGCGCTCCTGCGGGTAGAGCGGCGTGAGCTTCGAGAACTCGACGCGCGTGAGCGCGTCCTCGACCGACTGGCCGTTCACCGAGTCGACGCGCACGAGCGCGTTGAACTTCTGGCGGTTCGACTGCTGCTGCTCGCCCTCGCGCGGCTGCTTGATCGCGCCGACGACGGCGTCGCCCTTGCGGAGGCCATGCTTCTTGACCTGCGCGAGCGAGACGTAGACGTCGTTCGAGCCGGGCAGGTAGCCGGAGGTGCGCACGAAGGCGTAGTTGTCGAGCAGGTCGAGGATGCCGGCGACGGGCAGCAGCACGTCGTCCTCGTGCACCTCGAACTCGTCGCCCTGCACGCGCCCGCGGGTGCGGTCACGACCGCGGCTGCGGCGCGAGCCGTCGGCGTCGGCCTGCGGCTGCTGCTGGGGCTGGTTGCCCGGCTGGCCCTGCTGACCGCGGCCGCGGCCACGGCCGCGGCGGTTCTCGTCGTCGTCCTGCTGCGGCTGGTCGTCCTGACCCTGCTGACTGCCCTTGCCGCGGCTGCGGCGGCGGCGCGAGCCGCCCTCGCGCTGGTTCTCGCCCTGGGCGTCGCCCTGGTCCTGGCCGCGCTCGTCGGCGCCGTCGCGGTCGTCGGCGGTGACCTCGACGACGGCGGCGCGCGCACGGGCGGCGCGGTCGTCGGAGGCGCGGTCATCGGAGGTGCGGTCGCCGGTGCGGTCGGCGTCGGCGCGGTCGCCGTCGCGCGCATCCGTCGCCTCTGCGCCGGTCGTCTCGGCGACCGGGGCGTCGGGCTGCGGTGCCGGCTGGTCGTCGGACGGCGCGCCCGACTTGGCGCGCGAGCGGCTCGAGCGGGCGCGGGGCGCGCGCTTGGCGGGCGCCTCGGCGGCGGGCGCCTCGTCGGTCGCCGCGGCCTCGGTCTGCGTGGCGTCGGCCTGCGTGGCGTCGGTCTCCGCGGGCGCCTCGGTCGCCTCGGCGGCGGGCGCCTCAGCAGCAGGTGCCTCGGCAGCGGCGGCGGTCTTCGACCGGCGCGGTGCGCGGCGCTTGGGGGCGGCCTCCTCGACCGGGGCCGCGGCGGGCGCGTCGGCCGGAGCCTGCTCGGCCTGCGCGGGCTCGGCCTGCGTCGGCTCGGCCTGGGCGGGCGCCTCGGCCTGCTCGGCCACGGACGACGACGTCGCGCGGCGCGAGCGGCGCTTCGGCGCGGTCTGCGCGGGCGCCTCGGCCTGTGCGGACGTCGAGGCGTCGGGGCTGGTGGTCTGCGCGACAGCGGCGTCGTCAGACGTCGGGATGCTGTCGATGATCTCGCTCGTCATGGGCGAGTGCTCCTTCGATGTCGGCCCGCGCGCGATGCTCGCGGGCGTGGGACCACGTCTCCCGCTGCGCTCACGGCCGCGGTGCGGACGTCGGGCGCATTCAGAATGCGGAGAGAGGAGTCAGAATGTCCCCTCGCGCGGCTAGGCCGCAGCGGTGCTGGGGACGGGCTCCACTGTACCACCGCGGATGTCGACGGCCAGCAGGCGCGCGTGCCACGCCTCGGGCCGATCCTCGACGATGCGGGCGGCCTCCAGCCGGGCGGCCGGATCGCTCGCGAGCACGAGCACCGAGGGCCCCGCGCCCGACACGACGGCCGCGTGGCCGGCCGCCCGCAGCGCCGCGACGAGGGCGCTCGTCTCGGGCATCGCGCTCGCCCGGTAGATCTGGTGCAGCCGGTCCTCGGTGGCGTCGAGCAGCAGCTCGGGGCTCTGCGTCAGCGCCGCCACGAGCAGCGCGGATCGCGACAGGTTGAAGACGGCGTCGGCGTGCGGCACCTCGGTCGGCTGCAGGCTGCGCGCGAGGGTGGTCGACATCGTCGCCTCGGGCACCGCGACGAGCAGCGAGACGCCGCGGTGCACGGCGAGCTGCTTGTGGCGCGGGCCCGTCTCGTCGACCCACGCGATGGTGAGGCCGCCGAAGATCGCGGGGGCGACGTTGTCGGGATGGCCCTCGAGCTCGGTCGCGTAGCGCAGCACGTCCTCGTCGCTGACGTCGACGACGCCCTCGAGCAGGCCCTTCGCCGCGAGCACGCCCTCGACGATCGCCGCGCCGGAGGAGCCCATGCCGCGGCCGTGGGGGATGCTGTTCGTCGCCGTGATGGCGATGCCCGGAGGCACGACGCCCACCCGGTCGAAGACGTGCAGGAGCGCGCGCGCGACGAGGTTCGTCTCATCCGTCGGTACGCTGTGCTCAGCCCCGGCGGCGCCGACGCCGGTGACGTCGACCCGCACGCCCGACTCGGTCGCCTCGACCTCGAGCTCGTCGTGCACGTTGAGCGCGAGGCCCAGCGTGTCGAAGCCCGGGCCGAGGTTCGCGCTCGTCGCCGGCACGCGCACGTGCACGCGGCGACCGACCGGCACGCCGGCCGGAGGGGTGACGCCGGTCGCGTCGGCGGCCGTCACGCGAGGCCCAGCATCTGCGCGACCTGCGCGGTGTCGGCGTCGGCCGACTCGGGCGTGGCGTCCGAGCCGTCCTCGAGCCGCAGCCCCCATGCCGCATCCTTCAGGCCGTGGCCCGTGACGGTCAGCGTCACGGTCGAGCCCGCGGGGATCTCGCCGGCGGCGTGCCGCTCGAGCAGGCCGGCGACCGAGATCGCCGAGGCCGGCTCGACGAAGACGCCCGTGGAGGATGCGAGCAGCCGCTGGGCGCGCAGGATGTCGGCGTCCTCGATGGCGCCGATGTAGCCGCCGGACTCGTCGCGGGCGGCCAGCGCCTGCTGCCACGAGGCCGGGTTGCCGATGCGGATGGCGGTCGCGACGGTGTCGGGCTCGCGCACGACCTCGCCGCGCACGATCGGCGCGGCGCCGGCGGCCTGGAAGCCGATCATGCGCGGGCGCCTCGTGGCGGTGCCGGCCGTCTCGGCCTCCGAGAAGCCGCGCCAGTAGCTCGTGATGTTGCCGGCGTTGCCGACCGGCATGATGTGGATGTCGGGCGCGTCGCCGAGCACGTCGATGATCTCGAGCGCCGCCGTCTTCTGCCCCTCGATGCGGTCGTCGTTCACCGAGTTGACGAGGTGCACCGGGTAGCGGTCGGCGAGCTCCTTCGAGATCTCGAGGCAGTCGTCGAAGTTGCCGCGGATCTGCACGATGCGCGCGCCGTGCACGACCGACTGGGCGAGCTTGCCCATCGAGATGCGGCCCTCCGGCACGAGCACGATCGCCTGGATGCCGGCCGCGGCCGCGTAGGCGGCAGCCGCCGCCGAGGTGTTGCCGGTCGACGCGCACGCGACGGCCTTCGCGCCGCGCTCGACCGCGCGGGAGACCGCGACCGTCATGCCGCGGTCCTTGAAGGAGCCGGTCGGGTTGAGCCCCTCGAACTTCACGAGCACGCGGGCGTCGGTCATGGTCGACAGCGCCTTCGACTCGATGAGCGGGGTGCCGCCCTCGCCGAGCGTCACGACCGTCGACGCATCCGTCACGCCGAGCGTGTCGGCCCACTCGCGGAGCACGCCCTGCCACTGGTTCGCCATGTCTGCCTCCTAGTCGATGAGTCGGATCACGCTGTCGATCCGCTCCACGTCGGTGTGCGCCTCGAGCGCGTCGAGCACGGACGCGATGCGCGCCTCGCTCGCGGTATGGGTGCCGAGCACGAGCGAGGCGTGCGCCTCGCGCGCGTCCTGCCGCACGGACTCGACCGAGACGCCGTGCTCGGCGAAGAGCCCCGCCACCGCGGCGAGCACGCCCGGCCGGTCGGCGACGGTGAGCGCGAGCTCGTGGCGCGCCAGCACGTCGCCGAAGGGGGCGATCGGCAGATCGGCGTGCGTCGACGACGCCGCGCCCGGTCCGCCCAGCACGTGGCGGCGGGCGATCGAGACGAGGTCGCCGAGCACGGCGGAGGCCGTCTCGGGCCCGCCGGCGCCCGCGCCGTAGAACATGAGGTCGCCGGCGGCCTCCGCGGTGACGAAGATCGCGTTCTTCGCCTCGCGCACGGCGGCGAGCGGATGCGTCGCGGGCAGCGAGACGGGATGCACGCGGGCCGACACGCGGTCGCCGCCCTCGCCGGGCAGTCGCTCGCAGATGGCGACGAGCTTGAGCACCCGGCCGGTGCGCTCCGCCTGCGCGACCATCGCATCCGTGATGCCGGTGATGCCCTCGCGGTGCACGAGCGCACCCGGCACGGCGGTGTGGAAGGCGAGCGACGCCAGGATCGTCGCCTTCGACGCGGCGTCGAAGCCCTCGATGTCGGCGGTCGGGTCGGCCTCGGCGTAGCCGAGCTCGGTCGCGACCCGGAGCGCGTCGGCGAGCGACGAGCCCTCCGTGTGCATCCGGTCGAGGATGAAGTTCGTGGTGCCGTTGACGATGCCCATGACGCGCGTCACGCGGTCGCCCGCGAGCGACTGCTCGAGCGGGCGGATGATCGGGATCGCCCCGCCGACCGCCGCTTCGTAGGCGACCTGCGCGCCGAGGATCTCGGCGGCGTGGAAGAGCTCGGGGCCGTGCGCGGCGACGAGCGCCTTGTTCGCGGTGACGACGTCGGCGCCGGAGCCGAGCGCATCGAGGAGCAGGGTGCGGGCCGGCTCGATGCCGCCGAGCAGCTCGACCACGATGTCGGCGCTCGCGACGAGCGTGCCGAGGTCGCTCGTCATGAGCTCGCGCGGCAGGTCGACGTCGCGCTGGGCGTCGACGTCGCGCACGCCGATGCCGACGAGCTCGAGCGGCGCGCCCACGCGGGCCGCCAGCTCGTCGGCGTGCTCGAGCAGCAGGCGGGCGACCTGCGACCCGACGCTGCCGGCGCCGAGCAGCGCGATGCGGAGGCTGCGGTACGAGTTCATGCGTCTCCTGGGGTCGCTGCGTCGAGTCCCGCGTCGCGGGCGAGCAGGTCGTCGATCGACTCGCGGCGCACGAGCACGCGCACGGCGCCGTCCCGCACGGCGAGCACCGGCGGGCGGGGCGTGGCGTTGTAGTTGGAGGCGAGCGAGTGGCAGTAGGCGCCGGTCGCGGCGACGGCGAGCAGGTCGCCGGGCGCGACGTCGGCGGGCAGCCACTCGGCGTCGACGACGATGTCGCCCGACTCGCAGTGGTGGCCGGCGACGCGGGTGAGCGCCGGGGCGGCGTCGGAGGCGCGATCCGCGATCCGCGCCGAGTAGTGCGCGCCGTAGAGCGCGGGCCGCGGGTTGTCGCCCATCCCGCCGTCGACCGAGACGTACGTGCGGACGCCGCCGTCGAGGTGCACCGGCTTGACGGTGCCGACGGTGTAGACGGTGATGCCCGCGGGGCCGACGATCCAGCGGCCCGGCTCGATGGCGACGCGCGGCACCGCCACGCCGAGCTCGTCGGCGGCGGCGCGCACGGCATTCGCGAGCGACTGCGCGATCTGCTCGATCGGCTCCGGGCGGTCGGCGCCCGTGTAGGCGATGCCGAAGCCGCCGCCGAGGTTGAGCTCGGGCAGCGGCGCGTCCGCGCCCAGCTCGGCGTGCAGCGCGAGCATGCGGCGCGCCGACTCGGCGAAGCCGCTCGCGTCGAAGATCTGCGAGCCGATGTGCGTGTGCGGGCCGACGAGCTCGAGGCTCGGCAGCTCGCGGATGCGCGCGACGAGCGCCGGCGCCTCGCCCACGGGCACGCCGAACTTCTGGTCCTCGTGGCTCGTGGCGAGGAACTCGTGGGTCGAGGCGTGCACGCCGACGGAGATCCGCAGCCGCACGCGCTGCACGCGGCCCGCCCGCTCGGCGGCGGCCGCGACCCGCTCCGCCTCGATCGCGGAGTCGAGCACGAAGGTGCCGACACCCGCGGCGACGCCCGCCTCGATCTCGGCGAGGCCCTTGTTGTTGCCGTGGAAGCCGATTGCCTCGGGCTCGACGCCGGCGCGCAGCGCGATCGCGAGCTCGCCGCCCGTGCAGACGTCGATGCGCAGCCCCTCGGCGCGCATCCAGCGGGCGACGTCGGCCGTCAGCAGCGCCTTGCCGGCGTAGTAGACGTCGACGCCCTGCTGGTCGAACGCGGCCTCGAACGCCTCGCGGATGCGCCGTGCGCGCCCGCGCGCGACGGCCTCGTCGACGAGCAGGAACGGGGTGCCGTGCGCCTGCGCCACCTCGCGGAGGTCGGCCCCGCCGATCCGCACGGCGCCGTCGACGCGCTCCGCGCCGGCGGGCCAGACACCGTCGGCGAGCGCGTTCGGGTCGCCCGCGTCGAGCAGCTGGGGGGCGAGCGGATGCGGCACGGGACTCCGTCCGTGTGTGGTTCATGGGGCTCGCGCTCCGGTGGGCTCGGAGCGCTGGCGGCGACGGCGCTTGTGGCGCTGCTCCCCATCCTATGAGGCTGCGCATGGCGGCTCCGCCGCCGCGGCCGGCCTGTCCGCACCCCGGGCCGGCCTGTGAGCGCCGTGCCCTACCGTGGCGTGCGTGCCGACTCCTCCCCCGTCGTGGTTCGAGCGCGACCCGCTCGAGCTCGCGCCGCTGCTGCTCGGCGGCGTGCTTCGCCGCGCGGATGCCGCGGGAGCGGTGGCGCTGCGCGTCACCGAGGTCGAGGCCTACCGCGGTGCCGACGATCCCGGTGCGCACAGCTTCCGCGGGATGACGCAGCGGAACGCGACGATGTTCGGGCCGGGCGGGCACGTCTACTGCTACTTCACCTACGGCATGCACCACGCCGTGAACATCGTGGCCGGGCCCGCAGGCTCCGGCTGGGGTGTGCTCGTCCGTGCCGGGGAGGTCGTCGAGGGGCGCGAGCTCGCCCTCGAGCGGCGCTCGGCGCGGCGCGCGTCGCCGCCGACGGGCGAGCTCGCCCGCGGTCCCGGCAACGTCGCGCAGGCGCTCGGCGCCACGCTCGCCGACGACGGCGCGCTGCTCTCGGATGCGCTGCTCCTGGATCCGACGCCAAGCGAGGCGAGCGCGGCGAGCGTGGGTCGGCCCGCCGAGCGTGGCGCGTGGTCCTTCGTGCCCGCCACGGCATCCGTGCCGCATGCCACCGGACCGCGCGTCGGCGTCAGCGGGCCGGGCGGCGACGCGATCGCCCACCCGTGGCGCTACTGGATGCCGGGCGAGCCGAGCGTCTCGGCGTACCGCCCGGCGACGCCGCGAAGGCGCGCGTAGCGCCGCAAGCCATGCCTTGAGGGGCCACGAGCGCCGGGGCTATGCTCGCCGCGAGGCGGCCCGGCCGCCGCGCGCGAGCGGATCCCGAGGAGCGCCCATGGAGGCCAGCCCGTCCAGCCCGTCGACCGCGATCCTGGTCGTCGCCGCCGATGATGACGTGCGCGAGGCGCTCCTCGAACCGCTCGAGCGGCGCTACGCGCAGGACTACCTGATCGTGAGCGCGGAGGGGCCGGCGGACGGCGCCGCGGCGCTCGACGAGCTGCGCGCAGCCGGGGGCGACCTCGCGCTCGTGCTCGCCGACGACGCATCGCCGGTGGGCGACCACGACAACGTCTTCGCGGCGGCGAGGCGCGCGTTCCCCGACGTGCGCCGCGGCTACGTGATCGAGTGGGGCTCGTGGGCCGACCGGCGCACCGCAGATGCGGTGCTGCAGCTCATGACGCACCTGCAGATCGACTACTACGTCGTGCGGCCCACGCACTCCCCCGACGAGTCGTTCCACCGCGCGGTCACCGACTTCCTGCGCGAGTGGGAGGCGTCGGTCGGCAAGCGCCACCGCGCCTTCACGGTCATCGGCGACGGCGCGAGGCCCCGCACGCACGAGCTGCGCCGCCTGCTCCACCGCAGCGGCGTGCCGGCCGACCACCTCGCCGCCGACTCTCCCGACGCGGTCGCGCTGCTGGCGGAGGCGGGCATGGAGGCCACGGCGCCCGGCACCGCCGGCGTGCCGCTCGTGCGCACCCCGGCGGGGCACATCCTCGTCGATCCGAGCGACGCCGAGCTCGCTCGCGCGCACGGGCTCACCACGGCGCTGCCGTCGGGCGTCGTCGACGTGGCCGTCATCGGCGCCGGTCCCGCCGGGCTCGCGGCCGCCGTCTACGCCGCCTCCGAGGGGCTCGAGACGCTCGTGCTCGAGGTCGAGTCGATCGGCGGGCAGTCCGGGTCGAGCTCGCTGATCCGCAACTACCTCGGCTTCTCGCGCGGCGTCTCGGGCGCCGAGCTCGCCCAGCGGGCCTACCAGCAGGCGTGGGTGTTCGGTGCGCGGTTCGGCCACACCCGGCGCGTGACGGGGATGCGCGTCGGCGAGGTCTTCGAGCTCGACGTCGCGCCCGACGAGACCGTGCGCGCGCGGTCGGTCGTGCTCGCCACCGGCGTCACGTACCGACGGCTCGCGGCGCCGCGGCTCGAGCCGTTCGTCGGCGCCTCCGTCTTCTACGGCGCCTCGTCGGTGGAGGCGCGCGCGCAGGCGGGCCGCGACGTGCTGGTCGTGGGCGGCGGCAACTCCGCGGGCCAGGCGGCGCTGCACCTCGCTCGCTACGCGGGCTCGGTGTCGATCGTCGTGCGCGGCGAGGGGCTCGCGGCGAGCATGTCGCGCTACCTCATCGACCAGCTCGAGGCTGCCGGCGTGCGGCTCGTCACCGGTGCGCGCGTGGTCGACGCCAGCGCCGCCTCCGCGGACCGGCTCGAGCGCGTGGTGCTCGAGCGGACCGGGTCGCGCGAGCGGTTCGAGGTGCCGGCGCACGCGGTGTTCATCACCATCGGCGCCAGGCCGCACACCGAGTGGCTGCCGCCCGAGGTGCTGCGCGATCAGTGGGGCTCCGTGATCACCGGGCCGGAGGTGCTCGCCGAGGGCGGCCGGCGCGCGTGGCTCGGGGCGCCGGGCACAGAGCCGGCGCTGCTCGAGACGTCGGTGCCGGGCTGCTTCGCCGTCGGGGATGCGCGGCGCGGCTCGGTGAAGCGGGTCGCCTCGGCGGTCGGCGAGGGCTCGGTGGTCATCTCGTCGGTGCACAAGCACCTCGGCCCGATCGCGGGCGGCTGAACGCCGCTGCCGCTTCGCGGTGGTGCTCGATCAGCGTGGAGAGGGGCGGTGCTCCTCGATCGGCAGAGGAGGGGGCGGCTACATCCGCTCCGGGGCCGAGACGCCCACCGTCGTGAGCGCCGTGCGCAGCACCTGGCCGGTCGCGTCGTTCAGCCACAGGCGGGTGCGGTTCAGCGCACCGACCGGCTCGTCGCCCTGCGGCGCGACGCGGCACGCGTCGTACCAGCGGTGGTACAGCCCGGCGAGCTCCTCGGCGAACCGCGCGACGCGGTGCGGCTCGCGCAGCTCCGCCGCCTGCGCGAGCACGCGCGGGAAGTCGGCGAGCGCGCCGAGCAGCGCCGACTCCGTCTCGTGCGACAGCAGCGACGGGTCGAACTCGCTCCGGTCGACACCGGCAGCCTCGGCGTTCCGCGCCACCGCCGACATCCGGGCGTGCGCGTACTGCACGTAGTAGACGGGGTTGTCGTTCGTCCGCTGCGTCAGCAGCTCGAGGTCGATGTCGAGCGGCGTGTCCGCGCTCGAGCGCACGAGCGAATACCGCGCGGCGTCGACGCCCACGGCCTCCACCAGGTCCTCCATCGTGACGATGGTGCCCGCGCGCTTCGACATCCGCACCGGCTGCCCGCCGCGGATGAGGTTGACCATCTGGCCGATCATCAGCTCGAGGTGCACGTGCGGGGTGTCGCCGAACGCGGCGCACATCGCCATCATGCGGCCGACGTAGCCGTGGTGGTCGGCGCCGAGCATGATGATGCACTCGTCGAAGCCGCGGTCGCGCTTGTTCTGGTAGTAGCCGAGGTCGCCGGAGAAGTAGGCGGGCTGGCCGTTCGAGCGGATCACGACGCGGTCGCGGTCGTCGCCGAAGGTCGTCGTGCGCAGCCAGATCGCGCCGTCCTCCTCGAAGACGTGGCCGCGCTCGCGGAGCACCTCGATCGCGCGGTCGACGGAGCCGTCGGACTGCACCTGGTGCTCGTGGAAGTAGACGTCGAAGTCGACCCCGAACTCGTGCAGGTCGCGGCGGATCTCGTCGAACATCAGCTTCACGCCGTGCTCGCGGAACGTCTCCTGCAGGGTCTGGTCGTCGAGGTCGAGCAGGTCGCCGTCGTAGGAGTCGTCGACGCGGCGGGCGATGTCGGCGATGTAGGCGCCGCCGTAGCCGTCCTCCGGCGTCGGCTCGCCCTTGAACGCGGCGACGAGGCTTTTCGCGAAGCGGTCGATCTGCGCGCCGTGGTCGTTGAAGTAGTACTCGCGGGTGACCTCGGCGCCCTGGCGCTCGAGCACGCGGCCGAGGCTGTCGCCCACCGCGGCCCAGCGGGTGCCCCCCATGTGGATGGGGCCGGTCGGGTTCGCCGAGACGAACTCGAGGTTGATGCGCACGCCCGCGAGCGCGGTGCCGGCGCCGTAGGCGTCGCCCGCCTCGACGATCGTGCGGGCGAGCTCGCCGGCGGCGCCCGCCGAGATCGTCAGGTTGATGAAGCCCGGTCCGGCGACCTCGGCGCGCTCGATGCCGTCGACCTCGGCGAGCGCCGCGGCGACGTCGTCGGCGAGCTCGCGGGGCGCGACGCCGACGCGCTTCGCGAAGCGCATCGCCGCGTTCGTCGCCCAGTCGCCGTGGTCGCGGTTGCGGGGGCGCTCGAGCACGATGTCGCCCTCGCTGACCTCCACGTCGGCCGTGCGTCGAGCGACCGCGGAGCGGACGGCGGCGAGCACGGCGAGCGAGAGATCGGAAGGCTGCATGGGGTCGATCGTAGTCCGCGCGGCGTCGCCACGACGCCGGTGGCGGCCCGTACCCTGGGCCCATGTCGAGCTCCAGCCTGCGCTTCCGCCGTCTCCTTCCGGTCGCCCTGGTGGCGGCGGCGACGGCCCTCGCGCTCACCGGCTGCCAGCCCGGCGCGCTCGCCCCGACCGAGTCCTCCGACGCCCCAGAGCCGTCGTCGAGCGCCTCCGAGCAGCCGCAGCCGCAGCCGACGCCGAGCGCGTCCGAGACGACGCCCGGGTCCGAGCCCGAGTCGCCGACCCCGACGCCCGCGCCCACCGGCACCGCGCTGCCGACCACGCCGCCGGTCGCCGGCGATCTCGACTGCAGCGAGGTCTACACGGCCGACCAGCTGTACGAGTTCAATCCGAACTTCGCGCCGTCGAGCGACGAGGGCTCGCTGCCCGGCGCGATCGACGACGTCGCGGATGCCGGCGGCACCGTGTGCGCCTACCAGCACGTGACCGGCATGGACCGGCTGCTCATCGGCGTGCTCACCGACGCCGCGGGCTTCGCGGCCCCGGCCTTCGAGGCGGTCGGCGACATGGGCGTCGCGACCTCGCCGCAGGGCGGCGCGATCGTCGCCGTGGCCTCGCAGTACTTCGACCAGGCGCAGGACGCGCAGCCCGTCATCGACCAGGTCGCCGACAACCTCGACTGACCTGCGCCTCCCCGCTCGACGGGCGGGGCGCGGGTGGTCACGACACGCCGCGCCGGCCCCCTCGCTCCCGGCGCGTCGTGACCACCCCGGCCATCGGCCGCGGCACGTCGTGACCACCCCGCGCGAGCGGGGCGGGGGCTAGGCGATCCGGATGCGCTGCGTCGGGTCGTCGACCGCGTCCGGCGCCAGGTCGTCGTCGGCCGCCTCGACCGTGAGCGACTGCAGCAGCACGGGGTTGCCGCTCGTCGTCGCCCACGCCGTCTCGAGCGCATCCGCGCCCGTCGCGATGCGGATGAGGCTGCCGCGCGGCGCGAGGCCCGTCGCGTCGACGACCCACCACTGCCCGTCGATGTGCACCTCGGCCACCGCGTGGAAGTCCGGCGGCCGCAGCCCCGGCGCGTAGACGCCGACGTAGCGCGCGGGGATGCCGGCCGCGCGCGCGAGCGCGATCATGACGTGCGCGTAGTCGCGGCACATGCCGCCGCGCTTCTCGAGCGTCGTGACGGCGGAGTCGTCCATCGCCGACAGCGCGGGCGAGTAGGTGAAGCCGCGCGCGATCCACTGCCGCATGGCGGCGATCGCGTCGAACCCGGTGGCGCGGCCGAACCGCTCCTCGACGAAGCCGCGCAGCGCGCTCGCCTCGACGTAGCGCGAGTCCTCGAGGTAGCGCGCGGCATCGCCCTCGTCGACCGCGCGCTGCGAGCCATCGACGCCCGTCTGCACGTCGACGGCGAGCGTGCCCGCCGGCGCGGTGAAGACGAGCTCCCTCGTGTCGTGGGCGGCGGGCAGGATGCGCCAGTCGACGGGCGCCCCGTCGACCGTGACCGAGATGCGATCGTCGGA
>Ga0213837_1000396_pt1 | contig 49356 bp, 43 predicted proteins | sample SWPATP12_FD_160572 | JGI IMG/M metagenome (GOLD analysis project Ga0213837, IMG submission 160572) | Coastal seawater microbial communities from Marineland, Florida, United States - SWPA TP1 #2 | ecosystem: Environmental > Aquatic > Marine > Coastal | place: USA: Florida | collected 2016-08-06
AGTCTACGTGTGCGTAGTGACGAGTTGGAGTGTCGTACTCAACGTGAGAAGTTGCGATTGTGATACCGCGCTCACGCTCTTCTGGAGCGTTATCGATAGATGCGAAGTCTTTCGCTTCACCGCCGTACACTTTTGAAAGAGTAGTACAGATTGCAGCAGTTAGAGTTGTTTTACCGTGGTCAACGTGGCCGATAGTACCAACGTTAACGTGCGGTTTAGTACGTTCAAATTTTTCTTTAGACACGATCGTGTTCCTTCCTAGTTATGATTCGCCACGATCCGAATTGATCGAGACGCGCCAGAAATTGCTATTTTATGCGCCAACGTCAGTCAGCGCAATATTTGGACGCATTGATCTTTAAAAAAAGCGAGACTTTTTTTTAGTTCAACGCGTCAATTAGTAACCACGGTCTGCAATGATTTTATCTGCAAAGTTTTTCGGCACTTCAGCGTACTCGTTAAACTCCATAGAGTAAGACGCACGGCCTTGAGTTGCAGAACGTAGGTCAGTTGCGTAACCAAACATCTCAGATAGTGGTACTTGAGCACGGATGATCTTAATACCAGCCACACCATCGTCCATACCTTCGATCATACCGCGACGGCGGTTAAGGTCACCAACAACATCACCCATCCAATCTTCAGGAGTGGTTACTTCAACATTCATCATTGGCTCAAGAAGTACAGGTTGTGCTTCTAGTGAACCCTTCTTGAATGCCATCGAGCCAGCGATCTTAAACGCCATCTCGTTAGAGTCAACATCGTGGTAAGAACCGTCAAACAACGTTGCTTTAATATCTAGCACAGGGTAACCCGCTAGCACACCGCTGTTCATTTGCTCTTCGATACCCTTCGATACCGAGCTGATGTATTCCTTAGGAACCACACCGCCCACAATTTCGTCAACAAAGACAAAACCTTCGCCAGGTTCAGATGGCTCCAGTTTGATCCATACGTGACCATACTGACCACGACCACCAGATTGACGTACAAATTTACCTTCAACTTCCGCGTTGCCGCGAATCGTCTCACGGTACGCAACCTGAGGTTTACCAACATTACAGTCAACGCTGAATTCACGCTTCATACGGTCAACGATGATATCTAGGTGAAGCTCACCCATACCCGAGATCAGTGTCTGACCTGTTTCGTCATCCGTTTCTACGCGGAAAGATGGGTCCTCTGCTGCTAGTTTACCTAGCGCGATCGCCATTTTCTCTTGATCGGCAACAGAGCGAGGCTCTACTGCAATCTGAATTACAGGATCAGGGAACTCCATGCGCTCCAGAATAACCTTGTGGTTCTGGTCACATAGTGTATCACCTGTTGTCACGTCTTTAAGGCCAATTGCTGCTGCAATATCGCCCGCGCGAACTTCTTTGATTTCATCACGCTTGTTTGAGTGCATCTGTACGATACGACCAAAGCGCTCTTTCTTCTGTTTAACAGAGTTGTAAACTGCGTCGCCAGAGTTCACAACCCCCGAGTAAACACGCATAAAGGTCAGCGTACCTACAAACGGGTCTGTTGCAATTTTGAATGCTAGCGCTGAGAACGGTTCGTTGTCGTCTGCGTGACGCTCAACTTCGTTGTCATTGTCATCGACACCCTTAATTGCAGGAACATCAATTGGCGAAGGCAAGTATTCAACAACTGCATCGAGTACCGCTTGAACACCTTTGTTCTTAAATGCACTACCACAAGTGGCCAGTACAATTTCGTTATTTAGTGTGCGTGTACGTAGAGCTTGCTTGATTTCGGCTTCTGTTAGTTCGCCTTCTTCAAGGTACTTGTCCATTAGCTCTTCGCTAGCTTCAGCCGCTGACTCAACTAAGTTGTTGTGCCACTCTTCAGCAAGCTCAAGCATGTCTGCTGGAATCTCTTCGTAAGTAAAAGTCGTACCTTGATCCGCTTCATTCCAGTTGATCATCTTCATCTTGATAAGGTCAATAACACCTTTGAACTCATCTTCCGCACCAACGTTAAGTTGAATTGGAACAGGGTTAGCACCAAGACGGTTTTTGATTTGCTCAACAACACGAAGGAAATCAGCACCTGCACGGTCCATCTTGTTAACAAACACCATACGTGGAACGTGGTATTTGTCAGCTTGACGCCATACAGTTTCAGATTGAGGTTCAACACCCGATGAACCACAGAACACCACAACTGCCCCATCAAGCACGCGCAGTGAACGCTCTACTTCGATAGTGAAATCTACGTGTCCAGGAGTATCGATGATGTTGATGCGGTGGTCTTGGAATTGTGCATCCATACCACGCCAGAAGGTAGTCGTTGCCGCAGAGGTGATTGTGATACCACGCTCTTGCTCCTGCTCCATCCAGTCCATGGTAGCAGCGCCATCGTGAACTTCACCGATTTTATGAGAAAGACCAGTGTAGAACAGAATACGTTCACTTGTGGTTGTTTTACCTGCATCTACGTGAGCAACGATACCAATATTACGGTAGCGCTCAATAGGTGTTTTACGAGCCACGATTGAATCCTCTTGAATTAGGGACTATTGCTATCTCTATTGCTTTTTTATCTGCTTTAGGCGTTTTTTGCTTGCCCTAGATATAGCAATAGTTCCTAGGCTTGCGCATAGGAACTAGAGTAGCGCCGCGGAGGTTACCGCGGCACTGAAAGGTATTACCAACGGTAATGTGCGAACGCTTTGTTTGCGTCAGCCATGCGGTGAACGTCTTCACGTTTCTTAACCGCAGTACCTTTGTTCTCAGACGCGTCTAGCATTTCAGCAGCTAGGCGTTGAGCCATAGATTTTTCACCACGCTTGCGCGCAGCTTCAACCAACCAACGCATAGCAAGTGCGTTACGGCGAACCGGACGTACTTCTACAGGTACTTGGTAAGTTGAACCACCTACACGGCGAGATTTAACCTCTACCGCTGGGCGAACATTTTCAAGAGCTTCTTCAAATACAGCTAAGTGATCTTTACCAGATTTCTCAGCCATTGCATCTAGTGCAGTGTAAACAATTTTCTCTGCAGTAGATTTCTTACCGTCAACCATTAGGATGTTAACGAATTTTGCCAGCAGTTCAGATTTGAACTTTGGATCTGGAAGGATCTTACGCTGACCGATGACGCGACGACGTGGCATGGATTTTCTCCGTTGTCTTCTTCAGGTTATCCAAAACTTTTCAGTTTCTTCAAAAATTAAAAATAATTTAGTGTTTGGCCTTACTTAACGGATACCATTAAGATTTTGGACGCTTAACACCGTACTTAGAACGACCTTGCTTACGGTCGTTAACGCCAGCACAGTCTAGTGCGCCGCGAACTGTGTGGTAACGTACACCCGGAAGGTCTTTTACACGACCGCCACGGATTAGAACAACTGAGTGCTCTTGAAGGTTGTGACCTTCACCACCGATGTACGAAGTCACTTCGAAGCCGTTCGTTAGACGAACACGACATACTTTACGAAGTGCTGAGTTAGGTTTTTTAGGTGTAGTAGTGTAAACACGAGTACATACACCACGTTTTTGTGGACACGCTTCTAGTGCAGGCACGTTGCTTTTAACAACTTGCTTTGCACGAGGCTTACGTACCAACTGGTTAATAGTTGCCATTAACTAGCTCCTGATTTACTTGAAAGTAAGCTTTGTGAAAAATCTATCCCTAATGGCCAGTGGCACTTAGGGACGCAAAATTCTATTCAGAGGTGAGAGGTGTGTCAAGAAATATACGGATCTTTTTTGCTCAATTCAGGCGAAAAAAGTGTAAAAGCAAAACGACACGGGATAATGGGAAAACGAAACTATTCCCAGGTAACGGAATTTGGTTGTTCAACGGTCAATTCAACAAAGCCGTCAAAGTCGACTCGGCGGACTGAAGGACTGATTCGATTCGCGATTCCACGCGCTTGCGCATCAGCCACTAGTACTGAGGTATTCGCCCCTTTCACTCGCGAAAATGCCTTGTGTTGTGAATTCGCTGCGTAAACCGCCTGCTCCACCAGCAACAGCTGGTCTGACTCAGCGATAACTTGAACCACCTCTTCAAGCGCTTGAACTGTTTTTACGATATGTAACATAGATCACCTAGAAGGTCAGAACTTTATGCGCTCGATGCAATTGAGCACTTAACTCAAGTTGTTTAAGTACTTGAGCATCTATCACCAGATCCGCCTGTGCTAAGCCGCGCTCAATCAACGAAGCCTCACAAACATAAACCTGCTCGATATCATAAAGGTCAAATAACTTAAGCATAGGAGAATAGTCTTTACTGAGGATACCCGTGGTTTGCTGACCATGTAACAGTTGATAGACTCCATCGCCCATAAATACCACGCTAATGTCTTCACAGTAGGCCGACGCGGCAAGCAGAGCATCAACACCTTCACGTCCCGAGGCGCTGCTGTGTGGTGCACTGCGAAATAGGTAGGTTAATTGACTCAAAACTGCACCACTCGATCTTGAACTAACATGGCTTCAGCAAGGCTACCAAGCCCTGCTTGATGAAATCCTTCAGCCAAATTGCTTTGTGCTAAGCCATGCTGGTTGGCTTCATCTTGGCTTACGATACCTCTACGTAGAGCAGCAGCAACACAAGTTTCCAAACGCACATCGTGCTCTGTTGCGAGTGTTTGCCAAGCCGTTACTAAATCGAACTCATCGTTAGCTGGTACAGTTAAATCACTGCCGTTAGTCACGCCATCTTGATAGAAAAACACATTCACGAGCGAATGCCCTTTAGCAATCAGAGCATTAGCGAACTGATAAGCACTTTTCGCTGACTGGCTGCCGTACACAGGACCATTCACCACCAAGGTGTAAGTCAAGCAACTCACTTCTCATCGTCCTCCGTTTTACGCTGACGAATGTAAAGATAAACAGTATGCTTTGAGATATTAAGACGATCTGCGACGCGGTTGATCGCGTCTTTAATATCAAAGATGCCCTTATCGTATAGCTCCATAACAATCTGGCGATTCTTAGTATTATTTGACACAGACTTATCAGCATTGATTTCTTCAATTGTGCGTTCAACGGTTTGGTCAACAAGCTCTTCTACATCGCTAGCAAAGTTTACTGACGAAGCGGCTTGTTTCGCTTCTTCTGTCGGCATGAAAGATTGCAATACCTGAGAGAAAGGTGCATCAAGGTTGACGTTAACACACAACAAACCAATCACGCGGTTTTCGCCATTACGAATTGCCACCGTAATTGACTTCATCAACACGCCACCTTTAGCGCGAGTAAAGTAAGAGCGAGAGAAGTTACGCTCTGAACCTTCAATATCGCGCAGCATTTTCAGAGCTAAGTCTGTGATAGGTGAGCCAACCTGACGACCTGTATTTTCACCGTTAGCGATTTTGATCGCCGAAGTGTTAAGATCTTCCAATGAGTGCAAAACGATTTCACAAAACGGCCCTATCAGGCTCGCAATACCGTCAACGACCGCTTCATAAGATCTGAGAATGATTTTGTCATGCTCACTAAATGGCATCACATTAACAGATTCCATTTCGAGCAACATATCCGTGTTTACTGTTTCTGTAGTTGTCACTTCTTTAAGCCTTAGCGCGAAAAATCAACAAATTGGTGTAAGTTTATCAGAAATTTTGATAAGCACACCTAGCTAACCCACTATCTAGTGATTTAGGACAAAAAATTACTGACTATCCACACCAATTTTCAGCAACAAAAAAGGCCTGGTAGAGACCAGACCTTTTGTTCAATCAGTGATTAACGCTTATTGAACCGCTTCTTCACCGTTGTCGATTTTTAGCAGCTCAACTTCAAACACAAGCGTCGAGTTAGCTGGAATCGTTGGTGTGTCTTGCTCGCCATACGCTAGCTCTGGCGGAATAACAAACTTAAACTTAGAACCTACAGGCATTAGCTGAACGCCTTCTGTCCAACCTGGAATCACACGGTTAAGCGGGAAAGTTGCTGGTTCACCACGGTCATATGAACTATCAAATTGAGTACCATCGATCAACGTACCTTTGTAGTGCACTTGAACCGTATCTGTATCTTTTGGTTGCTCACCGTCAGCCGACGTCATTACTTGGTAAAGTAAACCAGTATCTGTTTTCTTAACACCTTCTTGCTTTTCAAACTCAGCACGGAAGTCAGCACCTTCTTTCTTCGCTGCCGCTGCTTTTTCTGCCGCTTGCTTTTGCATTGTTTCTGCAACGCGCTTATCTAGCCCTTCTAAGGCAGCACGGGTTTCTTCTTCATTTAGCTCCGGATTACCAGCAAACACATGCTCGATACCTTTAAGAACAAGGTCTTTATTTAGTGTGATACCAATTTCGTTCGGCTTATCAAGGCTAGTGCTTAAGTAGTTAGCAAAAGAAACACCAATCGCGTACGCCGCTTTATCATCTTCTGTAGCAAAAGAAACCGTCTTAGCTGTTTCTGCTGCTTGCACTTGCTCTGCCGCTGGTGCTGTTTCTGCTTTTGGTTCTTCTTCTTTTTGACAGCCAACAGCGAGCGCAACAGTTGCAGCAAGCAGTGACACTTTAAAAATCGATTTCATTTAACTCTCCAATTGAGACTTTTGTCTTTGTGCACAAATCTTTAAGAAACACTGGTACACATTTGAATGTTGTACCAATATAACCAATATGCGTCTTAATTAAACGTAAACAAGCGGATATTTGGACTTAATGCGTATAATTTTTAACTCAATAATCATCACGATTGTCATTACAGCGTTAAATGGGTGTTTTTTCTCCGCCCAAGACAGCCAGCGATGGACTATCGAACCCAAAGGCACCACTAGCTTTGCATTAAGCCGCGACGCTCGTTTCGCCCTTCTTTACTCTAAAGAACACCAACTGGTTTTGTGGGACCTAGATGAAGGCCAAGAACTCGCCTCTTTAGGCGCGCAAGATCCCCAAGCCAGTACCGTTTCTCGTATCCGTATATCAGATAATGGTCGCTTTGCTGTTACCGCAACCCAAATCAACTTCGCAGTGTGGGATTTAGCCTGGACTCAAGCCGAGGGGTTGTGGTCAATTTCAGATGGCTTAATCCGCGATGTTGATATTGCCAGCAATGGGGACCAAGTACTGCTTGGTCTATCCAATGGCAAAGCGATCTACGTCAACTTAGTCACCGGACGTCGCTTAGAGTTCCTTGCTCACAATGAAAAAGTGAATTCTGTTGCTCTATCACCCAATGGCCGCTTCGCACTCTCAGGTGGTAATGACTATAAAGCACATTTATGGGATACCCGCACCGGGCAGATACTCAAAACCTTTGAGCATGAACAGCGTATTAACCGCGTTGCTTTGCAGCGTGATGGCAAATTCGCTTTTACGTCTGACGGTGGCAACCAAGCCATTGTTTGGGACCTCACCACGGGTAAAGAGCTGTCAAAGCTACGCAGTTTTTCTCGCCAATTGATTTTTTCAACCGCACGCTTTTCTGATGATGGCAACTACCTTGTGACTGGCACACCTTCTAGTCGAATCATGATTTGGGACACGCATACAGGGAAACGGGTCGATGGCTTCGAAGCTGAACCACTAAAAGATACTCGCCCTCCACGTGCAGTGGTGTATGATGCAGCCTTTGATAGCCAAAACCGAGTGATCTCGGGGACATCGGCTGGTATCGCCCAAGCTTGGGATGTGGATTATTAACAGTAAAGATCAGTGAGCCATGACAGAAAACCGAGTTGAACAGTTAGAAAGCCGCGTAAATGACTTAGAATGCCAGTTGGCCTTCCAAGAACAGACCATTGAACAATTAAATGATGCCTTGAGTCAGCAGCAACTACTGATCTCGAAGATGCAGGATCAGATGAAGTACGTGGTGGGTAAGGTCAAAAATATGGATAGCCCTAGTATGACAGATCCCGCCAATGAGCCGCCACCGCCTCACTACTAATCGTTAGCCCAAAATAAGTATTAGCCAAAGATGTAAGCAATGACAGCACCTGCGACCACCAAGCAGCCTCCAATACGGCGCAACTGATTGTCAGGCTGTCGACTAAGCTCTGCCACCATATTGCGCCAACCATTCGGGGCAATCAAAGGCCCTAGACCTTCAACAATGAGTACTAGGCCAAGTGCTAACCATAATGAATTCGACATATATTCCCTACTATAAAAAATAAAGGCTCCATTAAGGAGCCTTTATATTATCAGAGTTTGTTTACTTCGCCTGTACGCCAGAAGCTTGATTCATGTATTGGAAGAATTCACTCTTCGGATCCAATACTAGGATATCACTCTTGTCGCTAAATGATTTCTCATACGCTTTCAGAGAACGCATAAAGCTGAAGAATTCAGGATCCTTGTTGTAAGCATCTGAGTAGATTTTCGCTGATGTTGCATCCGCTTCACCGCGTGTTACACGGGCCGTTTTGTCTGCTTCTGCTAAAACGGTAGCGACTTCTAGCTCAGCTTGTGCACGAATCACTTCGGCACGCTCACGACCTTGAGAGCGGTGTTTACGAGCAACCGATTCGCGCTCTGCTCTCATACGGCGGTAGATAGATTCACTGATTTCATCAGGTAGGTTGATTTTCTTCATACGGAAATCAACGATCTCAACACCTAAATCTTTCATTGCACTACCAGTTGTACCAACAAGAACGTTTTCCATAATCTGGTCGCGTTCACCGTCGATCTCTAGCGCTTCTTTCGCCGCTTCAGTGGTCACTTCTTCGCTATCAGCACTTTCTGGCAGTACATCTTTGTTACGTGGACCAGAAACAATTTGCTTGATTTCACGAGCACCGATCTCAGAACGAAGTACGTCTGTTACTTTACGCTCAAGTAACGCTTCTGCTGTCAGCGTGTTACCGCCACCTGTGGTTAGGTAGTAGCGACCGAAATCAGCAATACGCCATTTAACATAGGTATCAATGATAACGTCTTTTTTCTCAGACGTTACAAAACGGTCAGAGCGTCCATCCATAGTTTGAATTTTCGCATCCAAGGTTTTCACACTGTCAAACAATGGCATCTTAAAGTGCAAACCTGGTTCGTAAATCTTAGATACACCGTTGTCATCTAGAACACGGCCAAATCGAATTACTAAACCACGCTCACCTTCTTTGATTACAAACACAGACATCAACAATAGGACGGCTGCAAGAACCAAAACAGGGATCATTAACTTACGCATTCTTAATATCTCCCTTGACGTGAACCAGTTGAACGAGATTGCGAGTCTGACGTTGTCTCATTGCTCTTAGTCTCTAGCTCAATTTGATCGTAAGCAGAAGATGACTTCGTGCTACGTTTAGTTTGAGTTTTGCCTTCACCCGCTAACTTATCGATAGGTAAGTAAAGCAAGTTACCGCTAGATTCAGAGTCAATTAGAACCTTAGAAGTGTTGCTGTAGACTTCTTCCATTGTATCTAGGTACAGACGGTTACGAGTTACTTCAGGAGCGGCTTGATACTCTGGAAGTAGCTTCTCAAACTGAGCCACTTGACCAAGTGCTTCGTTGACCACGCGCTCAGAGTAACCCAATGCTTCTTTCTTCAAACGCTCAGCACGACCTGTTGCTTTTGGAAGAATATCGTTACGGTAAGCTTCCGCTTCACGTTCAAAACGTTCTTCATCTTCTCGCGCCGCGATAGCATCATCGAATGCGTCTTTAACTTGCTCTGGCGGACGTGCCGACTGGAAGTTGACATCGACAATCACAACACCCATGTCGTAGCTGTCTATAATTTCATTCAACGTCTCTTGTGTGCTTTGACGAATTTGTTGGCGACCACTGGTCAGGATACTATCCATGAGTGAATCACCGACTACAGCACGCAATGCCGAATCTGTCGCTTGGCGTAAGCTGTCGTCTGCGTTTGTTACGCGGAATAGGTACTTGTATGGGTCAGCGACACGGTATTGTACGTCCATAGCCACTGTGACTACGTTTTCATCTTTAGTCAGCATTAGACCAGATGAACGCAACGAGCGAATAGCCTGAACATTAACGGCTTCGTACTCGTCAATAAAACGAGGACGCCAGTTAAGGCCAGGATCGACGATGCGATCGTACTTACCGAGACGTAACACAACACCACGCTCTGCTTCACCAATAGTGTAAAAGCCAGCGAAGAACCAAATTGCTACCGCGATTGCTGCGATGACACCAAAACCTAGTGCACCACCGCCACCGATAGACGATCCTTTACCGCCTTTGCCACCAAACTTTCCACCCAGTTTCTGACTCAGTTTATTAAAGACTTCGTCTAAGTCTGGCGGTCCTTGATCACGGCCACCTTTGTTACCACGATTATTGTTACCCCAAGGGTCATTATCGCGGCCATTGTTGCCGTTGTTATTACCAGGCTCATTCCACGCCATTAGAAAGCTCCATCATTTGATATGACGTTATACTGTAGCAGTCATTTAAGTAACTATAAAGTCACGTAAAACTGCCCCTTCTCTTTTTTCAAGTCTAGACCAATCCACTTGTTGCATGCGAACATTAATCAACAAGTTACCTTCCTGGTCATATTCTTCTCGTTGAATACATTTCATCTGGAAGAATGTACTACGAATTCGCCCTTGATGTTGTGGCGGAATTCGCAATTGGTGTTGAACCATTTGGCTAGCTAGACGTTCTGTCAAAGCTTCAAATAAAAGCTCAATACCTATGCCTTCCATTGCCGAAACCCAAACAGCACGAGGAACCCCTTCCTCATCTCGCTCGATACGAGGTTTCTGATCTTCTAGATTATCAATTTTGTTCATGACGACTAGAGAAGGCACCTCATGGGCATCGATTTCTTCTAGTACTTCATGAACAGCTTGAATATTCTCACGAAAACGGTCGTCACTGGCATCGACAACATGTAACAAAATGTCAGCTTCTTGAGTTTCTTGCAGTGTTGCTTTAAATGCGGCAACGAGATCATGCGGAAGATGACGAATAAATCCAACCGTGTCAGCTAGAATTGCCGGACCAACGTCCGCTAGCTCAATTTTACGTAGAGTGGGGTCTAGCGTCGCAAACAGTTGGTCTGCCGCGTACACACCCGCTTCGGTAATACGGTTAAATAGAGTCGACTTCCCTGCGTTGGTATAACCAACTAAGGAAACGGTCGGAATCTCCGCTCGATTTCTAGCTCGGCGACCTTGTTCACGCTGTTTAGCAACTTTCTCTAAACGACGTAATATCGCTTTAATACGATCACGCAATAGACGTCGGTCAGTTTCTAACTGAGTCTCGCCTGGACCACGTAAACCGATACCACCTTTCTGTCTTTCAAGGTGAGTCCAACCACGGATCAATCGGGTCGATATATGACGAAGCTGAGCAAGCTCAACCTGTAACTTACCTTCATGAGTTCGGGCGCGTTGAGCGAAGATATCGAGGATCAAACCTGTTCGGTCTAACACACGGCACTTACACAACGTTTCGAGGTTACGTTCTTGGGCAGGAGAGAGGGCGTGATTGAAGATCACAATATCAGCACCATTCAATTGCACTGCTTGGGCAATTTCTTGAGCCTTACCCTCTCCGACATAGTATTTAGGGTGTGGAGACTGGCGGCTTCCGGTTACGACTTGTAACGCAGAAACGCCAGCTGAAGAGACCAACATCTCGAATTCGCTGAGATCTTCCCACTCCCCTTCTTGCGTGAAGTTGATATGAACAAGTACGGCTCGCTCACCGGCTTCATAACGGTCAAACAAGCAATCAACTCCTTACAAAAATATAGGGTAATTAAGAGAATTAATCTTCTGATTTCTCTTGCTGACGATCACCTTGTGGACGATCACCGCTGTGGTGGCTCACTGGACGAGCAGGAACTACCGTAGAAATAGCGTGCTTGTACACCATTTGGTTTACTGTATTTTTCAGCAAGATAACAAACTGATCAAATGATTCGATCTGACCTTGCAGTTTAATTCCGTTTACAAGGTAGATTGATACGGGAATACGTTCACGACGTAATGCATTTAAGAATGGGTCTTGTAGAGATTGCCCCTTAGCCATTTTTATTTTCCTTATTTTGTAATTTTGTTTTAGTTATTTAGCTAGTGGTGCGCTGCATTAAAACGATGCGGCCTTTGCTCTGAGCTAAACGAATAAAATAACACCCTGTCGTTACCTGTTATGACGACTTTAAACCGAAATTTCAAGTAACCGATCCTTTACAGGGCACATTCACGCAAAAGCGATCACATTATACACAGCTAAAACCGTCAGATGCTATGGCATTTGAAACAGTTTCTAGCGCGTGTTCAATGTTTTCGCTATCTAACCAAGTTAAATCATCCCAACTGCGTAACCAGGTGATTTGTCGCTTGGCCAATTGACGGGTTGCACAGACGCCTTTAAATATGGCTTCATCTAAAGTGCAGTTACCATCCAAATAGTCCCACATCTGCCTATAACCCACACAACGAATCGATGGAAGATCTGGATGAAGATCATCACGGGCGTATAGCGCGCGCATTTCATCTTCAAAGCCAGCCTCGATCATTTTCTCGTAGCGAAGTTCAATTCGGCGATGGAGCTCTGCCCTTTCCTTGGGAGCTATTGCAAACTGTTTAACTCGATACGGCAGACTCTCGCCCTTAGTTTGAGTTAACTCAGTAAGAGTTTTACCTGAAATTCGATAAACTTCCAATGCCCTAGACAATCTTTGTGGATCATTAGGGTGGATTCGCTCTGCTGAGACAGGATCAACTTGTTTTAATTGATCGTGTAACGTATCCCAACCTAGAGCTAATGCTTCTTGCTCAATTTGTTGGCGAATTTCAGCGTTCGCTGCCGGAAGTGGCGATAAACCTTCCAACAACGCTTTGTAGTAAAGCATGGTGCCTCCCACCAATAATGGGATCTTACCTTGCTCAACAATTTTGTTCATTTCATTTAGTGCATCACGACGAAAATCGGCCGCAGAGTAGGCTTGGCTAGGATCTAAAATATCGATCAATCGATGCGGTGCTTGCGCTTGTTCTTGTGCATCTGGCTTGGCGGTACCTATGTCCATGCCTTTATAGATCAACGCTGAATCGACAGAGATGATCTCAACAGGAAACTTGTTACGCAAGCGAATCGCAAGATCCGTTTTTCCTGATGCGGTTGGCCCCATTAAAAACAGGGCTAAAGGTAATTCTTGGTTGTTCATAATTCTAACGCTGCAATCGTTGCAGAAAAATCTACGGGCCTTACAAAGGTCTGGTCACTGAGTGGTACTCGGCCTTGCCATAATTGCTCTACATCCGCAATTATCTGGATAGCTTCCGACAAAGTGTAGTCACTTTTTACCTGAGTAATATGATCACTCAGCCATTTTGCTAGCTGGGTCTGTGACAAAGGCTGTGAAACGGCTTGACACGAAAGCGCGTAAGATAGCAGATCTGGCACCAGTTGTTGTAAGTTTTGTTGCCTTAGTGGTTGGGGGACTCCCATCACCATCAACGCCTTATTGCCACGTGTTTTTAGCTCAATGCCAAAAGCATCCAGCGTTGGCTGAATAGCTTGGGCAACTTCAAGCAAGCTTTCATCCAACTTTACCGACAGCGGAACTAATAAAGGCTGGCATTTTAAGCCTCCTTCACGGGTCGATAACTGGCCATTCACCCTCAGCCACTCAGCTTTAGCAAGGTTGACCAAACGCGTTCCTTGCTTGTCAGCCATCACAAGATACCGACCTTGTACCACGTTGATTGCTTTTCCTAAAGATTCGACAACCGGAGTTTCAACTTGTTCATTTGAAGTTTCAGCAGCGTCAGACTTTTGGGTTACTTCTGTCGCTGGTAACTCCGGCGTTTTTAAAAGCTCTTGATAGGCTTTGACTTCTTGCGCACTCGGTGCTGGATCACTATATCGTTCAGTAACTCTAGGCTTACTGATTGGGCGCGATTGTTGCCATTCATGTCGAGGCTGTGCTTCACGCACACTGTCTCGGCTCTCCGTGTAGTCTGCCTTTCCCGGATACGAAGGTATCGACTCAATAGCGTGATACTCTTGCTGAGAAGTACGACTGACAACTTCAGAAGGTGTAGAGGTTGGCTCAGGTTCACTGATTGGTATTACCTGCTCTTCACTATGAAATGCCGATGCAGTTTGCTGTGGTTTATCAATATGGGCACTCTGGGCTAATGCATCACTCAGCGCTTGATAAATAAAGTCGTGCACTAGGCGAGCTTGGTGGAAGCGAACCTCATGCTTAGCAGGGTGCACATTCACATCCACTTGATGTGGGTCAAGCTCGATAAACAGTACGTAAGTCGCAAATTGGTCTGGACGTAGGCTAGTTTCGTAGCTTTGACGAATTGCATGATTGATCAATTTATCACGCATCATACGTCCATTGACGTAACAATACTGCAGATCACTTTGTTGACGCGCCCCTTCTGGCGTGGTGATCCAACCGTGCAGTTTAAGTCCTTGGTGCTCTAGCTCAATTTTAAGCATATTGCGTACAAACGCATTGCCACACACTGCGGCAATGCGCTTTTCAGCCTGCGACTCAGTTTTAGCTGCACGATACTGCTTAATGAGTTTGCCGTTGTGTCTTAAGTTAATAGTGACGTCGAAGCGACTCAAAGCAATCCGCTTCAATAGTTCGTCAATATGAGCAAATTCCGTTTTCTCAGTGCGGAGAAATTTTCGCCTAGCTGGGGTATTAAAAAATAAATCCAGCACTTCAACCGTCGTGCCAATGGGGTGTGCAGCTGGCTGAAGCTTTACCTGCATATCACGGCCTTCACTATACGCAGACCACGCTTGCTCTTGTGTTGCAGGTCGAGAGGTCATCGTCAAGCGAGCAACCGAGCTGATACTCGCTAATGCTTCACCACGAAAGCCTAAACTGATGATCGCTTCAAGATCATCTAAAGTATGAATCTTTGACGTTGCATGTCGGCTTAGTGCAAGAGCAAGCTCATCTTTGACAATCCCTTTCCCATTATCGCGCACACGAATCAGCTTAGCGCCACCCTTGTCGATATCGATATCGATTCGTGTCGCGCCCGAGTCTAGACTGTTTTCCACCAACTCTTTGACTACAGAAGCAGGCCTTTCTACCACTTCCCCTGCAGCGATTTGGTTAGCAAGGCGTGCTGGAAGGATCTTAATTGTCACGTCTGACACTCACTTTAGTTATGGGGAATGATCAACACCTGACCAACCGCCAATTGATCAGAGCGCAAGTTATTAGCTTTGCGGATATTGTTAACACTCACCTGGTACTTACTCGCAATCTTACCCAAGAACTCACCACGCTTAACCGTATGTTTACGCAGGGGTTGATCCTTCATACTCACGGTAATCTTAAGTTTCTGTCCAAGTTTAAGTGTATTAGACTTGAGCTTATTCTCTCGCTTAATTGCAGCGACAGAGACTTTGTATCTCTGTGCAATTTTCCCTAGATACTCACCACGCTGAACAACATGAGTCAGAGTCTTAGTTTCCACAGGATTCTTAATTTGTGGCACCGAGATAGACTTACTTGAGCCCGGAATCGTCAGAATCTGACCAATGGCTAAACTGGTACTCTTGAGCTTGTTGGTCTGCATAATCGCTTTCGTCGATGTGCCATACTTGCTGGCTATCAACGACAGTGACTCACCGCGTGCCACTTTGTGCTTGATGGTTTTACCGCGATTAGCAAACAAAGTGCCTTCCGGCGGATTCGCCTCAAAATATTGAACGATAGCCTTCGTTAACGAGCGAGCTAGTTTGTCTTGGTGACTGCGTTGGAATAGCAGCCTCTCTTCCGTTGGGTTGGTAATAAAGCCCGTCTCAACCAATACTGACGGAATGTCGGGCGACTTCAATACCGCCAAGCTAGCATTAACAGGATCTTTCTTGTGTAGCTTAATCCCTGCTCTAGTCATTTCACGTAGTATCTTCGTCGCCAGCTTATAACCCTCTTTTTGTGAGTGGCTAAACTGGAGATCAAGTAAGGTCTGGCTAACGTTTCTATCGCTATTGTTCTTTGACAGCACTTCACCTGCCCCACCAAGCAACTGAGATTGTTCCTCGTGATTTTCTACCCAACGAGCAATTTCCGAGTTAGCTCGACGGGTATTCAATACAAACACTGAGCCACCACGAGGTTGGGGCGTGTGGAATCCATCAGCATGAATTGATACGAGCAAGTGTGCTTTATTGCGACGAGCAATCTCAGAGCGCTTGTTTAAGTTGACGAAGTAGTCACCCCCGCGAGTCAATACCGCCTTCATACCGGGCACAGCGTTGATTTGAGCGACTATTTTCTTCGAGACAGCTAAGGTTGCATGCTTTTCATATTTCTTACTCGGGCCAATCGAGCCTGGGTCTTCGCCTCCGTGACCCGGATCGATAGCCACAACAATATCTGCCGTACCGGCCAACTGGGAAGCATCGCGACTGACCGTTGTTGTACTGGTCGACTTAGAGGGAGTTGACGTTGCTTTTTTCTGACTGCCATGAGGCATATCGATCACTAGGCGGTGACCATATTGACCACCTGGAGTCGGCGCGAGCTTAAACAACTGAGGAGCCACTTTATGCTTGAGTTCAAACACCAAGCGGTAGGTGCCTTTGCTTGGTGGTGAACTTTTGCGGATCTTTTTCAATACAGGGCTGTCAGTGACATTGATGGGTAACTTAGTGCTGACCGAGGTTTTCTTTAGATCCACCACTAAACGCTCTGGGCTTGCGAGCGTAAAGTAACTGTAGTCAGCTTCTGATGAAAGATCGATAACTACTCGCGTCTCATCAGGCGAGGGCCATACACGAATCCCTTCTAACGCATTTGCAAATGCAAATCTAGGCGTAAGAGTAAGAGCAAGAAGAAATGGAAAGAAAACAGCTCTTATAAAAGTACTCTTCAACATAACTCCAACTGTTTTAATAATTGACATCCATACTGATTATTTGCCGTCAGTACGACAACACGTGCCTCTCCGTCGTAGCGAAGATCAACATCTAGATCCGGCTCAGGTAGCAAACCTTGCCCTTTTTCAGGCCACTCCACCAGACAGATAGCATCGGAGGTAAAGTAATCACGAATTCCCATAAATTCGAGTTCTTCAGGATCCGCTAAACGGTAGAGATCGAAATGGTAAACCTGCCACTGATCAAGTTGATAAGGTTCAACTAGAGTGTAAGTTGGGCTTTTTACATTGCCTGCATGACCGAGTGCGCGAACAAAGCCACGACTAAACGTCGTTTTACCTGCACCCAAATCACCATGTAAGTAGATGGTGGTCTGCTGAGAGCACAAGTGCGCTAATGCTGTCCCTAATTGAATCGTTGCTTGTTCATCGCTAAGGGCAAATTGTTTGGTGGTCATGAAGATCAATCTCTACGCTGTGACTATATAAAAATCAAAAGAACAGGAATAGTAAACTGGGTTGGAATTGAGAGACAAGAGATCTTGTGTAAGTAAAACGAAAAATCGGCGATTTGTTGCCATTTTTCGCTTTTCCTTGGCTAGATCCCGCATATAAGATCCGTTAAGATCCTGCCCCCTTTACCCGGAGCAATCAGCATGAACTACCTAAAGCTCGCAGACAAGATTAAAATTTGGGGCCAAGAACTTGGCTTTCAAAAAGTTGGCATTTGTGATGTCGACCTGTCTGAGCATGAAGCTGAGCTACAAAAATGGCTTGATGCTGGTTATCACGGGGAAATGGACTGGATGGCTCGTCACGGTATGATGCGAGCGCGTCCAGCAGAATTACTACCGGGAACCTTGCGTGTCATTAGCGTACGTATGAACTACCTGCCACCACAGGCACAATTTGCTGCCAATTTATCCGACCCCAATCAAGCCTATATTAGCCGTTATTCTCTTGGGCGCGATTATCACAAACTAATCCGCAACCAACTTAAGAAACTCGGGCAAAAGATAGAGCAAGAAGTCGGACGTTTTGGTTATCGACCTTTTGTCGATTCAGCGCCAATACTAGAAAGGCCTTTGGCGCAAAAAGCCGGGCTCGGTTGGACAGGAAAGCATTCGCTTATCCTTGATAGAGAGTGTGGTTCTTGGTTCTTTCTTGGCGAACTGTTAATCGACCTTCCTCTTCCGGTTGACGAGGCAAGCGTTGACGAGTGCGGTAAATGCAAAGCCTGTATCACCTCTTGCCCAACACAGGCGATCGTCGCAGATGGTATTGTAGATGCAAGACGCTGCATCTCTTACCTAACCATTGAATTTGACGGAGTCATTCCCGAAGAGTTTCGCAAAGCAATGGGCAACAGAATCTATGGCTGTGACGATTGCCAGCTAGTCTGCCCGTGGAATCGCTTCTCAGATTTAACTGCTCAACAAGACTTTCATCGCAGAGAAGCTTTGGCCAACGCAAATCTTGTTGAACTATTTATGTGGGATGAAGCTACGTTTTTAAAAAATATGGAAGGTTCGGCTATTCGCCGTATTGGACATTTGCAGTGGCTAAGGAACCTATCTGTTGCCATGGGGAATGCACCATATTCCCTCGACATTATCGAAGCGCTAGAAAGTCGCATAGGTCTGAGTGACACCTTAGACGTACACATTCGGTGGGCTCAAGAGCAACAACAAACACAAATTCCCGCTCAGTCTACTAAGCTAAATAGGTTGATTAGAATCGTCGAGAAAGGCTTACCACGCGATGCATAATGCTTGCCGGACCGAGCCATTCAGAGTTTGACCTAGATCCAAAAACCAAAATGTGGAAAAAAGAAAGGATGATTACTCATTTTCTTACAGATGGGGAAGTTAATCACAATGTTCAGAAATGACCAGGATCAAAAAACAGTGACTTAATGATCGTAAACAGTCTCTAAGTTACGTGTTAAAAACACCACAAATAGCTTAAATAACAACAAGTTACATCTCAAGCGTCCTTGCGTAAGAAAGTTTCAACAACAAAAAGATCGTTTTAGTCAAGCGTTATACATGAAGAAAAATCAGGTTACCCACCAAGTTATCCACAAATTGATTTCTGTGGATAAGTCTGTTGACTAATATACAAAGCCCTAGCTCACATAGTGTTTGCTATTGATGTTGACTGAGCACATCTCGTGCTGAGATTTAATATTGAGACATAAAAACGCCCACCTAAAAACTAGGAGGACTTTTTTACTAATTTGGGGTTTATGCTTCGCAGCATTAGATAAAGAGCGGTGACCGTAAGGTCTATTCAAATGACATGTCATCTGAAGGAGATTTAGAGCGACACACGAGGTTCCCTTTTCATAAACAGAAAGGCGTGACCTCAACCTTGGCAAGGTTGCGCTCAATCCAACTGAGCGAGTGTCGTATTTTTCACCGTTGAGTACGATGACAACTTTACTTTCCACTTAAGAAAAAGTGGAGCGACACACGAGGTTCGAACTCGTGACCTCAACCTTGGCAAGGTTGCGCTCTACCAACTGAGCTAGTGTCGCATCTTTGTCACCGTTAAGCACGATGAAGGCTATCCCTCTCTACCGAAGAAGAGAAGTGGAGCGACACACGAGGTTCCCTATTCATAAACAGAAAGGCGTGACCTCAACCTTGGCAAGGTTGCGCTCAATCCAACTGAGCGGGTGTCGTATTTTTCACCGTTGAGTACGATGACAACTTCAATTTGGAGCGACACACGAGGTTCGAACTCGTGACCTCAACCTTGGCAAGGTTGCGCTCTACCAACTGAGCTAGTGTCGCATAATTAACAGCGCTGGCTATTAATTGAATTTGGTTGCGGGGGCCGGATTTGAACCGACGACCTTCGGGTTATGAGCCCGACGAGCTACCAGGCTGCTCCACCCCGCGTCCGTATTTCATCATTTAAGGCATGATGAAAGCCTTCAAATCTGGAGCGACACACGAGGTTCGAACTCGTGACCTCAACCTTGGCAAGGTTGCGCTCTACCAACTGAGCTAGTGTCGCATTTGGTTGCGGGGGCCGGATTTGAACCGACGACCTTCGGGTTATGAGCCCGACGAGCTACCAAGCTGCTCCACCCCGCGTCCGTATTTCATCATTTAAGGCATGATGAAAGCCTTCAAATCTGGAGCGACACACGAGGTTCGAACTCGTGACCTCAACCTTGGCAAGGTTGCGCTCTACCAACTGAGCTAGTGTCGCATAATTAACAGCGCTGGCTATTAATTGAATTTGGTTGCGGGGGCCGGATTTGAACCGACGACCTTCGGGTTATGAGCCCGACGAGCTACCAGGCTGCTCCACCCCGCGTCCGTATTTCATCATTTAAGGCATGATGAAAGCCTTCAAATCTGGAGCGACACACGAGGTTCGAACTCGTGACCTCAACCTTGGCAAGGTTGCGCTCTACCAACTGAGCTAGTGTCGCATTTGGTTGCGGGGGCCGGATTTGAACCGACGACCTTCGGGTTATGAGCCCGACGAGCTACCAAGCTGCTCCACCCCGCGTCCGTATTTCACCGTTGAGTACGATGACAACTTTACTTTCCACTTAAGAAAAAGTGGAGCGACACACGAGGTTCGAACTCGTGACCTCAACCTTGGCAAGGTTGCGCTCTACCAACTGAGCTAGTGTCGCATCAACAACGTTTCCGCTGTTCAGGGCTGCGAATTATAAGAGCATTTTTTTGTGATGCAAGTCCTTCATGCAAAAAAAATCCTTTTTTTTCCTGTTTGGATAAAAAGCGCACACCAACCATCAAAACAGCTTGAAATTTAAACGAAATGCATTTCGCTAGACAGCATAAGTACAACTTCGTTCTTACTCAAATTGGGATATCGACCTGCATTTTAAGGTCTTAAGGTCGCTGATGATTACATTTTTTAATATAACTGTTGGCTATAAAAGCCTCTCTCATTGGCTGTCACATTTCTTTTCGTTAAGGTTCTGTATCCATGTCGTTGCAAAGGATTGGTTTTCGAACGTTGCTTACTTTAAGTCTCGCCTTGTTCATAGCTGGATGCGGTTCAATGCCTAAACCAATGCGCAATCTCGGAAAAAGCGACGTAGACTTCGTCATGGATGTGCACGCTCGACAGTTGAAAAAACAGATGATCGAGCTGACGCGCAAGCTTTATGTCCGTAACCCCATTCAACTGCATAAGACCCCTCAAGCCACCATCGAAAGTCGTATCACGCAAATATTTGGCTCTGAAGAAAGTATCGACCTACCCTCTTTGGTTTTCGATGAGTTAAACGGCGTAACAGGGATTGAGGCAATTTTGCTCAGTTTTGATGAGAACTTCCGAGGAGATCGCGTATTTGCAGCCATAGTAGGGCTGTCAGAAATGCTGCGTCGTTCGTACAACCACCAGCAAGAGTTCTTTATTATTGATTCACTTGATGAGCAATCTTTATATAACAGTGCGAGAAACATCGAGATATTCGTTTGGCGACTTTATCACCGCAAAGATCAGTATGGTAACCCACTGATATACAGCAACGACACCAACGATAGCGGAGGTGATATGAGCTTCGATCGCCTATTCACTAAGATGGTGATGATTCAAGATATGATGGCCCTAATCGTCGCAGACAAGACGAATCGAGGTATAACTAAGGTCGTTCATGGCGTAGCTCAATTTGCATTTTTACCCGTACCATAAACAAAAACGCCAGCGGTATTCGCTGGCGCTATCAGAAGCCGATTAAATTGAGATTATCGTTTTACGATAGTATTGAAGCTCCGCTATTGACTCTCGAATATCGTCTAACGCAAGATGGCTGCCTGTTTTAGAGAATCCATCGAGCACTTCTGGCTTCCAACGACGCGTCAGTTCCTTGAAGGTACTCACATCGATGTAGCGGTAATGAAAATACTGTTCAAGCTCCGCCATATGTTTGTACAAGAAGCGACGATCCTGCCCAACACTGTTGCCACAAATCGGTGATTTACCTTTCGGTACCCACTTTTCTAGAAACTTGATCGTTTGGCGAATGGCTTCTTGCTCGTCAATTTTACTTTCGCGTACACGATCAACCAACCCACTGCCAGTATGTGTAGTGGTACACCACTCATCCATTTTCGCCAGTTCTGCTTCTGGCTGATGAATGGCAAGTACAGGTCCTTCAGCTAAAATATTCAATTCACTATCAGTCACTATGGTGGCGATTTCGATAACTTTATGGGTTTCTGGGTCCAGTCCTGTCATCTCAAGATCAATCCAAATTAAATTTTGATCGCTAAAGGACATAAATCGTTGCCTATTGGTTTTATGATAAAAGAGGTACTATACCCAAATTCCGATACCCAAGATAGATTGAGATTCTCACGGTCGAACAGGTATCACTCGATAAATTAATCAACTGAAGTAGAGAAACGTGGCTAAAAAGAAAAAGCTAACCAAAGGTCAGGTAAGGCGTGTACGCCATAACCAAAAACGCAAACTCAAGCAGGAAGAGTCCGTTCAGTGGGATGAGTCTATGCTAGGAGCAAGTAAATCTGGCCTGGTTATCACTCGTTTTGGACAACACGCAGATATAGAAGATCTCGAAAATGGAGAAATCCAGCGTTGTAATCTCCGTCGCGGTATCGAAACTCTTGTCTCTGGCGACAAAGTTATCTGGCGCCCTGGCCATGAGTCGATGGAGGGTATCAGTGGTGTTGTTGAGGCCGTCGAACCGAGAACTTCAGTACTAACACGCCCAGACTACTACGATGGACTAAAACCTGTCGCTGCTAACGTCGACCAAATGGTCATTGTCTCGTCTGTTTTACCTGAACTGTCACTCAATATCATTGACCGCTACTTGGTCGCCTCTGAAACCTTAAGCATTGCGCCTCTGCTGGTTCTGAACAAGATCGATCTTCTTGAACAAGAACAACTGGCTGAGTACAAATCTTGGCTAAACGAATACGAGCGTATTGGCTACAAAGTTCTATTTGTGAGCAAGCAGACTGGCGAAGGCATTGCTGACTTAGAGGCTGAACTGAAAGACCGCATTAATATTTTCGTCGGTCAGTCCGGTGTGGGCAAATCAAGTTTAGTCAACGCACTAATGCCACAGTTCAATGTCGAAGAAGGTGAAGTTTCTGAGAACTCCGGATTAGGTCAACACACGACAACTGCGTCTCGCCTTTACCACATTCCAACAGGTGGCGATCTGATTGACTCTCCCGGTGTTCGTGAGTTTGGCTTATGGCACCTTGAAGCCGAAGAGGTAACCAAAGCCTTTGTTGAGTTCAGACCTTATCTAGGTGGTTGTAAGTTCCGTGACTGCAAACACAATGACGACCCAGGATGTGTACTACGTCAGGCAGTGGAAGATGGAAAGATCAACGAGATCCGTTTCGAGAACTATCATCGAATTCTTGAAAGCATGGCGGAAAACAAGGCTAACCGACAGTACTCACGCAATAAAAAAGCTGATTTATAGCCGCAATTTGGTCTCGCAACTGCTGACTTTTGGGCGCATTTTGAGTAACATCTCGCGCCCAGAATATAGTCAATCATCAAAATAGCATTGGAATTGAACACAATGGATAAGATTAAAGTTGGACTGCAATATTGGATCCCTCAGCATGGCTTAACGCGCTTAGTGGGTAAGCTAGCTTCAGCAAAAGCTGGCGGTCTAACAACGGCAATCATCAAATGGTTTATTAAGCAATATAACGTCAACATGGATGAAGCACTTCATTCTGATCCAAAACACTTTAAGACGTTTAACGAATTTTTTGTTCGTGAACTCAAAGACGGCGCACGACCAATCACAGAAGAGGCTCGTGTTGTCACGCACCCTGCAGATGCTTGTGTAAGCCAGTTTGGCCCAATCACTGATGGCAAACTGATTCAAGCAAAAGGCCACAACTTTACCGCGCAAGAGCTGTTGGGCGGAGATGCAGAGTTAGCTCAAGAATTTGCTGACGGTGAGTTCGCGACACTTTACCTTTCACCACGTGATTATCACCGTGTTCATATGCCATGTGACGGCACGCTACGTCAGATGATTTACGTGCCGGGTGACCTATTCTCTGTAAATCCACTCACCGCTGAAAACGTACCGAATCTTTTTGCACGTAACGAACGTGTCGTGTGTATCTTCGATACCGAATTTGGTCCTATGGCTCAGGTCCTTGTAGGCGCGACCATCGTCGGCAGCATTGAACAAGTGTGGGCTGGTACGGTGACTCCACCCCGTGGCAACACGGTATACAAATGGGACTACCCTGCTCAAGGTGACAAAGCGGTGATTCTTAAGAAAGGCGAAGAGATGGGTCGCTTTAAGCTTGGTTCAACTGTTATCAACCTTTTTGCTAAAGATGCAGTTAAATTTGATGACACCATGCAAAACGGCCAACCAACTGTTATGGGAACCCCTTACGCTCATACGATTCAAGTAGAGCCAGCAGCAGAGTAACGCTCTAATATAGACTCTAAAGCCTCGCAATTGCGGGGCTTTTTTTGACCCAAAGCAAACCTCTATCAACAATTTCAACTGTTTATCAAAAGTCTAAACTCTGTCTAAGACCTCAAATCGATTGTAAATTAATCTAGAGGTTTGCTAATACTTTTGAGGTAAAGGACTGTATGCCAAAGGTGGAATCTGGAGTTATCATTAAGCTACTGATCAGTTTCGGTCTACCCATTGGTGTATTGTTTATGCCAATTGATTGGATCCCTATTGATGATCTGACCCTTATTCAACACCGACTTTTAGCCATCTTCCTCCTTGCTGCTCTTCTGTGGGTACTAGAGCCCGTTCCGGTGTTTGCGACTTCGATTTTGATCATCGCCTTAGAACTGGTGATGATTTCAGACAAAGGGCTGCATTTGTTCCGCAATCCTCCCGCAGGGCATGACTTGGGGGAACTGATGAACTACACGGACATCTTCAGTGCCTTCTCGTCTCCGATCATTATTCTGTTTATGGGGGGATTTGCTCTTGCTATTGCCGCCTCTAAATATGAGTTAGATAACAACCTTGCTCGCGTGCTGCTTAAGCCTTTTGGCCACCAGCCTAAATTCATCATGCTTGGCTTAATGTTAATTACCGCTGTGTTCTCGATGTTTATGTCTAACACGGCCACAACAGTAATGATGCTCGCTTTGCTTGGCCCGATTGTCGCTTCTGCACCTAAGGGTGATATTGGCATCAAAGCCCTAGTTCTCTGTATTCCGATTGCTGCCAATACGGGGGGGATTGCAACTCCAATCGGTACTCCACCTAACGCCATCGCACTTCAGTACCTCACTGGTGAGAACAGTATCGATTTCTTAAGCTGGATGATGATGGGGTTACCCTTCGTGATCGTTCAGTTGACCATCGCCTGGTTTTTACTACAAAAGCTATTCCCTTCTTCACAGCAAACGATGAAGCTCAAGCTAGATGGTCACTTCCAAAAAAATTGGCGTGCCATGGTTGTCTACGCCACATTTGCTTCAACCATCCTATTGTGGATGACAACGAAGTTGCATGGCATGAACACTTATGTCGTCTCCATCATTCCCTTGGCGGTCTTCACGCTGACTGGAATCATGGGCAAAGCTGAGCTAAAGCTGATTAACTGGGATGTACTGTGGCTCGTTGCCGGTGGTATTGCGATTGGTATTGGTTTAGATAAAACCGGATTGGCGGCAGCCCTTGCTCATGCCATTGATTATGAATCGTTGTCACCAATCGCGGTAGTCCTCACTTTATCGGTTGTGTGCTGGTTAATGGCAAACTTCATGTCCAATACCGCTACTGCTAACTTGCTGATGCCGATTGCCGCCGCGATTGGTGCGTCAATGGAAAGCCTCGCCACCGTCGGAGGGCTGCAAGGTTTATTGGTGGTGGTGGCATTTTCAGCCTCCCTTGGCATGATTCTACCAGTATCAACACCACCCAACTCTTTGGCTTATTCAACCGGACTTATCGAAAGTAAAGATATGGCCAAGACTGGTCTTATTATCGGCTTGATTGGTTTAGCCATTGTTTATGTTGGCGCGCTGCTGATCACCTAGTGACGAAGTGTGACATCAAGTTTGTTGGCGGAATATCACAGTTTGATCAATATCCGCCGCTAGTAGGTAAATTAGTCAGCGAACCTGTACATAGATCAAGCAAATTGGTCGCTTTAAAATATAGAATAGTTCAATAATAACAAGAACATCCGTTTCACTATCAATGTGAGATTCCTATCTGGCGGTAGTGCCCACAAGGATCAGTTGATGCTCTCCATATAGCAAACAGCTTCTCCCAGTGTCTCCCCACTCCGCTTTTCTCGATTTATTGTCTCGTTTATGAAGGAAAGGCAATGAGAAATACAATAAAACTAAAAATGCAGATTGCGATCGCAATCGTTATCGCTGTGGTCAGCGGGGTTCAAGCTTGGATCTCTGTAAGCCAACTTAAACAAGAAACCACCTCCGCTCTTAACAGCGAAATGGCCAATGTTAGCCATGCGACCACCCGTTACATTAGTGACTGGCTTGCCATACGCAGTGACATGATGCTCGCCAACGAAAAAACCATCGTCCAGTCAGTCAACTCAGACCGCGAGATGCTGATTACTAAACAAGCAGGCGATTTTCTTTCTGTCTATGCTGGCTTCGATGATGGCTCGATAGCATACGGCGACAAAACTGAAGACTGGCCTGCCGATTATGACCCAAGAACTCGCCCTTGGTATCAAGATGCAATGAAAGCCTCGGGACTAATCCTAACAGAACCTTACCAAGACTTTGATGGCAGCATTGTCGTAAGCTTTGCGAAAGCCTTCTCTGGTGAGCGAAAAGGGGTTCTTGCTGCCGATTTGACAGTCACCAACATTATCAGTGAAGTCCTCAATGTCACGCTGGATAATGATGGTTTTACCTTCTTAGTCGATGGTAACAACAACATTGTAGCCTATCAGGATGAAAAGCTTAGTCAGCAACCTTTAACGGTTCTGAACCCTGCTCTTAGCCATAGTATGATTAATGAACTTGTCAGCAAATCAGCTCTATCAACCATTCACTGGCCGGAGCAAGGAGATAAGCTTATCTATGTCACCAATGTACCGACGACAGACTGGTCTTTAGGTATCGTGGTCGATAAAGATCTTGCCTTCGCTTCCGTCACGGAACAAATTCAATTTACTGCGCTCGCTTCGATCATTTTGTACTTGGTCATCGCGACATTCAGTACCTATACAATCACTAAGCTGTTACAACCGCTCCAAGATCTCTCTGCATCGCTATCTCAATTGTCTAAAGGTGAAGGCGATTTAACACAAAGAGTTGAGATAAAACGTCGTGACGAAATCGGAGAGTTGGCGGAACATGTCAACCAGTTTTTAAGCCAAATGCAGGCAATGATCAGTGGCATCATCAACCACAGTGACAAGTTAGCCCATCAAGCTGTACAAGCCAATGAGCTATCGCGACAAGCTTCACAGCAAGTGGAAGCACAGCAAAATGATGTCAATCAGATCGCCACGGCCATCCATGAGATGTCTGCAACCGCAGCGGAGGTGGCAAGCCATGCCGAGCTGACCGCTTCCGCTTCACAAACCTCCTCTTCGGCATGTGAGGACGGACAGCAAGTTATTCAGAAAAACCGTCAAGCGATTGTTGAATTGGCTGATCAGGTTATGGCTGCCGCTGGGGTTATCTCAGAGTTGGAAAGCAATACTCAAAGTATTAATCAGATCCTTTCTACCATTCAAGAGATCGCCGAGCAAACCAACCTACTTGCCCTTAATGCAGCGATTGAAGCGGCACGCGCTGGAGAGCAAGGGCGCGGCTTCGCGGTTGTGGCTGATGAAGTACGCGTTCTTAGCCAACGGACTCATGGGTCGACAGAAGAAATCCGCAACATGATTGAGACACTACAAAACAATACCAAGTTAGCCGTCAATAGCATGCAAAGCAGTACTTCACTCGCCGATACCAGTGTTGACTATGCACAGCAAGCCGCGGATAGCTTAGGCCATATCACAGATGCGATTACCGAAATCAATGATATGGCACTACAAATTGCTAGTGCCGCCGAAGAGCAACGCGCCGTCAGTGAAGATATCAGCCGCAATACACAAGGTATTAAAGACGCTTCTGATGTCCTCGCTTCACAAGCGATGCAAAGCAGCGAAAGTGCCGACCACATGCGTGACTCTGCTGAAACCATGCGCCGCGAAGTAGGACGCTTTAAGGTTTGATCTTTGATTTAACTCTGTTTTAATGCATATTGTCAGCCATTACTCTTCCAAATTCACAAGGAATTCGTGTCAATGGGATATGAATGGCTGGCATTGGCAGCGGCATTTCTTTGGGCGGTAGCGAGTCTACTTTCTGTTGCTCCTGCTCAACACCTAGGAACTTTTGCCTATAGCCGCTGGCGTATGGGGTGTACCTCGGTGATTCTAGGAGGAATGGCACTGTTCAGCGGTGGTTGGGTAACGGTGGAAACCAGCGCGATTTCGGCTATGATGCTATCGGGGGTGATTGGCATTTTCATCGGTGATACTGCCCTTTTTGCTTGCCTCAATCGCATGGGCCCAAGACAAGCTGGCCTGCTCTTTTCTTGTCACGCCGTCTTCTCTGCGGTGCTGGGATATTTCCTTTTTAGTGAAACCATGACATCTCTAGAATTGTTGGGATCCGCATTGGTTTTTTCTGGCGTATTAACCGCAATCTTTTTTGGTCGCAAGGGACAAGCAAACAACCACTTAGAGTCAATCAAAGGCAGTATGTGGGTCGGTGTTGGGTTAGGTCTACTTGCTGCGTTATGCCAAGCTTTAGGAGGCATTATTGCTAAACCGGTTATGCAAACCGCTATTGATCCTGTCGCAGCCTCCGCAATACGCATGATGACCGCATTTTCTGCTCACTGCCTGTTTTTCCTCAGTGGCGCCAAACTTGCCCGTGCAACACAACCAATGAATCTGCGAATTTTCGCCATTACCGCAGTCAATGGTTTTCTTGCTATGGCGGTAGGCATGACTCTCATCCTCTATGCGCTACAAAAAGGTAACGTAGGCATGGTGGCTCTATTGTCTTCTACCACGCCGATTATGTTATTGCCTATACTTTGGATTTACTCCGGTAGACGACCCAACCAATTTGCCTGGATTGGGGCAATCGTGGCAGTAATAGGTACAGGTATCTTGGTCGCCTAATCTATTACAGTGATAGCTATTTCCCACTATCTTTTTCTTTACTGCGCCGAGAAAATAGCCACTAGTCACCCAAATGACAGGGGATTGGAAAAAGACTTACTGGAAGTAAGGTGAAAGATAACAACACTATTTCACAAACAATATTTGATCTTAACCTACAGTTTTGGTTAAAAAGTGTAGTAAAATTACGCTAATTTTGTTTCCAAAGTTACTTTGAAATTTGACGAGGTCATCACTATGACAGCTAAGAAGCCTATGGCTCTAGTTATTCTTGACGGTTACGGTCACCGTGAAGATACAGCAAGCAACGCAATCGCAAACGCGAAAACTCCTTTTCTCGACAGCCTGTTTGCTAATAAACCAAACACTCTAATCTCTGCTTCTGGCATGGATGTTGGCCTACCTGACGGTCAAATGGGTAACTCTGAAGTGGGTCACACAAACATCGGCGCGGGTCGTGTTGTATACCAAGACCTTACTCGTATCACTAAATCAATCGCTGACGGCGAGTTCACACAAACGCCTGCTTTAGTTGAAGCGATTGACTCAGCAGTGAAAGCAGAAAAAGCAGTACACATCATGGGTCTTATGTCTCCAGGTGGCGTTCACTCTCACGAAGACCACATCTATGCAGCAGTAGAAATGGCGGCGGAACGCGGCGCAGAGAAAATTTACCTACACTGCTTCTTAGACGGTCGTGACACGCCACCACGCAGCGCAGAGAACTCTTTACAACGCTTCCAAGACCTATTCGCAAAACTAGGTAAAGGTCGCGTGGCTTCTCTAATAGGTCGTTACTACGCAATGGACCGTGATAACAACTGGGATCGAGTTCAAGTTGCTTATGATCTTCTCACTCAAGCTAAAGCTGAGTTCACTTTCGATTCAGCAGTAGCGGGCCTTGAAGCGGCATACGCTCGTGACGAGAACGATGAATTCGTGAAAGCGACTGCAATCAAACCTGAAGGTCAAGAAGACGCAGTTATCGCTGACGGTGATGCCGTTATCTTCATGAACTACCGTGCAGACCGTGCTCGTCAAATCACACGTACTTTCGTACCTGCATTCGACGGCTTCGAGCGCGCGGTATTCCCAGCGATCAACTTCGTAATGTTAACGCAATACGCGGCTGACATCCCGCTAGCTATCGCATTCCCACCAGCATCTCTAGAGAACACATACGGTGAGTGGTTATCTAAGCAAGGTCAAACTCAGCTGCGTATCTCTGAAACAGAGAAATACGCACACGTAACCTTCTTCTTCAATGGTGGTGTTGAGAACGAATTTGAAGGTGAAGAGCGTCAACTTGTTGCTTCACCAAAAGTAGCGACTTACGACCTACAACCAGAAATGAGTTCTGAAGAGCTAACTGAAAAAATGGTTGCGGCTATCAAATCAGGCAAGTATGACACCATTATCTGTAACTACCCGAACCCAGATATGGTTGGTCACACTGGCGTTTATGAAGCAGCAGAGCAAGCGATCGAAGCGATCGACGGCTGTGTGGCTAAGATCGTTGCTGCTATCGAAGAAGTTGGCGGTCAAATGCTGATCACAGCTGACCACGGTAACGCTGAGATGATGGTTGACCCAGAAACTGGCGGTACCCACACTGCGCACACTAACCTGCCAGTACCTCTAATCTACGTTGGAGACAAAAATGTTGAGTTTAAGCAAGGCGGTAAACTGTCTGACCTAGCTCCAACTATGCTGTCTCTGACAGGTTTAGAAATCCCAGCAGAAATGACAGGTGAAGTTCTAGTTAAGTAATTAACTTCGGCAAGCACTTCAAAGCCCGAGCACTTGCTCGGGCTTTATTGTTTCAAGGACCACCAGCAAGTTTTGATATTACACTTTCTTCTAATCTAAAGGTTTGGGTATACTGGATGCTTCTCAAATAGTTAGGGCAAATTTGTAACATGGTGAGCACCCCACTAAGGACTCTATTTACTAGCAAGATCTACCTTGCACTCGGGTTGATGCTTTCTGCCTATTTAATAGCGCCTAGCTACGCAGCCAGCAATGCTGAACTGAAAGGTGTCAGCGGAGAGATCTCTCGCCAAAAGCAGTCATTATCGTCCCAGAAAAAGAAACTCGACTCGTTGCAGAAATCCCTGAAATCACAAGAAATTACGATTAATCGCTTAGAAAAAGAGATTCAAGAAACCAAGGCTTCTCTCAAGCACACCAATCAAAACATTGCCAATTTAAAATCCAAAGTCGACCAACTTAAACAAAAAAAGCAGGAACAAAGCGATAAGTTGGCAGAACTCATTCAAACCTACTACGTAACTCAGCGTGCTAAGACTTCCTCTAACATTCTTAATCAAGGCGTCGAAGAAGACCGGATTAGCCAGTATTTCCAGCATCTTGCTCAAGAACGCGCAGCCACTATTGCAGAACTTGAGAAAACTGTTGATGAGCTGGATGATAGCCGAGAACAGCTAGGGCTAGAAAAGCAGCAAATCACCAGCTTACTCAAGCAACAGACAAAAAAACGCGACCAACTGGCTAAAACCCAATCTAAGCGCAAAGGTACGGTCTCTCAGATACGTAGCAGCATCTCAAACGACAAAGTTTATCTCTCAGAACTACAACGCAATGAAACCAGACTGAAAGCAGAGATAGCGAAAGCAGCCAAGCGCAACGCAGTTCCGATGGATGGCTTAGCACGGCAAAAAGGTAAGCTGCCTTGGCCGGTTAAAGGTAAGATTCTGCACAACTATGGCTCGCGTCAAACTGGGCAGATAAATTGGAAGGGTATGGTAATCAATGCCAACTACGGTCAATCAGTGAAAGCGGTTTACTCAGGTACAGTCGTTTTTGCAGACTACCTGCGGGGCTATGGCTTAGTGATACTGCTGGACCACGGTAAAGGCGATATGACCCTATATGGCTTTAACCAGAGCCTGCTAAAGAAAGAAGGTGATAAAGTCACGGCGGGAGAAAGCATCGCACTGGCAGGAGACACTGGTGGTCAGCCACGCCCATCACTTTACTTTGAGATTCGCCGTAATAGTAAGACTCAAAACCCGAAGAGTTGGCTAACTCGCTAAAGATTGACTATCTGCTCGCTTCTTCGTTACCGATATGGTGCTGGACAAGAAGCGGCGAGCTAGTAATGCTTAGGTGTGGTAATGCCCTTCTACCGCCGCAATAAATGCCGTTAGTTCCTCTTTAGGCAACGCACTAATTCCAGCCGCTGCCGCTCGCCCACCACCCGTTGGAAATTGAGCGCAGATATCGCCAGCTCCTTGTTTGTTGTTCAATGGTGCACGGAGTGAAACGGTATAAGCACCATCACTGTTGTCAGTTAATACAGCATGTGCAGAATTCGGAGCTTGATTTGCCAAATAATTGCCATAAACGCCACTGATTCTGCGAGATGACGCCTGATTCGGTAGCGCAAATACCGCCAACTTAGCGCTGCGATACTGGGCTTTTATCGCTAGAGCCCCATCCATATCCGCTTGATAAGCCTCACGCAAAACGAAAAATGGCGAATTTTGATCAGCTATTACAGCAAATGGATCATCATAAGCCAAAAGCTGCTGAAACAATGCCGCGGGGTCGAAATGGAGATCCTCCAATTGAGAGCCATACCCATTGTAGTTTATTAATGTGCCTAACTCTTTGAGCTGTGCTTTTTGCTCCTCGCTAAGACCTGCTTTGTCAGCCAGCGCGTCAGCTTTAGCGATTAAGTTATCTCCGTAAGCAGCAGTAATCGCCCAAGTATGGTATTGCCCTTCTAACAAGCCATCGACGATCAATGCAGTACAAGTGTTGGCATCAAGGTCGATATACGCTTCTAGATTAGCATTCTGGGGAATATCTCCAGACTTATGGTGATCGGCATAAAAGACATTTGCCCCAGCGGCTAAGGCTTTCTCTAGGCCCGCTTTATTCTGCTCCATTGAGATATCTAGAGCCGTTACTGTATCACTAGAGTTAACCAATATCTTATCTAGCAGTTGGATATCTCGCTTAACGCCCGTGATTAGCGTCGACGACTTAGGCTCAGCTAGCCGAAGTTGCAGTAAAGCAATGATGCCGTCTGCATCACCATTGAATACGTCGAAGTGCATAAAATAAAACCCATTAGAGAAACACTAGTACTCTAATGGGTTGTGCCTGTTTGAGCAATTTCAATTAGTTATGACTAAGCATGAATTGCTTTAACGCCATCTTCGAGGAGTTGAAGTTGCTCTAACCCTTGAGGTGTTGCTTTTGGCTTCACCACAGAAATCATTTGCAGCATACCTTGATGAATCACTTGCTCGGTGATCTGTGTTTTAGGTGACATTGCCGCTTGATAACCTAACCAGCTCGACGCGATCATGTGCAAAGTGGTGACTAGTGACTTCATCTCACTATCTTCAACCGATACAAGCTCTAAGTCGACAAACGCGCGCATAATGTTAATTAAATTAGTTTGTAGCTTTTCTTGCACTTGGATGTATTCTTCGTGCAACTGCTCGTCACGCTGAAGAATTTCTGGCAAGTTGGCGTAGAAGAAACGGTATTTCCACATCAGAGTAAAGATAGAATCTAAATAGTGCTTAAGCAGAACCAAGCTCTCTTGCTGACCTTGAATGGGTGTGAAGCGCTCAAGAAGTTCATTAGAGTATAGAGCGAAGATCTCACGAACGATCTCTTGTTTATTACGGAAGTGGTAATACAGGTTACCCGGACTAATATCGATGTGAGCAGCAATATGATTGGTTGTGATATTACGCTCACCATGTTGATTAAATTGTTCTAGTGCAGCAAGCACTATCTTGTCACGAGTCTTCATGAATTATCCGCACTCCTTTCTCTATGTCTAAGGGCAGTATAGCGGCTAGTGTAACCTATAACAAAAAAGCGCCTGGTCGTATCAGGCGCTTTTCATTAATTACTCAATTATTTGTGGTACGGCTTAGATAACTCATGCACCGCTTCAACAAATACACCCGCATTTTCTGGCGGAACATCAAGGTGGATACCATGGCCCAGGTTAAATACGTGACCTGTACCTGCATCACCAAAACCTTCAAGAATCGTCGCCACTTCTTCACGAATGCGCTCAGGAGACGCATAAAGCATTGATGGATCCATATTGCCTTGTAGCGCGACCTTGTCGCCGACGCGCTTGACTGCATCTGCGATATTGATTGTCCAGTCTAGGCCGACAGCATCACAGCCTGTTGCTGCGATCTGCTCTAGCCACATACCACCATTCTTAGTAAACAGTGTAACTGGTACACGACGACCATCGTTTTCACGAATTAGGCCATCCACAATTTTGTGCATGTATTGCAATGAGAACAGGTTGTAATCACGCGGAGTCAGTACACCGCCCCATGTATCAAAGACCATCACAGACTGTGCACCTGCTTTGATCTGTGCGTTTAGGTATTCGATCACACTGTCAGCAAGCTTATCAAGTAGCAGGTGTAGGGTTTGTGGCTCTGCATACATCATCTTCTTGATCTTAGTGAAAGCCTTCGAGCTACCACCTTCAACCATGTATGTCGCTAGAGTCCACGGGCTACCAGAGAAGCCGATCAGTGGCACATCACCATTCAAGTCTTTGCGGATCTGACGTACGGCATTCATCACGTACTTAAGCTCACCTTCAGGATCAGGAATACCGATCTTTTCGACATCGGCTTTACAAGTGATCGGCTTGTCAAATACAGGGCCTTCACCTGCGGCAAAGCGTAGCTCTAGTCCCATAGCATCAGGGATGGTTAGGATGTCTGAGAACAGAATAGCGGCATCAAGAGGAAAACGGCGTAATGGCTGAAGGGTCACTTCAGAGGCTAACTCTGCATTCTTGCACAAAGACATAAAATCACCCGCTTCTGCGCGAGTTGCTTTGTATTCTGGAAGGTAGCGACCCGCTTGACGCATCATCCATACTGGAGTGTAGTCAACTGGCTGCTTTAGTAACGCGCGAAGATAGCGGTCATTCTTTAATTCAGTCATTCCGTTTTTCCGATTTTTAGGCTCGTTTTTTGTTGCGGCTATTCTAACACTGTTTGACTCGCAAAAGCTGTGTGCTTTGCAACCTAGATCAAGTTATTAACTTTTAAATCAGTGCTTAATTTGCACCCACTCAGTATCAGTGTTAAAAATTTGTTTGCTAGCGAAAACTACAATTATAAACCGAGCACACAGTGCTTGGCATCTCATAACGACATCTTACTTACCCCCTCCTTCTGGAGGGTTTTTTTTGTCTATAATTCAGCTAGATAACTTAATTTCTTCCAGCGTATATTCAATTAGCTGACGGGCAATAGTCCCCTTGGGTGCAACAGGCGGCAACTCATTTAAACCGAACCAACGTGCATCACTAAGCTCACTATAATCTGGCTTTAAGACCCCAGATTGATAGTCAGCAACAAAGCCCATCATCATGCTAGATGGAAACGCCCAAGGTTGGCTACCAAAATAGCGAATATTCGTCACTTCAACCCCTGTTTCTTCCTTTACCTCACGAGCAACGCACTGCTCTAAGGTTTCACCGACCTCTAGAAAGCCAGCAATCACGGTATACATACCGTTGCGATGCCTTGGGTGTTGAGCGAGCAGGATTTTATCTGCTTTGCGCACCGCAACGATAATACAAGGGAAAATGCGCGGGTAATGCAAAGTACGACAATCGCCACACTGCATCGCCAATTGATTATGATTGAGGTGATTTCGCCCCCCACACTGAGGGCAAAACCGCAAGCTTTGACTCATATGTCCGTACTGTATCGCTTTACTCATCAACAGAAACAGGGCTTGCGGAAAGTGTAAACAGTCCCGTAAAGAGGTCCATTCAAGCGGCGTCGTGACGTCAGCTTCATTGAGCCACATAACCGGACAATGGTCCCACTGCCCGACTTCAATTGCCTGATCATAAGGCAAGTTAAGGCTATCAGCGCTGCCAAATGGCAACTGACCATTTGTCAGCCATACATCGCTTCCTGATACAACACACCAGTAAACTTTTTTCGTACGGTTTACGTCACCTTTCTTTAACATGGGCTCATCTCTTCACTTGCAGTTCGTCTATTTTACTGGCAATCTAATTTCATACCAGAGTTTGTAGTCCATCTATTTTGAGACTATAAATTTTAGTAAGGACAAGAGGTTGTACTCTGTACGTGCTTTGGGAGTCAAAGCGTAATGGTCACCGGAGAAGTGACTCGATCATGAGGATATGGTCATGCTAAATAAATTCAAACAAACACAAGAACAATGGGGTGGCTCAAGCGAAGTCATCGACCACTGGCTCGAAACCCGCCAGGCTCTGATTGTCGAATATTGTCAGCTAGGCTCCCTTCAACCTGTAAACGGACACGCAAACGTCGTCGAACTGCCTTCCCCGAAACAAATCAGCTCGTTTTGCGATCACGTTGTCGATTACATTTCTGAAGGTCACTTCAAAATCTACGATATGGTAATGAAAAAGTGGCAAGCAACTGGCTTTAAGAGTAATGACGAGATTGATACAACCTACGCTAAGATCGTGCTTACTACCGAGCCTTTACTTGAGTTTAACGATAAGTACGTCAATGTTAGCGCTGACGACGAACTGCCTAATTTCGAAGTAGATATGTCAAAAGTCGGCGAACTGCTCGAAGTACGCTTTGAAGTAGAAGATAACCTAATTCAACTTATTGCGGATAGTTTGGCAATCCCGCCAGGGGCTTAAGAGCTAGAGAATCTTGAAGGGTTGGCGTTTTATGCCAACCCTTTTGCGTTTTTGAAACAGTCATCCTCAAGAGCGAGATCTCTTGAAACGAGTCGAAAACAAGCTGAGATTCCCTAATCGCTCCTTCGTAATGGATGATCCTTTCTCACAAGATGAAGACTAATGTCACACCCTAAAGTGTAGCGCTCCCTAAAGAGGTAGTCCGTTCTCGCCACCCGCTCCGCCAAACAAAAAAGGCACCCGAAGGTGCCTTTTGTCATTTCTTAGCGAGCGATTACTCGTTAGCAGACTTACTCATCCGAAGAGAAGCCAGCATTAAGTAGTGCTGCAAGGTTGTCAGTCGCTTGTTCAGCTGAAGGACCTTCTTGCTCTTCTGCACGCTTAGCTTGACGATCTTGGTGGTAAGCGAAACCTGTACCTGCTGGGATTAGACGACCAACAATTACGTTTTCTTTCAGACCACGTAGCTCATCACGCTTACCAGAAACCGCAGCTTCTGTTAGTACGCGAGTTGTCTCTTGGAACGATGCCGCAGAGATGAACGATTCAGTTGCTAGAGATGCCTTCGTGATACCTAGTAGTTCACGTTCGAAGCGTGCTGGCTCTTTGCCTTCAGCTTCTAGTGCACGGTTAGCGATCTTAACGTTCGCGTATTCTACTTGCTCACCTGCAAGGAACTCAGAGTCACCTGCGTGAGTAATAGTACACTTACGTAGCATCTGACGAACGATAGTTTCAATGTGCTTATCGTTAATCTTAACACCCTGTAGACGGTATACTTCTTGAACTTCGTTCGCGATGTATTGAGTCACAGCGTGGATACCACGTAGACGTAGAATGTCATGTGGAGACTCTGGACCATCTGCGATCACATCACCACGTTCAACTTTCTCGCCTTCAAATACGTTAAGCTGACGGTGCTTAGGAATCATCTCTTCGTAAGCGTCTCCGCCTTCACGAGTGATTACTAGGCGACGTTTACCTTTCGTCTCTTTACCAAAGCTCACAGTACCTGTGTGCTCAGCAAGAATCGCAGGCTCTTTTGGCTTACGAGCTTCGAATAGGTCAGCTACGCGTGGAAGACCACCGGTGATATCTTTGTTACCGCCAGACTTCTGTGGAATACGTGAAAGTGTATCACCCACACCAACTTCTGCGCCGTCTTCGATGTTCACGATCGCTTTACCAGGCAGGAAGTAGTGAGCTGGCATATCTGTACCAGGAATCATTACATCGTTACCTTGCTCATCAACAAGTTTGATTGCTGGACGCATATCTTTACCTGCTGCTGGGCGAGCTGCTGCTTCAGTTACTTCGCTTGAAGATAGACCGGTTAGGTCATCTGTTTGGCGAGAAACTGTTACACCGTCGATCATATCTACGAACTGGATGCGACCTGCCACTTCAGTGATGATTGGCATAGTGTGCGCTTCCCAGTTTGCTACTGTTTCACCAGCTTGAACTGCGTCGTTGTCGCCTTTGCTTAGTAAAGAACCGTATGGAAGTTTGTGCTTCTCTTTAGTACGACCGAACTCATCAATAATAGTCAGTTCAGATGCACGAGAAGTGATAACAAGCTTCTTGTCTTTGTTGGTTACAAACTTAGCGTTGTGTAGCTTAACCGTACCTGTTGTCTTAGCTTGGATGCTGTTCTCTGCTGCTGCAGTAGATGCCGCACCACCAATGTGGAACGTACGCATCGTAAGCTGTGTACCCGGCTCACCGATAGACTGAGCAGCGATAACGCCCACTGCTTCACCTTGGTTCACTAGGTGACCACGTGCTAGGTCACGACCGTAACACTGTGCACAACAACCGAAGTCCGCATCACAGGTAACTACTGAGCGCACTTTCATGCTATCTACTGAGTTCTCTTCCATGATCTGACACCACTTCTCATCAATGAGAGTATTACGTGGAATCAGGACTTCTTCAGTACCTGGCTTAAGAACATCTTCAGCAACAACACGACCTAGAGCAAGCTCAGAAAGTGCAACTTTAACGTCACCACCTTCGATGTGAGGCATCATGTCGACACCTTCGTGCGTACCACAGTCATGTTCGTGTACAACAACGTCTTGAGCAACGTCTACTAGACGACGAGTTAGGTAACCCGAGTTCGCTGTTTTCAGTGCTGTATCCGCAAGACCCTTACGAGCACCGTGCGTTGAGATAAAGTACTGAAGTACGTTTAGACCTTCTTTAAAGTTCGCAGTGATCGGCGTTTCGATGATTGAACCATCTGGACGCGCCATCAGACCACGCATACCTGCAAGCTGACGAATCTGAGCCGCAGAACCACGAGCGCCCGAGTCGGCCATCATGTAGATACTGTTGAATGATTCTTGCTGCTCTTCTTCACCGTCGCGGTTAACAACCGTTTCAGAAGATAGGTTTTCCATCATCAACTTAGCGACGCGATCGTTGGTCGATGCCCAAATATCGATCACTTTGTTGTAACGCTCACCCGCAGTTACAAGACCAGATTGGTACTGCTCTTGGATTTCGCGAACTTCTGCTTCCGCTTCTTCGATCTCAGTGTACTTAGCTGCTGGAACAACCATATCGTCGATACCAACAGATACACCAGAAAGTGCCGCGTAAGCGAAACCTGTGTACATGATTTGGTCAGCGAAGATTACAGTGTCTTTAAGACCTAGCTTACGGTAAGCCTCGTTAAGTAGGTGAGAGATTTGTTTCTTACCTAGCTTTTGGTTAACGATGCTGTACGGAAGACCTGAAGGCACGATTTGCCAAAGCATTGCACGACCGATAGTCGTGTCGACCATCTTAGTTTCAGTTGTGCTGTTACCATCTTCGTCTTTAACAGTCTCAGTGATGCGAACTTTAACGCGAGCGTGTAGCTCAGCTGTCTTAGTGCGGTATGCCTTCTCAGCCTCAGCTGGGCTAGCAAGGTACATACCTTCGCCTTTCACGTTGATCTTGTCACGAGTCATGTAGTAAAGACCCAATACAACGTCCTGAGAAGGTACGATGATCGGATCACCTGACGCTGGCGACAGAATGTTGTTTGTCGACATCATCAGGGTACGAGCTTCAAGCTGTGCTTCTAGAGTTAGAGGCACGTGTACCGCCATTTGGTCACCATCGAAGTCCGCGTTGTACGCCGCACACACAAGTGGGTGTAGCTGAATCGCTTTACCTTCGATTAGTACTGGTTCGAACGCCTGGATACCTAGACGGTGAAGTGTCGGTGCACGGTTCAATAGTACTGGGTGTTCGCGGATTACTTCGTCTAGGATATCCCAAACGATCGCTTCTTCGCGCTCTACCATCTTCTTAGCAGCTTTGATTGTCGTCGCAAGACCACGAGTCTCTAGCTTGCTGTAGATGAATGGTTTGAATAGCTCAAGTGCCATCTTCTTAGGAAGACCACACTGGTGCAGACGAAGGTATGGACCTACTGTGATTACAGAACGGCCAGAGTAGTCTACACGTTTACCTAGAAGGTTCTGACGGAAACGACCTTGTTTACCCTTGATCATATCAGCAAGAGATTTCAGAGGACGCTTGTTCGAACCTGTGATCGCGCGACCGCGACGACCGTTATCTAGAAGTGCATCAACAGACTCTTGTAGCATACGTTTTTCGTTACGTACGATGATGTCCGGAGCAGCAAGCTCTAGTAGACGCTTCAAACGGTTGTTACGGTTGATTACGCGGCGGTAAAGGTCGTTCAGATCAGAAGTCGCAAAGCGACCGCCATCTAGTGGTACTAGAGGACGAAGATCTGGCGGAAGTACCGGAAGCACAGTTAGGATCATCCACTCTGGGTTGTTACCAGATTGAACGAACGCTTCAACTAGCTTCAGACGCTTAGTGATCTTCTTACGCTTAGTCTCTGAGTTAGTAGACTGAAGCTCTTCACGCATTTCTTCGATTTCAGCAGGCAGATCCATAGACGCAAGTAGGTCTTTGATCGCTTCCGCGCCCATCTTAGCCGTGAATTCATCACCCCACTCTTCTAGACGATCCAGATACTCTTCTTCAGTCAGCATCTGAGATTTTTCTAGATCTGTCATACCTGGTTCAGTTACTACGTACATTTCGAAGTAAAGAACACGTTCGATATCACGTAGAGGGATATCCATCAGTAGACCGATACGAGACGGTAGTGATTTTAGGAACCAGATGTGAGCAACTGGTGAAGCAAGCTCGATGTGGCCCATACGGTCACGGCGAACTTTAGTTTGTGTAACTTCAACGCCACACTTCTCACAGATAACACCACGGTGTTTCAGACGCTTATATTTGCCACAAAGACATTCGTAGTCTTTTACTGGACCAAAGATACGCGCACAGAACAAACCATCACGTTCAGGTTTGAACGTACGGTAGTTGATCGTTTCAGGTTTTTTAACTTCACCGAAAGACCATGAACGGATCATGTCTGGTGAAGATAGACCGATTTTGATTGCATCAAACTCTTCGGTCTTATGCTGTGCTTTTAGAAAGTTTAATAAGTCTTTCACAATCAGCTCCTGTAAGGAGTTAAAAGGGGCTCACTGCATCAGTGAGCACCTTCTACCAATAATCGTCTTTCTTGTTTAAAGAAAGGGATTACTCTTCGTCTTCTAGCTCGATGTTGATACCTAGCGAGCGAATCTCTTTCAACAGTACGTTGAACGATTCTGGCATACCAGGTTCCATGCTGTGGTTTCCGTCTACGATGTTCTTGTACATCTTAGTACGGCCGTTAACGTCATCCGACTTAACAGTTAGCATTTCTTGAAGCGTGTAAGCAGCACCGTATGCTTCTAGTGCCCATACTTCCATCTCACCGAAACGCTGACCACCGAACTGAGCTTTACCACCAAGTGGTTGCTGAGTTACTAGGCTGTACGAGCCAGTTGAACGAGCGTGCATCTTGTCATCAACAAGGTGGTTCAGTTTCAGCATGTACATGTAACCAACAGTTACAGGACGCTCAAACGCATCACCTGTGCGACCATCAAACAGCGTTAGCTGACCAGATTCTGGTAGGTCACCTAGTTTCAATAGCTCTTTGATTGATTGCTCAGAAGCACCGTCAAATACTGGAGTCGCGATCGGTAGACCACCACGTAGGTTCTTGATCAGCGTACGAACTTCATCATCAGATAGAGACGCAACGTCTACTTTCTGACGAGTATCACCAAGATCGTAAACTTTCTGTAGGAAGTCACGGAACTTAGCTAGCTCTTGCTGCTCTTTCACCATTTGGTTGATCTTGTCACCGATACCTTTCGCCGCCAGACCTAAGTGTACTTCTAGGATCTGACCGATGTTCATACGCGAAGGTACACCCAGTGGGTTAAGTACGATGTCTACCGGCTGACCTTTCTCATCGTAAGGCATGTCTTCAACAGGGTTGATCTTAGAGATTACACCCTTGTTACCGTGACGACCCGCCATCTTATCACCAGGCTGGATACGACGTTTAACCGCTAGGTAAACCTTAACGATCTTCAGTACGCCAGGTGCTAGATCATCACCTTGAGTGATCTTACGACGTTTAGTTTCGAACTTCTTATCGAAGTCAGCACGTAGCTCGTCGTACTGCTCTGCAAGCTGTTCAAGCTGAGTCTGTTGAGCATCATCTTCAAGCGTTAGCTCTAGCCACTTCTTACGGTCGATAGTGTCTAGTTTCGCTTCAGTGTAACCACCGTCGATAAGTACAGCTTTAACGCGGTTTAGAAGGCCACCCTCAAGAATCTGGAATTCTTCAGTAAGGTCTTTCTTCGCTTCTTTAAGCTGCATTTGTTCAATTTCAAGTGCACGTTTGTCTTTTTCAACACCGTCACGAGTAAATACTTGAACGTCGATGATAGTACCTGAAACTGAGTTTGGTACGCGTAGAGACGTGTCTTTAACGTCTGACGCTTTCTCACCGAAGATAGCACGTAGTAGCTTCTCTTCAGGAGTTAGCTGAGTTTCACCTTTAGGCGTTACTTTACCTACAAGGATGTCACCGCCTTTCACTTCCGCACCGATGTAAACGATACCTGACTCGTCTAATTTAGACAGAGCAGACTCACCTACGTTTGGAATGTCAGCTGTGATTTCTTCAGCACCAAGCTTAGTATCACGCGCCACACAAGATAGCTCTTGAATGTGGATCGTAGTGAAACGGTCTTCTTGAACTACGCGCTCAGAGACTAAGATCGAGTCTTCGAAGTTGTAACCGTTCCAAGGCATGAATGCGATACGCATGTTCTGGCCAAGTGCAAGCTCACCAAGGTCTGTTGAAGGACCGTCAGCAAGAACATCACCACGTGCGACTGGTTCACCTGGCATCACACAAGGACGCTGGTTGATACACGTGTTTTGGTTCGAACGAGTGTATTTAGTTAGGTTGTAGATATCGATACCAGCTTCACCTGGAATCAACTCTTCTTCGTTCACTTTAACAACGATACGAGAAGCATCTACAGACTGGATCACACCACCACGTTTCGCTACCGCTGTAACACCAGAGTCAACAGCGATGTTACGCTCAATACCAGTACCAACTAGAGGCTTATCTGCCTTAAGTGTTGGAACTGCCTGACGTTGCATGTTCGCACCCATCAATGCACGGTTCGCATCATCGTGTTCTAGGAACGGGATAAGCGACGCAGCGATAGATACAACCTGGTTAGTTGCAACGTCCATGTAGTCAACATGTTCGCGTGGGTGTAGACCAGATTCACCTTTCTGACGAGCAGTGATTAGCTCTTCAGCAAATGTGCCTTGCTCAGTAAGTACAGTGTTCGCCTGAGCGATAACGTACTGACCTTCCTGAATAGCAGACAGGTAATCTACTTCGTCTGTAACAACACCCTCAACAACACGACGGTAAGGCGTCTCTAGGAAACCGAACTCATTACAACGTGCGAACGCAGATAGAGAGTTAATCAGACCGATGTTTGGACCTTCAGGCGTTTCGATAGGACATAGACGACCGTAGTGAGTTACGTGTACGTCACGTACTTCGAAGCCAGCACGCTCACGAGTTAGACCGCCAGGACCCAATGCAGAGATACGACGCTTGTGCGTCACTTCTGATAGAGGGTTGTTTTGGTCCATGAACTGAGACAGCTGTGAAGAGCCAAAGAATTCTTTAACCGCAGCAGAGATCGGCTTAGCGTTGATTAGGTCTTGAGGCATGATTGCATCAAGATCACCAAGGCTCAGGCGTTCTTTAACAGCACGTTCAACACGTACTAGACCAACGCGGAATTGGTTTTCTGCCATTTCGCCAACACTACGGATACGACGGTTACCTAAGTGGTCGATATCGTCCACTTCACCGATGCCGTTACGGATAGCGATAAGCTTCTTCATCACTTCGATGATATCAGTTTCATCAAGTGTGCCTTGCTCTTGCGCATCTTCACGTTCGATAGAGCTGTTAAACTTCATACGACCAACTGTCGATAGATCGTAACGCTCTTCAGAGAAGAATAGGCTTTCGAATAGTGCTTCAGCAGCTTCTTTCGTTGGCGGCTCACCAGGGCGCATCATGCGGTAGATTTCTACCAATGCAGAGATACGATCAACAGTGCTGTCGATACGTAGTGTCTCTGACATGAACGGACCATGATCTAGATCGTTGGTAAACAACGTTTCTAGTGCTTTGTGGCCTGCTTGAGAAAGGTTAGCTAGTGCTTCAAGGCTGATTTCTTGGTTTGCACCAACAATGATCTCGCCAGTCGCTTCGTTGATGTAATCTTTCGATGCAACTTTGCCTACGATGTACTCTACAGGTACTTCGATGTGCTCAACGCCATCTTTTTCAAGCTGACGGATGTGGCGAGCAGTTACACGACGACCCGTTTCAACGTAAGTCTTGCCGTTTGCTTCGATGTCGAAAGACGCAGTTTCACCACGTAGACGATCCGGAACAAGCTCCATTAATAGAGTTTGATCTTTAACTTCGAAGTTCACCTTCTCGAAGAAGATATCCAGGATCTCTTCTGTCGTCTTACCTAGTGCGCGAAGAATGATAGATGCTGGTAGCTTACGACGGCGGTCGATACGTACGTATAGGTTGTCCTTAGGATCAAACTCGAAATCAAGCCATGAACCACGGTAAGGAATTACGCGCGCATTGTATAGAACTTTACCTGATGAGTGGGTCTTACCCTTATCGCTGTCGAAGAATACACCTGGGCTTCTGTGCAGCTGGGATACGATAACCCTCTCGGTACCATTGATTACGAAGGTACCATTGTCTGTCATAAGCGGAATTTCGCCCATGTAGACTTCTTGTTCTTTAATGTCTTTTACAGTACCTGCTGGCGCGTCTCTATCAAAGATAACTAGGCGTAGTTTCACGCGTAGTGGTTTTGAATAAGTTACGCCGCGGATTTGACATTCTTTAACGTCAAAAACTGGCTCACCAAGACGGTAGCTAACGTATTGCAGCTCGGAATTGCCGTTGTAGCTCTGAATTGGAAATACAGAACGGAAAGCAGCTTCAAGACCGTATTGACCTTCAGGATCCTGTTCGATGAATTTTTCGAACGAATCGAGCTGGATCGATAGCAGGTATGGAATGTCCAACACTTGTGGACGAGTACCAAAGTCCTTACGGATGCGCTTTTTCTCGGTATAAGAGTAAACCATGGGGTTCCTCAGCTCGCTGATAAGTGACCCAAACTGTCTCCAATCGTTATGAGACAGTGACTAACATCTGTTTGATCGTAGTGACATTTCATTAAGAGCTAATGAAATGTTTTTTGCTAGGAACTTGGGTGCTCAAACAGCGGAAAAATCACCCAACCCCTACAGCGCAAAAAGGCCGGTGGTTATAAAACCACCAGCCATTAGCCGTTAGGCTAAGAAACTATGCAATAATTACTTAACAGTAACACTTGCACCAGCTTCTTCTAGCTGAGCTTTAAGAGCTTCAGCTTCGTCTTTCTCTACGCCTTCTTTAAGAGGTGCAGGAGCTGAGTCTACAAGACCTTTAGCTTCTTTAAGACCTAGGCCAGTTGCGCCACGTACTGCTTTGATTACAGCAACTTTGTTGCCGCCAGCAGATTCTAGGATTACGTCGAACTCAGTTTGCTCAGCAGCAGCTTCGCCACCAGCAGCGCCACCAGCTACAACAGCAGCAGCAGCAGAAACGCCGAATTTCTCTTCCATCGCTTCGATTAGTTCAACAACTTGCATTACAGACATTTCTGCAACTGCGTCTAGGATTTGCTCGTTAGTAATAGACATAACAATTCTCTTTTAAATCAACAATAAGTTTATTAAGCAACCAGAAAAAAGCAAGGCTTAAGCCGCAGCTTCTTCTTTTTGGTCGCGTAGTGCAGCGATAGTACGTACCAGCTTGCCTGCAGAAGCTTCTTTCATGCACATCATTAGGCGTGCGATAGCTTCGTCGTAAGTTGGTAGTGTCGCTAGTACTTCAGCGTCAGTAAGCGCGCCTTCAAATGCAGCAGCTTTGATCTCGAAATCTGTGTTCTCTTTAGCGAAGTCTTTGAAAAGACGCGCTGCAGCACCTGGGTGCTCGTTAGAGAATGCGATTAGAGTAGGACCAGTGAAAGTGTCTGTTAGACACTCGTAGTCTGTACCTTCAACCGCACGACGCATTAGTGTGTTACGAACAACTCGTACATAAACACCAGCTTCACGAGCCTGTTTACGTAGAGAAGTCATCGCGCCCACTTCAACGCCACGAGAGTCAGCTACAACTGCAGAAAGTGCACCACTGGCAGCTTCGTTGACTTCAGCAACAATTGCTTTTTTGTCTTGAAGGTTTAAAGCCATCTTGGATTTACTCCTGGTTGTCGTTACACCACTCACTATTATCACAACAGTGAGAGCTATTGAGGTGCTTCCCAGAAGAAAGGTAACTATTTACATAGAGCTTTCTGTCAGTTCGGGCACCATCTACGTAGGGATATTAAGCCATCATTTGTTAAACAAAGTCAGACACCTACGGTCTTGGACGGAGACTGGGTCATAATTCACAGCAAATTCTTAACGAATTTAATGAACCAAAGTTCAGCCCCAACCACAAATATTAGGCGCAAAATTATACATAAACTTTGCGCCTAAGTAAATAAGTGTGTCGTAAAATTAATTACGCAACTGTGTTCAGGCTACCCTGATCAACAGCAACACCAGCACCCATAGTTGTAGAGATGCTAACCTTCTGTAGGAATGTACCCTTAGCAGAAGACGGTTTAGCTTTCTTCAGAGCAACTAGAAGTGCTTCTAGGTTCTCTTTGATCTGCTCAGCAGAGAAGTTTGCTTTACCGATAGTAGTGTGGATGATGCCGTTTTTGTCGTTACGGTAACGAACCTGACCAGCTTTAGCGTTCTTAACCGCTTCAGCAACGTTAGGAGTTACAGTACCAACTTTAGGGTTTGGCATAAGACCGCGAGGACCTAGGATAGTACCTAGTTGACCTACAACGCGCATTGCATCTGGAGAAGCAACAACTACGTCAAAGTTCATTTCGCCTTTCTTAACTTGCTCAGCAAGATCTTCCATACCTACGATGTCTGCGCCAGCTTCTTTAGCTGCTTCAGCGTTTGCACCTTGAGTGAACACTGCAACGCGGATTTCGCGGCCAGTACCGTGAGGTAGTACAGTTGCACCACGTACGTTCTGGTCAGATTTACGAGCATCGATGCCTAGGTTAACAGCAACGTCTACAGACTCAACAAATTTAGCAGTCGCTAGTTCTTGAAGAAGAGCAACAGCTTCGTTGATTTCGTATTCTTTAGTTACGTCAACTTTTTCGCGGATTACGCGCATGCGCTTAGTTAGTTTAGCCATCTTATTAACCCTCTACCACTAGGCCCATTGAACGAGCAGTACCAGCGATTGAACGCTTCATTGCTTCGATGTCAGCACCAGTCATATCAGCAGCTTTAGTTTCTGCGATTTCTTGGATTTGAGCGTCAGTTACAGTACCCACTTTTTCAGTGTTTGGACGACCAGAACCAGACTTAACGCCAGCCGCTTTCTTAAGAAGAACAGCAGCAGGTGGAGTCTTAGTGATGAACGTGAAAGAACGGTCGTTGTATACTGTGATAACAACTGGAGTTGGTAGACCTTTCTCGATAGATTCTGTTTTCGCGTTGAACGCTTTACAGAATTCCATGATGTTAACACCGTGTTGACCTAGTGCAGGACCAACCGGTGGACTTGGGTTCGCCATACCAGCAGCAACTTGTAGCTTGATGTAAGCTTCAACTTTCTTAGCCATGATAATTCCTAATTTTGGGTACAATCGCTAATCGACTGATCAGCTCCCCGTTGATATTAAAACTTGTTATTTTGCTCGGAAGCTTTCGCTTAAGCCAAAATAATAAGGCGCGAAATTATAGTCATAATCCGCGCCTTATACAAGCCTAAAAAGGTGATTTTTTATACTCTCTAAATGAGAGTCTTAGTCGAGTTTTTCAACCTGACCAAATTCAAGCTCAACCGGAGTCGCACGACCAAAGATCGATACAGACACCTTCACGCGGCTCTTATCGTAATCCACTTCTTCAACCGTACCGTTGAAGTCAGCAAATGGGCCGTCAGTAACACGTACCACTTCACCCGCTTCGTACATAGTACGTGGGCGAGGAGCCTCACTTGCTTTCTCTAGACGGTTAAGAATCGCATCAGCTTCTTTATCAGTGATAGGAGCTGGACGATCCGAGGTACCACCAATGAAGCCCATGACACGCGGCACACTGCGTACTAAGTGCCATGATTCATCGTTCATGATCATCTGAACTAGGACGTAACCAGGGAAGAACTTACGCTCAGACTTACGACGCTGACCTGCACGCATTTCCACTACTTCTTCAGTAGGGACTAGAACTTCACCAAACAGCTCTTCCATGCCATGCATTTTGATATGTTCACGAAGAGATTGGGCTACACGACCTTCAAATCCAGAGAAGGCTTGAACCACATACCAGCGTTTTTTTGGAGCTTCACTCATGAATTAAAACCCTCTATACCCCAGTTGCTAGAGCAACAAGACGAACCATAATGCCGTCGATGCCCCAAAGCACTAGAGCCATTACAATACTTACAGCTAAAACAATCAAAGTTGTTTGCATAGTCTCTTGGCGTGTAGGCCACACCACTTTACGTACTTCCATACGTGATTCTTTTGCAAACTCGATTGCAGCTTTACCCTTAGTTGTTGTAGCAGCAACACCAAGTGCAGCAGCGATTAATACAACAACACCTGCAGCGCGAATCACTACAGACATTTCACCATACAGGTAATTACCCACAACAGCGGCAGCTAGCAGAGTAAAAGTGACAATCCACTTGAAGATATCTGCGCTATTTGAGCTATCAGGAGTTTCAGCATTATTTGCTTTCATAAAACCAACCTGTCTAAGTCTTAATATAGACGACAACAACCCCGCTGTTGCAGGGCAAATCCATGAAACGACAATTTAAATAAATTGACGTACTCTTTTATTGATTGAGACGCAACACCTCAACCAAAAATCCTGCTTAATGCCATGTTGCATAAGAAAACAACTGACATTTTGTATAGTGCAGAAAAAGGGCATCAAATGATGCCCTTTTTGCTACTGGTTCGTCAAATCTTATTCAAAGATTTTCCGAAGTCTTTAGCTAATTCCTAAGAATTAGTCGAAGATCTTAGCAACAACACCAGCACCAACTGTACGGCCACCTTCGCGGATTGCGAAACGTAGACCTTCGTCCATCGCGATTGGAGCGATTAGTTCAACAGTCATCTT
>Ga0213837_1000398_pt1 | contig 49211 bp, 45 predicted proteins | sample SWPATP12_FD_160572 | JGI IMG/M metagenome (GOLD analysis project Ga0213837, IMG submission 160572) | Coastal seawater microbial communities from Marineland, Florida, United States - SWPA TP1 #2 | ecosystem: Environmental > Aquatic > Marine > Coastal | place: USA: Florida | collected 2016-08-06
CAATGCAAACGAAGAAACAATTCGAAAATATGTTCAAGACCAGCTTGTAGAGCTAGACCTAAAGGAAGTTAACTCAGATCAGCTGGACTTGTTTTAAAACTCGGTCGCTTGCGGCCGAGAACTTTATCTAACTTGCAAACTTCCGTTATTCGCTCATTACTGCCCACAGGAAAGAGCCAAAAGCGGAAGCATGCCCGTAATTTTCTATTAAATGTAATTTAGCTCGATACTAATCAAGCATATCGCATGTTTTTAATTTTAAGCTCAGTGGCCTAAAAATACTTTCAGCTAAAAGAGCGGCATAAAACAATACTATTAAGTTTACGGAAGAAGCTCTTTGAAATATAAAATTATCGTATGTATCTATTTTTCCAAGAATCGCGATAGCACCAATCACTAAACCTACTAACGCGCCACCGTATAAAAACTTAACTTGGCTATTATATAGCTCTGAAAGGTACTTAGCTTGCGCCCCTCCGACTAATTCATCAGTAAACAAATATTTGAGTCCTTCTAGCGACTTGAGCATTCCACCTGTACCAAACGCGATAATTGTCGCGGCATATAAAAACAAAACCAGAAATAGTCCAAATTGAACATCAATTACTAATTCAGTACTTCCCGCCAAAATAACAAGCATAGCGATAGCACCAGATATCACTACCAACGCCAGTAAATTTTTCATAATTACTCTCCTCGTCCAATTAACTTCTATTTCATTTGAAGTTGCCATTAATGATTGAGGAGACAAATTAAAGACAGACGCTATAGCAAGAGTTGATTCAGCAGAAGCTTTACCGTCTGATTCAATGCGTTGAATAGTTCTTGCAGATAAACCTGTAGCTTTGGCCAAGACCTCTTGTGACCAACCATTTTCACTCCGTAGCTTTTTTAATTTATCAGTTGAAAGTAGCATTTTGATTCCCTACAGATCATTAATAACAACGAAGCAAATTATGATTAATTTTATCTTCTAAGACAGATATATAGCACGACATTATAGCGACAGCATACGACACCACAATAAAATCAATATGTTATAAAGATAATGAAAAATTAAATAGTGTCGAAAACTAAATATGATAGTCCGCTATCCACTCATTTCTGTCTAACAAAAAGTGTTAACGCAGAGTTTAATTTTTAACTTTCCAAGGGCAATTATGAGCCTATAGCAGCCTTATATTTAATTCTAGTATCCTGGTTCTTTTGAAAGTACAGATAGTTTTGGTCTTTCACTTTTTACACAGGATCTAAATGAAGAACTAAGTTGCTAGCAAGCAAAAAAAATAGTTAAATTTGGCCAGATAGCTTAAATGCAACCACTGGTTGACAAATTAACAACCTGGCTTGCTGGTCTGCAACTGCCTGATTTTCTACGCTTACCGCTCAACCACAGATGAAGGAAAGAACTTAATGATACTAGCAGAAAAGATTATCAGATTAAGAAAACAGTTTGGCTGGTCACAGGAAGAGCTGGCGGAAAAAATGAATATTTCCAGGCAGTCAGTCTCTAAATGGGAGAGCGCTAATAGCATACCTGATTTGAATAGAATAATTATGTTGGCGGAGATTTTCGACGTTTCGACTGACTTTCTACTGAAGGATGAAAATGAAGCATTTAATTCCCGAGAGGAAAGTACGGCGCCTGATGTTAATCAAATCAGCCTGGAGCAGGCGGCGAAGTATGTCGAGAATAAGATAGCAGTATCTGCCCTGGTCACCAAGGGCGTTATGCTCTGTGTATGCTCGGTAATACCACTTTTTTTCTTCTTGGCAATGGCTGAAACAAACCGATTGAATATAACGGGTGATATTGCAGCAGCAATAGGTATTGTAAGTATTCTGGTTATGGTCTCTGCCGGGGTCAGCTTTTTTATCAAAACCAACCAATATGAGAGTGAAACAGCGCCGATAGATAACGAGGCATTTGAGCTGGCCTATGGTGTGCACAGCGTCTTTCAAGAAAAACTGCAAAAATTCCGGGTTACCTATAATCGCAGGTTATCGATTGGCATATTTATGTTCATTATCAGTTTTGTGCCTCTGATGCTTGCTGCCATGTTTTCCAGTGACTCAGATACAATATTAATGATGCTAATTGTCCTGATGTTCCTAATCGCCGCAGGAATATATATTGTTGTGCCTGTCTCTGCTAAATACGACGCCTACAATAATATTTTGAAAGACAGTTATTTGGAAAGAGAGAAAAGTAAGCGTACCAAAAGAGCCGAGAAACTTGCCGGATTCTACTGGCCTTTGCTAACAGCGATATTTCTTGGCTGGAGTTTATGGACCATGGAGTGGGGCATAACTTGGATTATTTGGCCTGTGGGGGCTGTCCTCTTCGCTGCGCTGCTTGGACTCATGGAGCTGTTGGAAAAAGAAGAACCCTAAATTAGGGGATATCGTTATCAACAATTTATGCAGCAGGCTTGTCAATTCTATAACAAGCCTGCTTTTCCCTAGTTTAAACCGTGCTGCCGGTGAAATCAGGCAATTTGTGTCATTTCATTCAGGGTAAAGTCTTTCACTGCGCCTTGGGTTGCAGCCATATAGTCCTGAATATGTTGAGATCCCATATATGCTTGCCAATGTATTGAATTAATACTGCTATGCTTTGGGTTAGACCCTGTGCTCAATTCCTGTTATTAATAAACCCTTAAGGCAGGTATTTAAATAAAGCAATTATGCTAACGTACGGAGGGGTTGAGTGAAGTTATTCTTTGTGCTTGCTCTAGTTTTGGGAAGCCTAAGTTTTGCCAGCTTGGCTGGCGAACAAGCGGTTATTGGCTATATTGAGCTGCCCAAAGTACTGGACAGCAAGCTCAAGTCTTCGCCTTACAATCGCCTGATGGACGAGTTGTTGGCCAGAATTGATCTGCCGTATAGCACCCAGTTTGTTTCCAGCGGCCGAGCCAATGCATTAATGCATCAAGGCCGGCTTGACTGTATTTTTCCCGTGGTCCCCGGCGGCTATCAGCGCTCGGTTCCCACCATATTAAGTGATACCACGAACAATGTTTCTGTTCACCTTTTCTCGGCCAAGCCACCCGGGTTTACCTCACTAAAGGAAATGGAAGACAAGGTCATCGTCTATAGCCGTGGCATGTATTTCGGTGACTTATTCAGAAAAAATAAGAATATCAAATTTCTCGCCGTAGACACGGAAGCTATCGCCATTAAGCTGCTGTTAAAAAACAGGGCCGATGCTTATCTGGCTTACTATCCGGATATAAAGTTGTCCCTGGATAAGGAGCAATACCAGCAGCTGGTATTTGATACCAAAGAACCTGTGGCAGTTTCCGAAGACAAATTGGAGTGTGCTGATAACGCAAAAAATAAGGCATTTATCGATAAGTTCAATAAAGAGCTGGATAAGATGAAAGCCTCCGGCGAATTGAAATTGATTCTAGGTGATTATTTCAATTTCTAAGCCGCTATTTAGAATGAGATGAGCTTGCATAAGTTTTTATTCCTGCATAAACCTTTTAAATAGTTTTACCTGTTAAAACTCATAAATAACAATGGGATAGCTGTAAGGGTCAAGGTTTTTGCGGACTTGTTAAATCTATAATTTTTCTATTTTTAATGCAAACTAGGTTTTTTCTAGGATTTTTATCGTCGGTTTTTTCATGCTTGCCTTCTCGTTAAAAGAAGGAGCCCCGAATGAAACTAAATAAAATCCTGATCGCCAGTTTTCTGTCTGCCAATAGTTATGTAATCTATGCCGGCGAACCCATTGAGCCCGTTATGGTGACCATTCCTGCCGGTAGCTTTCAAATGGGTGATGCCAATGATGAAGGTGCCCAACCCGTGCATAATGTCTCTGTGCCCGAATTTAGCATGGGCAAGTATGAGGTAACGGTAAAAGAGTTTCGCCAGTTTGTTGAAGCCACTAACTATCAAACCCCAACAGAGTGCCGTCATGAACTGGATGGCTGGTTCAAGCTTGCTTCAAAGGGCAACTGGGAGACCAATAATCTCAATACCAGTGAATATCAGCCCGTGGTCTGTATTAACTGGCAAGCTGCAGAAGCCTATACCAAATGGCTGGCCAAGGAAACCGGCAGGCCGTACCGCCTGCCTACGGAAGCCGAGTGGGAATATGCCGCCAGAGCAGGAACCCGTACCGATTACTTCTTTGGTAATGATGAAGACAGGACGCAAGTGTGTAAATATGCCAACACCGCCGATCTCTATGGCGAAAATATTCTGCAGCGGGATGCCAATACCAGTTACCACAACTGGGATACAGGCATGGCAAACTGCGTCGATCATTCCGCCTATGCCAGTATTGTCGGCATGTATAAACCGAATCAGTTCGGCTTGCATGACATGGTCAGCAATGTCCTGGAGTTTCTTGCCGACTGCTATGTGGAAGGCTATGACGGTGCGCCAAGCGATGGCTCTGCCAGGTTAGATGGCGAGTGTGAAAGACGCTCAACCCGTGGTGGCAGCTGGCACTGGAATAACTGGCCGCTAGCACAGCGAGGCCGTATTCCTGCAGATTTTGCCGGTGGCGTCGATGGCTTCCGGGTTGCCTTGGACGGTTCTGCCCCTAAGCAGTCAAAGGCCACCAAACGCTTTGCTTCCTCGCTTAAGCTGGCACAAATAAAGGAGCAGAAACGCCGAGATGCCAGATCGGATTTTCCCGATGTGGTAACTAATCTTAAATTGCGACAAGAAGGAGATATGGTGACCTTAACCTGGGATAAGAGCAAGCAGGAAGGTATCGAGGGCTACCGGGTTTACCGCAATGAAGTGTCTGGCACCATGGTCAAGCTGTTGGCAAGTAACCTGAAAGAGCCGAAATTTCAACTTTCAGACACTAACACCTTGATTCATGACTATCATGTGGTGGCGGTTAAAAATCACCAACAAGGTCACTATGGGGAAGCCGCAAAAACAATGGCTGGCTGGGCGAAGGTGCCAGGACGGGTGGAAGCGGAAGCGGCCGCCGAAATCAGCGACACACAGCTGGCAAGAACCTCAGATGTCGATGGCAACTATAATCTGACCGGACGCGGTGGTATTGGAAGCCAGGCGAAAATGGACTACCAGCTGGAGGTGACAAAATCCGGCAATTACACATTGAGCTATAGGGTCGCTGCCCCAAGAGATACCAAGGGTTTTGCCCTGGTGGTTAATGGCAAGGAAATGAATATTCAGAAAGTGGCAAAAACCGGTGGTTATCACGAATGGCAAACCCAGGCCGGTACCAGTATTTACCTGAAAAAGGGTAAAAACACCCTGACCTTGAAATCATTGGATAATAACTGGAAGCTTAACTGGCTGGCGGTCAAGCAAGGCTAGCAGATTGACATCCAGTCCAGTATCAGCCAAAAGGCAGCGTCATGCTGCCTTTTACAGGTTAATCGCCATCAGCTTGGTTTCATTAGCCTGACGCCAGCGCTTATTGGCATTGTCCTGAATGTACTGTGAGTAGAAGTCATAGTTTACTGGCAAGTCTGAGGCTTCACACAATAGCAGGGCGATGTCCAAACTGAGTTTTTTTTCGCCCGCCAAATTAGCCTGTTCGAACGTACGCTGGGCATGGAGAACAAATGCCTCGTTATCTTGCTCGGCCTTGGCCAGCAGGGTTTTCAGGTAAGAATTTTGGGCATTGTCAGAGGTGGCGTTTGCCAATAGTGCTCTGGCATCATCCAATCTATGTTGTGCGATATAGTGTTCCATCAGCTGTTTACGGCTGGATTGGGCGACCCAGTGATCCGGCGTCATGGCCGCAAACTCCAGTACCTGTTTCAAGTGCGGTTCTTTAGCTGCCCGGGTTTTGGCATGAATGGCGTGATGAAAGGGGATCTTGATAAAACGGTAAATGGGCAGCTGATACTCGCGCATCTTGTCTTCGGCCTGGGTTAAATACAGGTACTTGTCTTCTTCCTGATGGTGCTTGTGCGCCATGACGGACAGGTAGGTCAGGGCGTGCAATTCCCTTTCGATATCTTTCGCCTCAAGCGCCAGTTGTGCCGATTTGAGCAGGCTGGTTTTGATGGCCGGGTAGTCTTTGTTCTGGTGATCCAGCCATGACTGGGCATTCCAGGCATCGGCCTGGCGCTTTAAGTCACGAATTTTTTTAAATTCTTCTATGGCCAGGTTAAGCTTTTGCGTACTGAGCTCAAACAGCTCTTTACGAGTAAGCACTGTACTTTGATAGAGCAGGGCATTACCCACTTGCAGCGGGTTTTGTTCGGTAAGGGCAGTATTTTCCAACTTATCGGCCATTACCATGGCCTTTTCTAACTCGCCCATTTCAATATAAGTATTAATGAGATTGCCCAGGGTAATAAAATCATTCGGCGTTTGCTGATGGGCGATGGACAAACTGGCCAGTCTCAGTTCTGGAGGCTGAGCTTCCCCCAACAGCTGATAGATAAAGTCCTGCTTTAAATGTTGCTCCAGTTGTTTGACGACATCCTGAACCGAATTGCCTGAGATTTGGCCCTGCCAGTCACCAAAGGGGCCCTTCAGTAAAAAGTCCAGATAGCTTAACTCTTGGTGAGTACGGAGCTGGCCGCTTAATATAAAGGTGTGTTCCTTGGCTAACGACTGGTATTCGGTCTCAAGCGAGGCCATAAATTGCCGGGTGGTCAGGTGAGTTAGGGCAGTGAAATCAAAGTTGCCATTGTCATTCAGGGATATGCTGTTTAGGCCTTGAGGATCTGTGATTGGGACATAGGCAATCTTATGTGTAGGCTCTGAGTCTATACTTTCAGTTTGCCTATCCATCACGGCATAAATAATAAACATCAGACCGGCGATCAAGGCATAAACCCAATTGGCATTTTTTTTCTGTACGGGTGATGTTGGCACGGGAGCTTGAGTGGATGAAACAGGTGCTTCTGCCGTTAGTTCGGCTTGTTCTATATATTCGTTTTCAAGCTGCCACTGATAGCCGCGCTTGGGAAAGGTTTTAATGGCATGGTTGCCAAAAAGGCTTCTCAGGTGGCTGATGTTTTGAAATACCGCCTGCTCTGACACTACCTTGTCTTGCCAGACTTCAGATAAAATATCTTCCTTGCTTAACACTTTGTCGGTATTTTCCAGCAACAAGGCTAGCACCTTGGCTTCGTTGTGGCGAATGGCAACCGCCTCGCCATTTTTGGTCAGTACCAGGCTGGCACTGTTGAATTCAAATTCACTAAATATATAACGCATTGTTTTTATTATTTTAAAACTTCCCGTGTCCACGTTTCTCCATTATTTTAACCGATCGGCACAAAAAGCGGGATAGATTTCTTGCATATGAATATGTAAGTAAGTGTGGCAAGCGTGAATAAAGTCCTGCTGTGAAAATGATATTCTTGCCGGGACAAGATTGACGGTTCAATGAGTTATTCGCAGGGTAAACAGCAGCAATAATAGCCATTTATCCAAGTCTGTTTTATTAGCTGAGAAAGCCATAACATCATGAAAAATAAACTTAATATTTTTAGATGAATATTAGCCGCGTTTTAGGACGCCTAGCCAACAACCTTTTAGTCTGAACAAAACTAAGAGGAGCAAGCATGACTAAATCATTATTTTGTTATTCAATGTCAACCACAGCAGTGAAAGCTGTGCTACTAAGTGTCGGTACCATGTCAACTGGCAAGATGCCCACGCCTATGTCGACTGGCTAAGTGAAAAAGCCGGGTCTTAATAAAATTCTATTTATTGAGCATATAGAAAATAGACAGGGGTAAGCATCCAATGCTGTCGGCATGTGTTCATTGGCATTCCTGGCAGGTTAAGGCAGCAAAGATGAAATGCCCATAAAGCGGCTATTATCACCGCTTCACAGGCATGATTTAGGGATGTGAAGTCTTATTCGGGCTTTTTGAACATCAGGGTAAAACGGTCTGAATTGCCTGACACGGTTTTTCTGCCAACGTCGTAACGCAGCTCATCATCCGCTTTATAGTGCAAGTCTGAATAGTCGACAAAGACGAAGCCCGCTGCCTGAATTTCCTTGATAGCCAGTACAGGATCAAAACGTCGGCCATTTTCGTCATTTTTCTTTTGCATATGCCTACGGGTATGATCGACCACGCCATAGATACCGCCAGGTTTTAAGGCCTCGAATGCTGCCTTGTTTATATTGGCGCGGCTGTCCTCCTTAAAATTATGGTAATTACGAAAGGTCAGCACGGCATCGACTCCCTTGACACCAAAGTCCAGGTTTTCCATTGCATAATCTTTCGGACCAACCAGCTTAACCTTATCGAATTGCTTTTCCTTGAGCAGTTTATCCTTGATATAGTCAGTGCCCAGGCTCAAATAAAGTTGGCCATTATCCTTAAGAGCTGGCGCTAATAACTTGGTATACCAACCGCCGCCAGGAATAATTTCCAGCACCTTCATGTCATCCTTGATGCCGAAAAATTCCAAAGTTTCCACAGGTTTTCTGTTTCTGTCTCGTTTGGTATCTCTTTCGGTTCTGACATCTGACGACATCGCCTGTTTAATACTGTCTGAAAAGTTTGCCGCTAAAAGCGAGGGAGAAGTGAATGTAGTCGCCACCAATAAGGGCAATAACAATTTGCGCATGGATATTTCCTTTCATATTTAAATTTTTAACGGCCAGTGCCGTATATGTTTCTTGGCTATTACACCTGCGCAGCGATTGAAATCTTGTTTCTGAAGTCGCAGGGAATTTTCGAACTAGATTGCAGCAAAGCCTTGAAAATAGTCTTATAAAAAATCTATTAATTGCCCCGATAGGTTTTTTATAGAAAAAGATACGCTGTTTTGTGGGAGTGTGGAGGTTTCCGGGTGTTTTGACTAACGGATAACTAAGGTTACTCTTTGCTGGATAAAACCCTCGCTACCATTATCATCGGCTTTAGTGAGTTGAAAGTTTTTGATGAGTGATAGTAGAAAATCAACGACTATGAAACCGTTAACTAAGCATTGTACCAGTCAACATACATAAGATTATTCTCTACTATACTTAGCGCAATACCTTGGGTGAAAATCTGACTTGTGAGCCATTTGCTTGAAATTATTAACCTCTATTGTCCTGCTTAGCATTTTTCTGGGCTCAAGCGCACAAGCAAAGGAGCCATTGCTGTTTATTGTCAATCATCCAGGCTCTAAGCCTTACCTGTACTTCGATAAGGAGAAACAAATATACAAGGGACTGGTGCCGGATATCTTACAAGGCCTGATAGCAAGTAACCAGCTGAGCATTAAGTACCTTGCCAACAGCCGTAAGCGCAGTGAAGAGTATATGTATGATGGCTCAGCGGATCTCATGATGTTAAGTCAAGCCTGGCTTAAAAGGCCGGATCTGCTGATTGCTACTTTACCCATACACCAGCACCGCAGCTTTTTATATAAGCCCGAAAAATTCGCCGAAGGTTTTTCGCTGGACAAGCCACACCAGAGTGAAGTCCTGTGTACGCGCAAGGGTTTTTCCTACCCAAATCTGGCGCCCTATATCGCAAACAACAGGCTGATCCGGCTGGATTCGTCCGATCATCTGTCCATGATGAAAATGCTCTTTAAACGGCGTTGTGACTATCTTGTTATGAATGAATTTAACGCCCTCAACCTGATAAACTCCACCTTTTTTACCGAACAAGAAAAGCTTTACCGATCTCCAAAACCCATCAGCATAGTGCCGTTAAATATCATCTTGCGGCCGGAGCTGTTACATGAAAAACAAGTGTTAGATATACATATCAAGGTCTTGCAGGAAAGCGGTGAAATTGATCGTATACTGAAAAGGCATTCCAGCCATTAGTTGCCCTCATATTGATTACTTTTCCTTAATGGGAATATGCAATGCCATTTCGCTGGTGGGATCCATTGGCAAGCAAAGTGTCTTGTTTCCGCTGAAGCATCAACTCAGGCTCATCTTCTAACCTCGTAAGCTCCTCATGCACCCAACGCCTGATCCGTCTAGCGTCCTTTTTGGATTTTGTACACTGATTTCTAATCACACAGTCTGTGCCACAAACGCCCGTCTATTTTATTATAAGTTTCCATTCAATAGTTTAAGCTCGTTATTAATTGTTTCGATCAGCTTATCAATTCGCTCAACTTGCCTGTCGTACGAGGCCTTATTAGCCAGCATCATAATGGTCATTAAATGAAAGCTTTTAATTGCGCTATTATCTTTGCAAAGCTCTGTTAACCTTGCTCCATATTTAGTTTTTTGCTCTATCGAGTTTTCGGAAAATTCTGACTTTACAATAATAATATGTGGGTTTTCTCTAATATGGTGTTTCCAGAATTTCACCATATTATTTTTAATCACGTTAGTTCTTGATTCAGCCCTTACGGCATAGTCTCTGATAGCTTGCATAAATTCATCTGAATAAAGACCATTGATCTCCATGGTTGAAATGTTTTGTGTATTTTTATTAATCAGCGAAAGTGCAAAATTGCTAATTAAGTATTTATTTAACGCATCATCTAGCCCTTTATCAGCTTTTGAAGCAGTTGAACATTCAAGTAAATCTAAACTGACTTGTTCAATTTTAGGGATTCTTTCTGATAGTGTTTCACTCAAACTTTTGAAGGCATTCCGTTGCGTTTGAAGTTCTTCAGTCGTTTCATGTAACAATTCGATAGCTTCACTTTGTTGCTTCAAGTTATCCTGCCAGTTACTAACTTGCATACCGATAAAAATACCGACAACCACAATGAGAAAGTCTAAACAAACAGCAAACCAGTTTTGCTCTTTTATATGTAGAGTAATTTGACGAAGCAACATATCGCAACATGCTTATTATTTTTTATAAATAGAATAGTTCAACCAAGTAAGTGGTGCAATTTTAGACAGTTGGATGAAATATCATACAGGCACCGCTGGACTGATGGACGGCTGCTCCTCGTTCATAACAGCCGGTTAGATAAAATCAAAACTCAATGGCTGTCGGTATCAGATTAGATATTAGCTACTACATATTAGCTTGTTAACACCAAGCGACTTTGTCGTATCTTAATTACCAAGTGATAATGGTTATCGAATTGTGCAGCCTAAAACACTTTAGATTAGCGCTTCTTGCAAGCTAGGGCCCTGCTCCAGTATAGATTTCAGTATGCCTAGCGCTTCTGTCAGTTGTGCCCGGCTATTCGGCCTGCTCAGGCATAGCCTGATAGCGGGCGAGGGGATTTGCTGACCGACACGGTAATCATCGGCGCTACGCACCAGCACGCCTTGTTGCTGTGCCTGGGCGACAAACTCGTGACTTAGCCATCCGGGCGGAAGTGTTAGCCAGAGATTAAAGCTGCTTGTTTGACTGTATGGTGCCCATGGTGACAGGTATTCTCTGGCCAATGCCTGACGTTCGATCATTTCCCGTTCCAGCCAGTCTTCCAGTTTTGCCAGCTCTCCGCTGTCCATCCAGTCACATAACCAATGGATCAACAGGGGAGAATTGGTCCAGGAGGAGGCTCGTAATGACAGGCGAATCTTGTTATACAGGGCAGCAGGGGCCACCAAGAAACCGATACGCATGGCACCGGAAAAACGTTTTGAAAAACTGCTCAGGTAAATGCATTGCTCCGGCGCCATTTGTTGCATGCTCTTGGTTTTGTCGCCCCGGGCCAGGAACTGCACGTCGTCCTCAAGGATCACTACATTGTACTCACGACATATATCTATCAGCGCCTGGCGTCGTTCTGTTGAAAGTTGCGTACCACAGGGATTCTGGTTATTTGGTGTCAGGTAGATCACTCTCGGCCTATGTCGCTTACAAGCAAGCAGGACGTTTTCCAAAATGATGCCCTGTTCATCCATGGCAACAGGAACCACCTTAACTCCTTGGTCCTGTGCGGCGGCCAGTACCCCGGGAAAAACCAGGTTTTCGGTTAATATTACATCACCCTCCCGACACAAGGCATTAATGGAGACACTGATGGCGTGTTGGCCACCATGGGTGATCAGGAAATCGCTACTGTCCAAAGTTACCGACTCGGCTGCAAGCCAGCGCCTAAAACTCTCCCTATGGTTTGGGTGGCCTAGCTCGGGCGCATAACGAAGCAAATCATTTAGCAGCTGTGGATTTGCCGCCATGGATGCCATGGCGCTGCTCAGCATCTGGTTTTGTGGCCCTTCGGGGGCAAAGGCTGCGCGCATATCGATTTGGCCGGGAATATCCTGGCTCATTTGATGAACCACAGCGTTGACCTGATCTTTACCCCGGACATAAGTACCGCTGCCAACCCGGGCAACCACCAGGCCACGGCGCTCTGCTTCATTGTATGCACGTGTGATTGTCCCTATTGTCACTGCCAGTGCATCGGCCAGCCGTCTTTGCGGCGGCAGCTTTTCTTCGCCCTTTAACTCGCCATTATTAATGGCCTCTTCTATCGCCCGTGCCAGGGCCAAATATTTTGGCTGCTTACTGTCGAGTATTGCAGGTGTCCAGATTGTCATGGTGACAATAAAATCCTTGAGTAATATTAAAAGATCAATATGATGACATTTTTGACGAATGACACCCTATATGGTCAGGTATTGTATGCATACAATACCTGTGATGCAAGGATTTATTATGCAAGAACAATTGATAGCACTGATGTTGCCACTAATGGTTTTTACCTTAATCGCCACAACGACCCCTGGACCCAATAATATGCTGTTGTCTGCCAATGGCGCACACTTTGGTTTTAGAGCCAGTATGCCCTTTGTATTGGGCATTCGGCTGGGGAACTTATTGCTGGTTTTCTTACTCAGCCTGGGGCTTGGCGCCCTGTTTGCCAATTACCCGCAAGCACAACACTTGCTTAAGATTGTCTGCATCGGGTACATGCTGTACCTGGCCATGAAAATAGCCTTTGCCTCGCCGGCACCTGGTGTTGATGGTAAATGCAAACCGCTTGGCTTCTGGCATGGTGCCGGCTTTCAGTTTATAAACCCTAAAACTTACATGACGGGGCTGACCTGTCTATCGGCATTTACCTTGGCGGGCGAGGCATACCTGTATTCCGTTGTTATGGTGATTATCGCCTGGAGCCTGACCGGGATTATCGGCAGCCTGTTCTGGGTTTGTTGTGGGGTGGCCATGCAAAGGCTGTTGAAAACGCCGCGCCATTGGCAAATATTCAATGTTTCCCTGGCAATGGCGACCCTGGCCAGTATCGCCATGATCGTCAGAAATTAATATTTAATATGCCAATAGTCATTCCAGATGCCAAGCTTGGATTTTAATGCAATTGATAATTAATTGCATTTGAAGGCTTGTTCTTTGAGTGAATAACGCAAAGCTTGCATTTTTCACCCTAACCAGTAATGTACATGAGCGAGCTGAAAAGCAGCTTTCGAAACAAAAACAACTTCTTATAATAAAGGGACTTAGATGAATATAGTCAAAGCCGTCGTTATTCTTGTTGTCGGTATTCTCATTGGTTACCAGCTTCCTTCCTCGTCAAACAAGGCCGAAATAAGTTTGGCTGGCAATAAACAGCCTCTTGCTTTGGCTGCCCCCGACAAGCAAGAAAGTCAACCAGCGTTGGCAACCGAATCTGAGCGTTGCTCGATGTACGAGAGTAAATCACCCGATAAGGAAAGAGAATCAACTAAGGAAATCGCCTCGTTAACAACGGCAAACTCTGAGCTGGAACAAAAATATAGGAAACTTAAACAAGAATACTTTGAGTCTCAACATAATGTGAGTATGTTGAAAAGACTGGTTGGCGAGTTGGATGAAAGCAATATTAGCGACGAGCAGATATCAGCACTGGTGCCGGAAGCATATCAAAATATAGTGGTTAATTTTAGAGGTCAAACGCGGGACGAAATATTTGACTTTCACCAGCAAGCAGAAGATCTGGACAAGGGGTATGATCTGAGTGTCAATATCTCTTCTTTTATTACCAGCCATGCCTATAGCTTTGGTGTCGAGCTAAACTCCATTATTTGTAAGGAATCTTATTGTGAGTTATTGGTTAAAGAGAAGGAGCGCCCCAGCTGGGATCGTATTTTTCAAGATATGATCAAACAGGACTGGTGGCAGTTTAATTCCACCAATTCCTCTTCTACAACTGATGCAAATGACAATATTCTGATTTATAACTTTATGTCTATTCAGTCTTAGATCAACCGTGCTGACCCTGTTGCTTGTTGAGTAATCATTGCACCGGTTACTTTGAGCCTCTAGTGAAAATAACTTTTGGCTTGAGACTAAGGAAGTGTATTGGCCCTTAGAGTTTGACGGTGCGCTGTGCAAGACAGAGCCTGAAAGGCTGAGTCAAGATATCAAGCGGCAATGGCCGCTTACCAAGAGCAGCCAGGCTTAAAAAACAGCTTCTACCTTGCTATGCAAATCACAAGATAGAAGCTGTTGGGAGTAAAGGGTTACTGCTTAGAAAGACTGGTTATTGTTTGGCGCACCTTTGGTACTTGTTGAAGCCGACTGCCAAGTGAAGTCGCTATAGCTTTGGCCTGTACCTGAAAGTTGCAAAGAATGGCCTCTTTTCGTTGACGAGGTTTCCGACACGCCAATATCCGTAGAGCTCATTCCCGAGGCCGCACCGTTGGTGGCGGTAAGAACACCTTCATAGCTTAAAAATTGAACGACGGCCCCCGTATCGTCAACTAATGCTAACCCGTCAGCGGCGCCATTTTGTAAACCTGTTGCATTAAAGGCTAGGGTTCCCCATCCGCTTTGTTGGTTTGCAATAACGCCTGACAAGTTGATGGTCTTATATACAGAACCGCCGTTACCGTTATAGGCTTCAATTTTCCAACCGGTTAAATCAGTGCCAGCGCTACCGGCAAGTTCGACAAACTCATTCTTATCTCCGCCCTTGTTATCATAATGAAATTCATTAATCCAAGGCTTGGTGATTATCTGGATGACACTAATGTCTGATGTAATGATGTCTGAGGCGCCATCGTTATCCGTTACCGTTAGCGTCACCGTATATGAACCGGAAGACGCATAGGTATGATCTGCAGTTACGCCCGTAGTGGAAGTGCCGTCACCAAAATTCCAACTATAGCTTGTGATGCTGCCATCGGTGTCGCTGCTCGCACTAGCATCAAAACTGCAGGTCAAGCTGTTACAGGAAGAGGTAAAGGCGGCGCTAGGCTTTTCGTTCACCGGCGTACTGCCTGCAAAGCTCTGATTGTTATTGGGTAAGCCAGAGGTATTTAATGCGGCTGCTTGCCAGGTAAAGCTTTGATAGTTTTGGCCGCTGCCTGATAGCTGCAAAGAATAACCCGCAGGTGTGGAGCCGGATTCTGCAACCCCTACGTTAACTGAGGTCATGCCGGAAGCAGGCCCATCGGTGGCCGAGAATGTGCCTTCATAGCTGATAAATTGTTTTACTGCGCCTTTGCTATCAACCAATGCCAGACCATCCGGTGCGCCGTTTTGTAACCCGGCAATGGCAAAGCTTACTGTACCAAAGCCGTTTTGTTGATCACTAATGATCCCAGATAGATTGGTGGTACCGTATGAGGCACCGCCATTGCCATTGTAGGCAACAATGGACCAGCCGGATAAATCTGTACCCGAGCTGCCTGCTACTTCAACAAATTCACCTACGTCAGTACCGTCATTGTCATAGTGAAATTCGTTAATCCATACTTCTGTTCCCTGTGTTGACCCTGTATCGTTGGTGGTTGCAAAAGCCTCGGCGCTATTAGGTGATTCATTGTTAGAGGTATCTACCGCAGTAATCACATAAAAATAGGTGGTATTACTGGCAACACTGTTATCTGTGTAGGCACTGGTGTTCACAGTGCTACTGTTAATGCGGGTATAGCTGCCGCCAGAGCTTTCACTTCTATAGACATGATAACCCGCCAGGTCGGCTTCGGTGTTTGCGGTCCAGGCCAGTTCCGCCAGGCCGTCGCCGCCTGTCGCACTAATATCGACCGGAGCGGCAGGCGGTGTGGTATCACTACCTGAGCCAGAGCAAGTATTTTCAAATACGCAGGCGACATACTCAGGGTGGTCGACAAAGGGGTTCCTGTTCCCCTGATAGTTATAGACGGTATCGTTGTGTCGAAACTCAAATGCATCAACCGGGTCTTCCTTGTGCCATTGCAGCAGAACCGACTTTAATCCCATATAGGCGACCATGCCATTAGAGCCGGTATTTGAGTTTTCGATCAGTGTTCTGTCGTCCGTAAGGATCAGATCTGGCTCCATGGCGCCCGTGATGCCGTGTGTACCTCCCTCATATCGCACTGCCATATACATTAATGCGCGTGCCACATCGCCTTTTCTTCCTTGCCAGGTTTGCCAGCTTCCCTGGGTAAATGAACCTGCTGTCCAGTTAGAATCATTGACACCGCCACCCCGGTTATTATTGATCAGTGTGATTTTTTCGGCACAGCCAGCCGAACATGTGGCATAGGGCTTGTTGCTACGGCTTGAGTTATAACTGCTGTCGGCAATAAACAAATGATGGGCATCCGTATAAGGGTAATTGCTACTGCCATCGTCAGGAAAGCCATAAGACTTGGGCCAGCTGTGTTCACGGTTGTAAAATGAGTTGCCACCGCCTTCTTTGGCGTAGCTGGCGTTTTTATAGATATCGATGACATTGCTCGGGTTATCGGGATCCTGATCTGCCGCTTCCAATATGTCCCAAGTATCGGTAGACGAAGAGGTATAAGGGAAACGCGTGTGGTCATCAATGATCTCATGAAGTGAGCTTTTCAGTGCCACTGGTGTTGAGGTATTGACAGAGTCGTAATAGCCCTGAGGTATAGCAGCATTGGCGGTGCTTAACATGCAGCCGATGAGCATAAGTGCACTGCTAGCTCGAGTGCTTGTTAGTATTCGGGTTTTCATTATTTATCCTTGGTATTTTATTATTTTTATTTATTGCTTAACGTTTGGTTAAAAGCATTCCCTTGGATTTAATTGACACTGCCTTGTGAAATTGCCGGAATCCTAATCAGTTTTAATGAACAAAATATGACAAAAACTTTAAAACAATCCTCAAAACTGACAGGTAATTCACTTTTTCCGATAAAAACATAACCACATGGTTATGTTTTTATCGGTGACGATTGAAAAATACACAAGTGTATACAGCTTGTTAAGAATTATTTTAAAATTCGTTAAAGTTTTTGACTAAATGGTTAGTTATTTATTTCTAATCCTGGGTGATTATGGTTGGCGTGCTGTTGCTTTTTTGTATTTCCTTACCTCTTTTTTACGGGGCATCACGGTGCCAAATAACTAATACCGTCACAGGCACTGCCGTAAACACCGGAACTATTCCTTGAGTCTGGCCGTTAAGCAATTGCGCTTACCGTCATTAATTCTTAATATATCTGCCACCAGAAGTATGTATGCAGTAATGACATGGCCCATTTTTCCGGAAAAGAGCTAAGAAGTTTAAGAAAAGAAGCAGGCTTTACCCAAAAGGCGCTTGCTGAAAAAATCGGTATCAGCCGCGAAACCGTAGTTGCCATTGAAAACGAACATCCGAAAACCATCGACTCTCTTAGCCTGGAAGTAGTTAATGCCTGGTGGCTTGCCTGTCGAAAGTCGGTGTCCGAGTCCAGCCAGCTGTCCTTTAAGGCGCAAATCCTGAAATTCTTTGGCATGTAATTCATGATCTTAAGACAATACATTAGCGACGGCGTAACTAATGTATTAGCGATTGCCTTCCTGGTGCTGGCGATATTTTCCTTTGGTTATGCCGAATACTTTGACCGCCTGTTTATCGCTTTTCTTGTCGGCATCCTGATATTTAATGCTCGCAACGCCAATATTGTCAGCATTGCCCTGATATTTTTGCTGGAACGCTCGATAGAAGAGGTTATTTTCTTTTCCAGCACGCTCCCTCTGGTTAAGCCGTTTATTTACCTGGCCTCCTTATACCTGATCCGTGTCTTATGGTACGACCCTTTTATTAAGCGCTTTGTCTTACCCAGCATAGTGCTGTGCCTGGTGTCTGAGCTGTACTGGCATATCACTGCCTATAATGCACCGCGGCTACATTCCTATATCGCCATGCTGATGCTGAACATGGTGACCAGGCACCTTATTTTTATGCGGGTGCCCATCTTTCAAAAACTGCAAATCCGGCCGCTATGGCAAAAGCAGTTAACCACTCCCGTTACACAAATTCCGATAGACCTGCCGCTGTATTCTCTGGCCATGGGCTATGGCCTGGTGGTTATCGCCATGCTGGGCGAGTACTTAATCAGGCACATGACCTCCTTTAGTCCGCTTGTGGTCTATGATTTTTATCCTTATGCCATGCAACTGCTTGCCGTTGCAACCCTGTTCTTTATCACCCACTTTATTATCAAGCCTGATCATAAAATCACTGCCTGATTGCAGCTAATACCGTGCTAAAACTCTCTACTGAAAAATAAGAGTGGATCAAGATCCACAAATATTTCTTAAGTTTTTTTGAATTCCTTCGATAATGCATGTGGATTTAGATCCACATCGAAAATTATTGAGGAAATTCAAATATGAAATATCTAAAACTTACCATTTTGATCTCTGCTCTTGCCATCAATGCTTCTGCCTTTGCTACAGGTAGTAAGCGTGAACCGCCACAGGCACCTAACCTGCTTGAGCAAATCATGGAAATTTTTACCATTGGCTAAAAAGATCATTTACTTAGTCTGACTTTATCGGTATGTTCGGAGTGGATAATAATCCACGTCGAGCATGCCCTTTATAAATAAAGACAACAATTAAAAAAAACGTGGAAACAAGCCAAGAGAAGCTTAGATGCAAATAGATTTTCACCATGCCGTTACCTGGGTGGTTGCCAGGGCGGCCGGTTTTAATGAGCAGGACGCAGAAATCATCGCCTATGCCTGCCAATATGTCAGTGACGCCACCAATGAAGGGGTGATTAAATTCCATACTGGCAGCCAGTACCGCCGAATCGCCACCGCCCATAAAATGCTGGATTACCGCAATCTCAAAAGCCTTGAAAGCAGCGAGGCCTGGATACCCTTTCACTTTCTCCCCGGCAATGGCGGGCTGCCTGCCGGACAGGACCCTGATGGCTCTTTTATCCGAAAACTGGTCTGTCAGCCCAATTCTTATGTTGCCCGCGACATGGTTCGGGAGTGTATTCAGGACAAGGGCCAGCCCTATGGCCTGCACAGATTGGGGATCACCTCACATGTCTTTACCGATGCCTGGGCGCATCACGGCTTTGCCGGTGTTCACCACGTCATCAATCAGGTCACTCAGGTCTATGACGCACAGGACAGACCGGCGGAAGAATTGTCTTTGCGCGTAGCCGACTATTTTGCCGATGCGGCGCGGGATGAAATTCCCTATCTGGGCCATGGCCAGCTGCTGTCCATTCCCGACCTGCCATATGAAAAATGGACCTTTACCAACAAGCTGGGCGATACCCTGGTGCGCAATAACCCGCTGGATTTTTTGCAGGCGGCGGATGAGCTATGCAAGGTCTTTAAACAATATAGGCTCGGCGATGTTAATGCCGAGGTTTCCGGCCTGGATGAACAGCTGAAAAACCAGCTGACCCGTTGTTTTATCGAATTTAACGATCCCGAGGGCGAAGCCCGCCACCAGCGTTGGCTGGCCGCCATTGAGCAGGACCAGTTTGGCCTGGGAGCGGCAAAGCTCACCTATATTGCCAAGGGCATGGGCTCCTGGAAGCAGCAGGCAATATTTACCGAGCAGTCGGAAGACCTGGTTTACGATGTTTTTGAATATACCGACGGTTTTTTAACCTCCAACTGGAAGTATTTCCATGACGCCGCCAAAAGGCACAGGCTATCGGTTATCTATGAGATTTTACCCAGATATGGGATCTGTGTGGCTTAGGTGGTTGGATGAATAACTTAGTAAAACAAGCTGATTTGCTGGGTTAAAGCTATAAACTGTTAGGCTTAATTTTGAGTCGTGGATAATCTAATGATTAACTTATTTTAATCAACTATTTTGTTGCCCCATAATGGGACGCTGATATATACAGAAGGATTGAAGATGTATAGAAAATTTTTAATAGCAATTTTTGCCTTTTTAGTAATCAATGGTGCAGTTAAAGCAATCGAATTTACTAAAGGTGATTACTATATAGAAATTGAAGGCAAGACGACTAAGCATAAAGAAATAACTGAATATTTCTCCTTTTTTTGTCCTCACTGCTTTAAACAAGAGCCTCTAATGGATGAGTTGATTGCATCTTTACCCGCAGACGCAACCTTCAAGAAAAATCATGTTGACAGTATGCCAGGGCAGAATATCAAAATAGAACAAGCACTAACTAAAGCCTTAGTTACTGCTGAGATTTTAAAAGTTAAAGAAAAAATGATTCCCGCCATATTTAAATATATACATATTGATAAAGCCAAATTTGATAGTGAAACGGACATCAGAAATCTATTTCTAATTAATGGTGTTGACGGCAATAAATTTGATAAAACCTTTGCTAGTTTTACTGTGAATGCTCAGTCTAAAAAAATGCAAAAGAGAACGAAAGAGCTGCGTATACAGGGTATAACTAGTGTTCCCACATTAATAATAAATGGTAAATATAAGCCACTAACAGACAAAATTCGGAGTATGGAAGAGTATAAAAAGCTTATTTCCTTTTTGTTAAATAAAACAACGTAATTAAGGAAAACCAACGGAGGCCAGAATCCAAGGAGATCCGAGCCTTTGATTTTCAAGTAAAAGTTTGGCTAATTCAGTATTTAAACTCAGCGCTAGTAAATCCATCATGATTAATTAGCGCATTAGTGAGCTGGAGTTATTTAAGGCTTTACCGCCTCAACCACTAAAAACTCCCCTTCATCCGAGCTATGCAAACTTTTACTTATCTTCACAAAGCCGGAGTTTTCCAACAGGGTGTTAATACCGTCGAAGGCCTTTAAGCTGTTATTGACTTGCATATCGCCATTAATTGGTGTGTTCATATCCTCGCATAACCAGATGCGTCCGCCGGGTTTTAAGGCACGGAAAATTAACGACATTGCCAGTTCGGCATTTTGCCAGTGGTGGACGGAAAAGGCCGCAATTGCCAGATCCAGCGAGGCATCTGTCATTGCTAATTCCTCGGCGCCCGCCTAGATAAATTGCACTTGGGTTTTGGGCAAATCGGCTTTTTCTTGCCTGGCCCTGGCCAGGGTGATCATTTTCTCGGTCGGGTCCAGCGCGGTGACTCTGACGCCGGGCGCACTTTGCGCCAGGCACAGACTCAAATAGCCACCACCACAGCCCAGCTCCAGTACATTAAAATTAGCCTCTACCCTGGTAAGGCCCGGGATTTGGCGGTGAAATTCCAGCTCACCCCATTGTTGGTCATAAGATATTGCGTGATTATCATTCCAGTGACTCATAGTTTCTCCGGTTATTAAGATATTGAATAGGGCTATTTTGAACTAGGCGCAAGCAACACCATAGTGCTAGACTTTGCTTTAAATCGGCTTATTTTTAGAACTTAAATTTTGAGTACTTACACTGCCATTGACGCCGGCTTTGCTGATATCGACGAGCTGCACAGCGAAGATCACCATGCTCATGAAGAGTATGTGATTACCCTGATGCTGGCCGGTTATGTCACCCTTGAAGGGGAGCAAAACGTCCATATTAAGCCTGGCATGCTGACCCTGGTGCCGTCCGGCATGCCGCACGCCTTGTTACAAGGCAAAGATATGCAGGTACACTGGTTAAGCTTTACCGCAGGTAGTATTGACCTGGATGAAACGCATCAGCTGATGTTGCCCTTTGCCCAGGTGCGAAAAGGGGCCTTGCCGGTTTTCAAGCTGCCGGCAAGCCGCATCAACTATGTAGCAAGCCTGTTTCGGGAAATTGAAATCGAGCTGGCGGGTGGTAAATCCGCCAGGGTGCTGGCGAGCCTGGTCTGCTTGATATTGAATGAAGCTGGTAAGGCATCGAGCCTGTCATCGCTTGATTTGGGACCGGAAACCAAGGTCAGCAAGGCGCTGCAATATATCCAGTCGCATAGCTGCGAGGGGATTTCCCTGAAAGACGTTGCCGGGGCGCTGCATATCAGCCCGGCCCATCTGGCGACCCGGGTTAAACAGTCAACCGGCTATTCGGTCGGGCAGTGGATCATCCGGCACAGGCTCAAGCGCGCCAAGGAGCTGCTGGCCAATACCGATATGAAGGTCGAACAGATAGGGCTAAAACTGGGGTGGCAGGACGTTACCCATTTTATCCGCCAGTTTAAAAAGGCCAATAGTGTTACCCCAGCCGCCTGGCGAAAACAGCAGAAGCTAAAGCCAGGTTAATCTATTCTTATTGGGCTAGGCCAGGTTAGGCTGAACCTGATAAATTGATAGAAAGCTTGAATTCGGCCATCAAAACGCCTAGTGTCTGCCCTTTGTTGTAGCCGCCGCATGGCAAGGCTTAAGGGATAAGGTTTTTAAATTCATGACAAGTGAGCAAGCCTGGCTTTCACCACAGTGGCAGGTATCTTTTTCGACTGGAGTGATGCCTGCATCAGCCACCCCTTTATCGATGGCACCTATATTTTCAGGATGCCGGACAGCGATTCAAAACGGCAAATTATTAAAGCCTATCTGTCAAACTGGCAAGAGTTCGCGCCTATGGCAGAATTAAATAAGGCCTGGCAGCTTGCCGAAATAGTTTGCTACGCCCACCAGGCGGTTTCCTATGCCTCGATGAAGAAAAGCCTGCCGGCAGCCGGGATGAAAGATCTGGAGCAGGCGTTTATCAATGCCTTTAAAAGGCTACTAACGGCAGCTAAAAGGATTGAAAAACAGTCTTTATCCACATAACTTGGTGAGGCTAAAGGCTTAATATTGCTAGATACCGTATCTCTTTGAAAAGGCCTTCAGGCCCTGTGGCGTAAATGCTATTACTCTGGAGTCCAGATCTTGACTGGCCCAGTTGCGGCTTATTGCATCTGTTAGCACCCATTTTCCCAGGCTGCCAGCCAGGTGGCTTCTTCTTTCGCTCCAGTCCAGGCATGCCTTACACAGCGGCCTGCGGTTAGTGGCGAATATAGAGAAATCAACACCTAGGTTCTGAAAAAACTCTCGGCCGGTTTCAGTCAAATTTATTTCCGAAGAGTCCTCGACAAGCTGGCCCTGATTCACTAATGCATCGAAGAGTTTGACTCCCATTTCACCCGCCAGGTGGTCATAGCAAACACGGGCTTTTCTAAGCCGCTGGTTTTTAGGGCCGGTTGACACCCTGGCATTTGAAACCCGTGCGCTGATATTAAGCATTTGTTCAATAAGCTCAGCAACTTGGCGGTTCTTAAGTTGGAAGTATTTGTGACGTCCCTGCTTTCGAACAATTAACAGTTCGCCTTCAACCAGTTTTGTCAGGTGGCTGCTGGCTGTCTGAGGGGTTATCTCGGCCTCAAGCGAAAGCTCGGTTGCCGTCAGTGCTTTGCCACTCATTAAGGCGGTTAGCATCTTGGCGCGAGCCGTATCTCCGATCAGGTTTGCGATATAGGCAATATTGGGTTCCACTTATTTTTCCTTTACAGTTCGACCGCCATCGAAGCATCAATATTTAAGACGGGTAGACTGCCGAAAAACTTAAATAGAGGCAAGCCTTATGAAAATCACCTGTTTTATTGAATACCAAATCGACCCATTCAAATTAGAGATGTTTGAACAATATGCGGAGAACTGGAGCCAGATTATTCCCCAATGCGGAGGGGAGCTGTTGGGCTACTTTTTACCTCATGAAGGTACCAATGATACCGCTTACGGCCTGATAAGCTTTGACTCTCTGGCAGATTATGAAAGTTACCGCGCCAGATTACGCCAGTCAGAGCTCGGCAAGAGCAACTTTCAATTTGCCCAAACGGAACGGTTTATTGTTCATGAGAAACGCACATTTTTGCGGGTCGTTCCTTCAACATACAGACGAGATCCCGAAGGAGAAAACAGATGATAGCCGTGATCTTTGAAGTAACGCCAACCCCTGAAGGTAAAGCCATCTATTTCGATATTGCCCAAGATTTGAAAAGTGAGCTTAACCGGGCAGAGGGGTTTATTTCTGTAGAGCGTTTTCAAAGCCTTGCCAACCCGGATTCATTTCTGTCCTTGTCGTTCTGGCAAAACGAAACCGCGATCAAGCAATGGAAGGCGCATTTTGAACACCAAGCTGCCCAGGACAAAGGGAAAAGAGAGCTTTTTAGCCATTACAGGATCAGGGTTGGCCAGGTTATTCGCGACTATGGTAGTGACAAAATAAATAACTAGACTGTGATTCACGCTACCACAGGGTTGGCAGGGCATTACCCATTCTATGGGCCAGTTGTAGAAAGCAAATGGTGTTACACCTGCCGCCTGAGTCGTGAGCAAAGGTGGCAGGATTGAATTTGCGAGTTGTTAGTTGGCAGGCGAGTGTGACTGCTCACTTTTTGACGTCACATCATGACTTTTCGCCAGATATTCCTTTAAAAACCGGCGATGCCTTTTCTTATGCCAGGTCAGCATATTATCAGCGAGCTTTACTGCGTCTTTTTGGTGTTTAACCGCACTGATAAAATCACCCAATTTTTCGTAGGCACGTGCCAGATTATGATGGCTGTAGGCATCTTTCGGATAGCGGCGGACCATTTCTTTAAACACTTTAAGGCCGTCTTGCGAGGAGGTGTCTAGCAGATAAAAGCCCAAGGCATTGATAGAAAACTTGGGAGATACATCGAATCCGTATTTATGCTGAGACAGGTAGTCATAATGTTCAATAATCGCCTCTATGCCTTGCTGAGATATCTCAGATTCAGGTGCCAGGCCTGTATGGATATCGTCAAATATCTTCTCTATCCCCATAATGATAGAAACCAGAGGTAAAGACATAAAGTAGTTATTATCAAAATGCTTATAGTGCCAATCCAATTTGTTTGGTGCATGTCTATTTAATGTCGAATTCAGCTGCTGGTAAGATGCTATTTGGTGCTCTTCCTTAATGTTTGTGCCATGGCTAAATAATAAAAAGCGTGGTTTGTCATCAAGTTTGGCAAGTTTTTTCGAGGCGGTTGAGAGGATGCCGCCGAAATCATTTTTCAGTTCCGGGCTAATGGCAATATAGGCATTAAACATATCGGGTTTGTTGAGCAGGGCGGATAGTGCAATGCTTCCGTTATGCCGAAAGCCACTGATGATTTTAAAGCCATTGGTCCTGAACTGTTTATCCACCGCAGGGAAAAGCGTATCTTCAAAAAAATCTAATAGTGGTGTTGTTTTTCCTGTGGCATCAAACAGCTTTCCTACTCTGTTCCCTGCTGCGGGCGTGATCATGATGGTTTTCAGCCAGGGCCATTCGCCATTATGGCTCATCCAGTCGTGCATGCCTCTCAGATAAGTGTCGGCATTGTGATGAAAATCGAACATCAATACGTAGGATTTGTCGGGATTCTGGGCATAACCCGATGGAAGACTGATATTAAAGGCCAGTGGTTCAGGAAAATCAGGATGAGTAACTTTTAGCTGTTCTTGTGTACTGAGCGCATTGGATGCGAAACTGGTGATTAATAACAGAAAGAAAATAACGCGATAATTTAAATGCATGTACTTGTCCATGTTTTGGCTTTTATTTCAAACAGATAATGCATGAATGAGAAGAACATTACAATTTAAACTGTAGGTTGGAAGCCCATCTCCCTAAACAATAACGTGAGAGACTAGTATCGAACTTAAAGTTACAGCTTGCATTGGAAAAGAAAAAGACCGGATAAACATCAATGGCAAGTTAAGGTATGATAAAAACCTGGTTGCCGGTTGTGGCCTGGCTGAGCCTACCAAAGGCAGGGAAGCTCTCCCGCATTTAAAAGATAACTAAAAGTATATTGGTGTCGATTAACTAAATGGTTAAATTTCTGGAATTTTCTGTGGACTGGAAAACGGGCGAACTGGTTTGTGGAAATCAAACCGTATTGCTTGAACCCAAGCTGGTGGCGGTATTAAGGCTGCTGGTGGAGGCCAATGGCAAGCTGGTCAGTTATGAAGAGATTCACCAATCCGTGTGGCCGGACGTGGTGGTGGCGCCCAATGCCCTGCAACGCATCATTACCCAACTCAGGCGTCACCTGAATGACTCGGCAAAAAGCCAGCGGGTGATCAAAACCCATCCCAAGCGTGGCTATAGCCTGGTGATACCGCCCAGCCAGGAAGATGCAAATATGGCTGACCAGGCCGAAGCGGATAACAGCTTATTGGGACTTAAACCCTGGCAGCCGATATTCTGGCTGGTATTCCTGGCTGTCGTCATACTCTCTACACTGATTTGGCCAGATTCGAACCACCATGACGCCAGGGTCAAAGAGTTACAGCCGCTGGATGCCCAGTCGCAGCAGTTTGCCAATATAGTGCCGCTTTCCGATCACTCTTTTGTGTTTCTCGACAAGCAAGGCGATATGCAGCAGCTGGTGCTGCACGACACCAGTTCCAATACCCGCCAGGTGTTGATCGACGGGCTAAGGCTGCACGGTGATATTCACTATTCCGCTCGTAGCAATTCATTGCTGTTTGGCAGGATTGTGATGCAAAACCATACCAAGTGTGCCCAGCTGGAGCGGTATTCTCTTGCCACTGGGCAGGCGTCGGTATTGCTGCCTTGTAGGAACAAGTTTAACCACTCGCCAAGCGAGCTAAATGCCACTCAGCTGTTGTTTACTAAAACAAGTAAAAAGGGCCTGTCGACGCTGCATCTTCTCGACAGCAGTACGGGACAGGTAAGCGCATTAGACGCGCCAAACATAGTGCAGTTTAAGCCCTCAGCCTCAGGCAAGCAGTTTGCCGTACAGATTAAAGAACAGCTGCATTTCGCCAGGATAAGGGACAAGCGGCTGGTATTGTCAGAGCCGGTATTTCAGTTTGAAAACAGCGAGCAATATCCCTTGGTTTGGCTGGATAAAGAAACACTGCTGGCCGCGCACGGCAAGCGGCTCCACTGGCTGAATGAATCCGGCCTAATATCCGAACAGGAGCTACAAACCACCACAGAGATCACCGAACTGGCATGGCTTGGCGGCAAGCTGTTTGCGAAATTCAGCCGGGAAAACTGGCAAACCCGGGTAAGAGATTTCACTGACCCTGTGCGCGAGCGGGATATAGCCGCGTCGATTTTCCACGACAGCTTTGCCCAGTTCAGGCCCAACAGCCATGATGTCTCTTTGCTGAGTAATCGTTCGGGCCAGGCACAGATCTGGTTGTCGGCAAGTGGCAAGATGCATCGGTTAACATCGGCGAATAAGCCGGTAACTTCCTATATCTGGCAGGATTCACTATCCTTGGTCCTGGTGCGTGAAGGAAGGCTATATGCGCTGGCGTTCAACCCGGATTTCACCGCTAATGAAACGGCGATTGGGCATGAGCTAACGGCAGACACCTTATTCCAGCTAGTCGACAACAGGCTGCTGTTAAAGGCAGAAATGGCCGGACAGCTTCATCTTGGCTGGCTGGACCTCGCCAGTGGCAGGTTTGACTCCCTTTATCAGGGGGATGTCCACTGGGCGCAACGGGCAACGGCCGATACCCTGTGGTTGAACACCGGCAGCCAGATCATGCAGCTGGGCCAGGGCCAGTTGCTGCCTGTTGAAGCGCTTGCCGATATTGTATTGCAATGGCGTTATTTTAACCGAGGCGGTGAACTGTATTTTCAGGATAAAAAACAAAATGTATGGCGCTATGAACCTGGCACGGCTACTAAAACCAGGGTGGGGACATTCGGCATGGGCTCGCTGTTTATGACCGACTTTTCAGCCGAGGGGAATAGGATGCTCAGCGACAATTTTATCACCGAGCAAAACGAACTGGTTCAGCTCAAGCTTCGGGCGAACTAAAGCTTGGCCAGTTCGCCCTTGATATAGCTTATCGCGTCTTCATTGTTCGCCTTGGCGGCTAGCTTTTCTGCCTGATACAGGCTTTGCCTGCTTGCTTCCGTTTGTCCCAGTTGTTTATGAATTGCCGCCCTGCGGGTCAGGTAATAAACATTGTTTGGATGCGCCTCTACCAGGGTATTAATGGTGGCGACCGCCTTATCCTTGCTTCCCTGCTCTGCGTAATGAAAACTCAGGTCGATCAGGGTATTTGAAGCATCCATGGCCTTTTTATATTTATGCTCCAGTTTATGGTAATAGGCTGTAACAGCATCGCTGCCACCTTCGGCAAACTGGGCAACCTTTGGCTGCAAGTCGGAAAATAGCCACTCTGCACCATTATTCATGCTGATGGTCGCGACGGATAAAAAGTTATGCTGGCTGAAGTCTTCCAGCTGCAGGTTAGTGCTTTGGCGCAGGCTGGCCTTTATTCGTTCAAAAATTGGCTTGTTCTCCGCAAACGGGCCGAGGGATAAATAGAAGGGCGGCTGATCGGCCAAATCTGCGGGTTTAAGGCTGGTTAACTTTTTCACCAGATGGGTTTTGTCTAATCCCAGTGCAGGCGAGTGGGCCAGGTAGCCATCAAACAAGACAGGTTTTTCCAGGTAAGTGTGCAGCACAAAATTACCGTTGCTGGAATATCCCTCGAGTAGGTTGAAGCCCTGGGTCTGGTAGTTTTCTTCGATATAGGGCATGACTTCTTGTGCCAGCACAGCCAGCTGCAACTTATTGGCAATGCCGGATGCCGCGATAAACTTGGGATGCATATCGGAAGGCACTGTCACCTTAGGCACATTGACGATAATAAACTGTGGCATGGGACCCATGGCGACATGGCTTAGCCAGTCGACCTGATGAACGAATGAATCGAAACGGCTGCCTCCCGCCGTTGTATAAAGCACGGGGTAGGGTTTGTTTTTATCATAGCCCCAGGGCAGCGCCACCTTAAAGTTAAGCGAGCTGTCTGCCACCTTCGACGCCAGTGTATGAGAGCTGATGTTTATGCCGTCTTCGGCACGGGTTTGAAAGCCGAGTGTTGCTGCAACCAGGGTGATGGTTACCAATAGCCAGTTTGTCATCCGATTTCCTTTGGTAAAATTGAAATACTATAAAAGCATTACAATTCATAATGTTAAAAGATTGATTAAGTGCTGATAAAAAGCTGATATTTTTCTGTCAGGGGGATTTTTGCCAATTCACAAGGCAATCTATTTTCAATTGCGCGACAAATGTCACACTTTTTTCTTGCTTAATTGCGACACTTGTCGCATCATGTGTTTGTCATTCAATAAATAAGATCAAAATATGCAACCTACAGCCCCTGAACTGGAAATTTTAAAGCTGCTTTGGCACTCGCAGCCGAGGACGGCACGAGAGCTTCATGATGAGATTGCAGACTTGCTTGGCTGGAGCTACTCCTCTACCCGTAAAACTCTGGAAAGGATGGGGGAGAAGGGCTTTGTGGCAATGGAGTTTGAGGGCAATAAAAAGATCTATTTTGCCCGCGTTGACAAGGTGAAAACCCTGGCCGCCTTTGCCCAGGACTTTGCAAAAAGGGTTTTTGAACTGGACGGCCCATTGCCCGTGGCCATGTTTACCGATAGCCGGTTAATCGATGATAGTGAAATTGCCGATCTGGAAAAATTACTGAAAGACCTGCAACAAGATCAAGAAGAACAAGACCCAGAATAATAAGACAAAGAATAACACCATGGACTATCAATACCTTCCCGGCACTTTCTTGCTGCAGCTAGGGCTTTTTATCGGCTGTAGCGGCCTGTTATATGTTATGGCGCTGGCGATTGCCAAAACCCTGCCGAATCTTATTCAGTGGTCTCGGTTTTGGCAGGCCTGGCTGTTATTGGCGCTATTGCCTTTGTTACCCGTTTCTTTCCAGCAGGTGAATACCGTGATTCCCGAGGTGCTGAAAACGGCGTTTGGCGATACCCGCAACGACATGCTGATACATTCAAGCTCCGTGGTCAGCCAGATAGATGATCAGCCCGCATTACAGGTTGGTACTGGCGATGATCATTGGCGGTTGCTGCCTGTCGCTGCTGCAATTTTTATTTCGGCTGTTAAAGGTTAAACAGCTGGTCAGGGCCGCAACGCCTGTTTCAGACGCGCAGCTGCTTAATGCGCAACAACAGACAGTGATAACTGAACATCATATTCGCGTATTAACCACGGACGAGAAAATATCCCCATTAGTCTTTGGTTTTTTCCAGCTCCATTTGCTACTGCCACGCGGTGTTTTTAGCATGCCAGAACGGCAACGGCAGCTGCTGATTGAACATGAATTGACCCATATAAAAAGGCAGGATCCCAGGGCGGTTATCTTGTTCCGGTTATGTTCCTGTCTGTTCTGGTTTAACCCTTTTATCGGCTACTTTGAAAAACGTTTTTTGCAGAGCATGGAGTTAAACTGTGATAACCAGGTGCTGTCCCGCTTTCCCGAAGCCAAGTTGCATTATGCCAAGGCATTAATCGCGAGCCTGAAATTTAGTACAACCAGGGTTAATAATGGCGTAACCACCTACTTTTCGGGACCTTCACTGAAAAAGCAGGATTTTGAAAACAGAATTAAAATGGCGATGTCTACACCGCCAGGCAAACAATATGGCCTGAGCTATCGGTTAGCCCTGGTGTTTCTGTCGCTTGCCATTGGTTCATTCGCCATCGCCGCCAAGTCATTCTTACCCATACAGGCGTTTAAGGATAACAACCTGAACGGCATACTGCCTGTGGTAGCGGGACGGATCTCTTCCGATTATGAAGATATCAACGCTTTCAGGGGTAACAGGCCGCATAAGGCGATCGATTTTGCCGCGCCTACCGGTACCCAAGTGATCGCCAGTTTTTCCGGCAAGGTGCTGATTGCCGATGATACTACCTTGCACCGTAACTACGGCAAAGTAGTCTTGATTGAACATGAAGGACAGCTGCAAAGCCTGTATGCGCACCTGGACAGTTTTGCCGTTGAGTCGGGGCAATATGTAGTGGCCGGGCAAAAACTCGGCACCGTTGGGGAAACAGGCAGGACGACCGGGCCCCATCTGCATTTTGAAATGCTAAAAGCAGGGCAGCGTGCCAACCCCAGGCTTTACCTGAATTTTGACGCCAACCAGCACTAAGAGACACCTTATGAAGAAGTATTTATCCCATGGTTTGATTTGTCTTTTTGTTGTGGCTGTACAGTTTTTCTCGGCGGCCAGTTTGGCCGGCACTCTTTATACCAGTTTTCCCGAAACCATTAAGCCGGATGAAAAATATGTCTTTTATTCCCATGGTCTAATTGTCGAAGGTGACAACCTGATGCCAAAGGATGAACGCTGGGGAGTCTATGATTTTATCGCGGTACGAAAAGCGTTAACGGATCCCGGTTATAACCTGATTTCCTACCATAGACCGGATAAAACCATTGCCGATGAGTATGCGGAAAAACTGGCGGCTGATGTCAAAAAGCTGATCAAGGCAGGCGTGAAGCCGGAAAACATTACCCTGCTGGGCTTTTCCCGCGGCGGTGAAATCACCCTGCTTGCCTCTTCGAAACTGAGGATGGATAAAATCAATACGATTTTGCTGGCGGTGTGTGGCGACTTTATCAAGGAGCATAACGAGTATCAGGCATTTGGCCATGTTTCGTCCATCTATGAAACCTCTGACTTCGCCGGCTCCTGTCAGTTTCTACGGGACAGGAACGAGCAGGTGCAGTCATTCAGGGAAACCTCGATCAGCACGGGCAAGGAGCATGGTGCCTTTTACCGGCCCTTGCCCCAATGGCTTAAGCAAGTGAAAGAGTGGCTAAAATCAACGCCTGATCAAAACTAGCAACAGGTTCAAACACAAATTCCATAACAACAATTTAACCCTTCTGAGAGAGGGACTAGGGAGTATCATGCCTAATTTATTAAAACCAGCAATTGTCGCCAGCGTATTGGCTGCTATCGCACTTAGTTCAAATGCCCATGCGGGGAAGCTATACGAGGCGTTTCCAAAAAATATCCACGCCAATGAAAAATACGTGTTTTATTCTCATGGTTTTATTGTTGAAGGAGATAACCCGACACCCATAAGCCCGCGCTGGGGAAAGTATGATTTTCCTTTGGTCAAAAAAGCACTTTCGGATGATGAATATAACCTGATTGCCTACCACAGGGCCAAGGATACCGACCCCAGGCTATTTGCCCAAAAGCTGGCACAGGACATTGAGCATCTGGTCAAGCGGGGGGTTGAGCATAAAAACATTACCCTGGTCGGTTTCTCCCGCGGCGGTGCCATCACCGCCTTGACTTCGAACCAGGTCAAGTCTGATGAATTGAATATCGTCATTCTCGCGGGCTGCACTAAATTCCTAAACAATAACAAAGAGGTAACCGTTTACGGTAATGTATATTCCATTTACGAAACCTCAGACGGCGTCGGTTCCTGTCAGGGGCTAATCGACAGAAGCAAGCAGGTCAAAAGGTTTGAAGAAATCGCCATTAGCACAGGCAAGGAGCATGGCGCCTTTTATAATCCTTTGCCAGAGTGGCTGATTCCGGTGAAAAAATGGATCAAATCACCTTAGGGATAGCAGGGGGGATTCGCTTACTGCTCAGATCTAACCAGGATGGAATTCTTGGTTAGTTTTTTTAATAACTCGTTAAAAACACGACAATATTTTTCTGGCAGCGTTAGGCATTGTTAGCCTAAACTGCTTTCCGGTCTTGAAGTCCGGTTGATTTCAGGGCTATAATTTCGCCATTCTTTCTAACGGAGCTAACGCCATAATGAACAACTAACTTCCTGATATCCAATGAAACAAATCTTTTGGAACTCGGGGTTAGTGGGCGTTACTTTCGTCATTTCTTCTCTTGTAAAATATTGCAGCTATTGCCGGCGAAAATACTGAATCTTGCACGGTACTGCTGGAAAAGTGACTGCTCAGCCAATCTATTGATTTAGAAAATTCTAACCCCTTTTACCTGTATTTTACGTAAAAGGAGGCATATATATGCCGGCATTAGTAGCACATCAATTGTCGTTCCAGCTTGATAGCGGGGAATGGCTGTTTAAAAATCTGAACCTGACTTTACCTCTGGGCATTACCGGCCTGGTAGGCAGGAATGGCGTAGGCAAGTCAGTATTGGTTTCCCTCTTGTTAGGCAAGGGCAGCGTGCAATGTCAGGGCAAGATCGGCCATTATTCACAGTTACCATCGGATTTATTACGCGAAGAGCTGCGCATCTCGGACTTTCTAGGGATCAGCGATAAATTGCGGGCGCTCAGGTCGATTGAGGCGGGGAGCACTGAGCAATGCGATTTTGATATATTGGCGGACGACTGGGATATTGAGACACGAACCCGCAAGGTACTGGATACACTGCGTATAAAGGCCGATGTCGGTATCCCATGTCATACCTTGAGCGGTGGTCAACTGGCTCGCCTGCAATTACACAGGTTATTTACCTCAGATGCCGACATCTTGCTGCTGGATGAACCTTCCAATCATTTGGATACGGCTGGCAAAGAATGGCTGATTGAGCAGTGCCAAGAGTTTAGCGGGCGAATCCTCCTGGTAAGCCATGACAGGCAATTGCTGCGGCATGTGCAGGGTATTTACCAACTGACTCGCCTGGGACTCTCTTTTTTCAAGGGAGGGTTTGATAACTATCTGGCACGCTCTGACGAGCAGGCATCGGCACTCGATAGGCAGATTCATCGCTATAGGCAGGAACAGAAAAAGATCGATCGTCAGGCGCAGCTGAATAGAGAAAAGGCGCAGCAAAGGGAGTCACAGGGTAATAGTATCAGAAAGTCAGGCAGCCAGCCCAAGGTGTTGATGGACGCCAAGAAAGACAATGCCGGGCGAACACAGGGAAAACTGGCCACCAGTCAAGCGGTCAGGCTAGGGCATATTCAAGAAAGCCTGCAGACCTTGGAGCAACAGCAAGAAGTGTTGAAAGCGCAGGCGTTATATCTTCAGCCGGCCGACCAGGTTAAAAAGCGTTTCCTGTTGCATATTGAAGACTATAGCTTGAATCATGGTGATGCTCAGCCCGTGTCTTTGAGGCTGCCTTATGCGGCCCGGTGTCACCTGGCCGGCGCAAATGGCTGTGGTAAATCCAGCTTGCTGAAAGCCATTCATGGCAAGCTATCAGACTATTCTGGCATCATCAGGCTAAATACAAATACCGTGTATCTGGACCAGCACTTTGGCCTGTTAATACCGGATGACTCAATACTGGAGAACCTGATCAACTATAGTCAAGGACTCTCGGAAAATGATGCCCGGCTTTTGCTGGCTGGCATAGGCTTCAGGCGAGATGCGGTTTACCGCAAAGCCTCACATTTAAGTGGCGGAGAGAAAATGAAGCTGTCCATGCTGATGGTGAGCCATATTGAACATTCCCCCTTGTTGCTGCTGGATGAGCCGGACAACCACCTGGATATAGCATCTAAACAAATGCTGGTGGATGCCTTAAGGGCCTATAACGGCGCCTTTATACTGGTGAGCCATGATACCGACTTTGTTGGGGAGCTAGGCATCAATGAGCATATTTTGATGGGCCAGACCATTTGCCATTAGCAAGCTTTGCGTTAGCCAGTGAACTTACTCTATATCCATCACGGCGATATCTTTTTTACTGGCAAAGCTGCTTAACGTAACCAGGTCGGCCTTGATATCTGACACCTCAAGGCCCCTAAGGTCAATATCCCTTATTTTGGTCCTTGTAGAGCTCGGCTGATCATAAAGCCAGATGGAATATGGCTTGTCTTTATTCGTGCTGTTTTCAAGCAAGAGGTAGATGCCTTTGGCTTGCGGAAATGCACGGACAATCTGCCCAGGCGTTTTTATTTGCCAAACGGGGTGATCATCTTTATCCGTGATCTTGTCCCTGTCTACCAGCAATACCTGGTCGGCATTATCGAGCAGCACTTGCTTGGACGACGCTTTTATAAGTGACTGCTTGCTGGTGGTCAGGTCAAGCTTGAGCCAGTTGGTGCTCGGGTAGGCTTTATTTGCAATCAGGAGGGCGTTTTGCTGGCGATACCATTGTTTGGGCTGGCCTATCACTTCATCGTAATACCGAACTTTGGGCGTATTTAAGGCCAAATCAAGCACGAAAACATGGTCATTTCGGGCACTGGCTATTTGGGTGCTATCGGGTGACCACACGGGTTGCGACAGTGCCAGGTGTTGCTCAGGGTTTGCATAGGCCAAGGTGTGTTCTTGGGAAGCCAAATCCAGTACAAATAGCTGGCTATGGCCGTTGCGGTTGGAGACATAGGCCAGCTTTTCTCCATCCGGAGAAATAACGCCTTGCCAGTCATGCATATTGGAGTGAGTCAACCGGCTGTACTCGTCCGTTAGCAAGTTGATGGTGCTGATATTGCCCTTAATGTTGGCCTGAGTGTAGAGCATTTTCTTGCCGTCCAGAGACAGGCTTGGGTAATGTAAAAAGTCATAATTTTCAAAGCCAATGGCCAGTAATTCACCCGTGCTGTTTAATTGAAACAATGACTTGCCGTCACTGAGTAGGTAGTCTTCGCCGTTGGGGTGTGCATCAATAAAATACCAGTTGGCATCCAGAGACTTTACCTGGGTTATGTCATGGTTTAGCAGTGAAAACTGTTTGATTTGTGAAATGTGATTTTGGTCGAATCCCAGTAGGGCAATACGGGGCTTACCTTCGGCCTTAGCTATCTTGTAGGGTGAAAAATCTGAGCTTGGCGCCAACAACAATTCTATTTTGCCATCAGCCAGTGATCCGGAAAACAACGAGCGGCTACCTGCTATATTTGCCAAGAAATAGACATGTGCTTGATCGGTAAAAAACGGGTTGACCCAAACCGCCGAATCCAGGCTGAATTTAAGTTCGGATGCAATGAGTTGCAGATCCTTGTTAAAGCCAAGTTGGTGGAAACTGATGCCTTTGGCGTGCTTGCTTGCCACCAAAAGAGTCAGGTGGTTGCTAGTATCAGGCTGCTTTACCTGGTTGAAGTACAGGATTTTTTCCTTGCTGCTAAATAACTGATTCGCTTGGCCTGAAGACAAGTTTTTCAGCCATAATTCGCTGGCGAGAAAATTGCCATCGACCTCCTTATCTCGAGAGAACACAAGCGCATCAGAGCCGGTGATAAATCTTGCGTAAGATTCGTTGCCTGGGCTGGCGGTTACCGGCCTGAGGTTTTTAACCTGCCATGCCTTTTCAATTTTTGTGTCGGGTTTTGGCTGGGGTAACAGATGATCAGAGACGGATACAATTCCTGAAACTATGGCGATAACCAATACCAGCAGGGAAAGCAAAATAGCCGGGCGTAGCCTTGCTCTGGCCTGAGACTGGTCGGTCTGCCACTCAATATCGGCAATAAGGGAATAACCCCTTTTGGGATGAGTTTTGATCAGGGTTTTATCATTATCACCCAACACTTTTCTTAGTAGGGCGATACAGCGGCGAACGGATACCGGATTATAGACAGATCTCGGCCAGACTTGAGCAAACAGCTGTTCAGGGCTTATGACTTCACCACCGCTTAATGCCAGCCTTACCAGTACATCCATGACTTTGGGCTCGACGCTAACCGTTTCATTGAATGATTGAATTTCACCCCGGCCCGGGCTGATAAGTATCTTGTTTAGGTAAAAGTCACTTTCGGCGAGATCTTGGTTAGCATTGGCTGGCTGATCCTCAAGCTTGTCGATATTTTCCAATCTATTGATATTCCGTTGTTTTTAGTCTTGTTAACACTTTCCGAACAAAAGCTTTACCCTTTTTACATCGACAAAATCGCTGATTGGGGGCAATTTGCTAGCAGCTTACTGAAAATATTCACATTAACAAAGAGGTTAAAAAATAAATATATGCTGTTTACTCTATCACAGACGAACTTCAGGGCGTTCAATTGCCGACAACTATTGCTGCTTATTGCTCTTATGGTGTGGTCAAAGGGGCTGCTGGCTCAGTCTCCCGATGATGAAAAATCACAATTAGCCCTGGTACATGAGTTTATCGCCATGTTTAACAGCAGTGAGCGGAATGCCGTATCTGCGTTTATAGACAGGCATTTGGCCCAAAGCACGCTGGACCGTTTTGGTGATGAGGGCAGGTCTCGTTATATAGGTTATATATCGGGGGAAAAACAATTTCACCGATCATTTAAGCTGGGCGCGATAAAAAAGCTGGAGCAACGCAATGGTTCTGATCAGTACCAGGCGAGGGTGAGCTCCCATAATACCGAGCTTGGCTATCACCTGACCTTGGGCATTAGCCAAGGCAAACCCTTTAAGGTGACGGGGGTTCGGCTGAGGCCGGCAAATGATACGCAGGCAACTAAAGGCTCACTCTCTAAAAAGGAGTTTACCGAATCTATAGCCAGTTATGTGGATCGCCTGGCCGAGCGGGGCGTTTTTTCCGGTGCCGTTTTGGTTGCCGACGATCAGGACGTTATCTATCAAGCCGCCAAGGGATTTGCCAGTATTCGCTACAGGATCAAAAACAACAGCCAAACCAAGTTTAATCTGGGCTCAATGAACAAGATGTTTACCGGTCTTAGCGTAATGCAGCTGGTTGAACAGCAAAAGCTCAGTTTGGATGACAAACTGGTTGAGTATGTAGATAGGAGCCTGCTGGGGGAAGGGGACTTTGAGCAAATTACCATTGAGCAGCTGTTAACCCATACCTCGGGACTGGGTTGGGCAAATTATCCCGAGCTCAGTCAAGCTAGCTTGCGTAATCTAAATGACCATAAGCCGTATTTAAAGTACATTCCGCTAAGTAACCCCCCTGGTACCAGGTTTGGCTATAGTAACGACGGCATGGCCTTATTGGGCATGGTGATCGAGCGTGTTTCCGGCCTGTCCTATTATGACTATGTTCGCAAGCATGTATACAAAGTTGCTGGCATGGTCAATTCTGACAGCTTTGATGTTGACCTGCCTGTGCCCAATTTGGCCATGGGTTATTATTACTCTGCCGAGCATGATTCCATGCAATCGAACCTCTTTGTTCACCCAATAAAAGGCGGTCCTGCCGGCGGCGGTTATTCCACGGTGGAAGACCTGTACCAGTTTTCAAAAGCATTAACCGGGCACCAATTGTTATCAAAAGAACTTACCGAAGAAGCTTATAGTGCCAAGCCCGAGCTAAATTCTCCCAGGTATGGCTATGGATTTTTTGTCCAAGGTGACAGCGATAACCGCATCATAGGCCACTCGGGCGCCTATATGGGGGTAAGCTCTATTCTATCTGTTTACCTGGACAAGGGCTTTACGGTAATAGTTTTAGCCAATCAAAGCTTTGCCCGCGACCCAGTTGTCTCAAAAATTGAAAGCCTGATTCAACAGCTTTAACATTTCTTGTTAACCTTGAGTTTTTGGTGACCCCATTGCCGAAAATGTCTATAGCATAGTTTCCCCCTCATTCGGCTTGCCTACCCCGGAAAACAAGGGCAGGAACTCCAATAGTCATTTTGTTATTGATTGGTTTGAGCTGGATTACCTGTAAGCCAGGCGCCTGATGCCGGGCGATCCATTTGAACGCCCGGTATTCCCTGTAAGTTAGATAAAATGGCGGCCCGTGGTTTATTCCATATTTTCCAGGGTATTCATTTTCTAAATAAAAGGTGTCTAGAGCTTTAGACTTGGGTTTTATTCCCTGATGTATGAAGCAGTCCACGTATAGATAAAGGTTATTTTCTTGTGTAGATATTAAACTAACCTATACTAAATGGACTACAGAGTATTAGGGAAATACAATGTTGGCCAAGGGGTTTAAAGGAGTAACATTCGCCAAAATCAATATTCAAGTCAATGCCTACTTGGTTATCTTAGTAGGTAGTGTGGTAATTCTCGGCTGGTATATCCGGGCGCCAAGCCTGATTCAGATCCACCAAGCATTTGTCCCTATGCAATACAATACCGCCCTGGGTTTTCTAATTTCAGGCATTGGCATTGTTTCAGTTATTTATCATAAAGTTATATCAGCCAGGCTTTGCTCCGGGTTTGTCCTGATCTTGGGAGCCCTTACCCTGGCGGAGTATATCTTGGGCGTCAACCTAAGCATTGATCAGCTACTGATGGAGCACTATATTACCGTCAAAACATCCCATCCTGGCAGAATGGCCCCCAATACCGCCCTGTGCTTTACTTTAACCGGGCTGAGCCTGCAACTTTATCTGTTTTATTCCTATCGCTATCGCCTTATTTGGCTGTCTATTATTCCTGCCACCATCTTCTCTTTGGGCACTATTGCCTTTTTGGGATATTTTTCGGGAGTTGAATCCCTGTATGGCTGGGGAAAATTAACGCGAATGGCGCTACATACCGCTATTAGCTTTATTTTAATTGGTGTGGGCCTTTTATCATTGGCCTGGGTGGAAAGTAAGCAAAATAATACCCCATCAAGCCATTGGCTCAGCTATGCCATTGGGGCATGCTTGATTCTGTTGATCCTATTAACCTGGCAGGGGGTGAGAGCAAACGAATTCAAGAAAAACCACACAATAGCATTAAAGGAAGCGGAATTGTTTGCGACCAATCTACAGGCAAACCTGAACAGCCTATCTTCGGCACTACACCGAATGAACAAACGTTTTTCTGTAGCAGAGTCAAGTAGTCACTATGATTGGTATAGCGATATTAGCCAGTACCTATCAGATTTTCCGCATTTACTGGCCGTTAAACCCTATAAACAAAATCTTGTCAGGCAAAGCAGGTTCACTATTGAGGTAGACGATTACTCAAATCTCGACCCAGAGAGACAGAACTTTTTACCTAATGCCAATAAAACAAGTAGCATAAGCCAACCTATCTTGACGGAAAATTTTGGTTTTTTAACCTGGTATATCATAAGGTCTTCCAACAGTCCTGAGACATTACTGGCACTTATTGATTACCGGACACTGATTAACCAGTCTCTCGTACAAACCCATACGGAAAATCGTTTTGAACTAAGTTTAACCATGGCAGGCATGCCCTTATATAAAAGTTTGAATTTCAAGGGGCTTAGTGATGACTTGAAAAGTGAAAAGCGCCTGTACTTTGATGGTCAAGCAATTAATCTGCAAACCTTTTCAGACATAGAACATATCGCCGAAGTGACATCTCCCATTCCTACCCTGATAATGACCTTAGGCGGCATTTCTTCAATCCTAATCATATGGCTATTAAACTTTTTCAAAGAAGCGACCGAAAAACAACACCTTTTAGCCTTTAACCGCCAGTTACAACAAGAGATAGAAGAAAAAAAACAGGCACAGCTGGCATTAACGGCAAGTAATGAGCAGTTATTAAGTTCAAACAGGGATCTGGAACAATTTGCCTTTATCGCATCGCACGATCTAAAAGAGCCCTTACGTAAGGTACAAGCATTTGGCAACCTGCTGGTGGACGAGTACTCATCCAAGCTGGATGACAATGCCCGTTATTACGTCAAAACCATGCAAAATGCTGCCGAGCGAATGAGTATTCTGATTTCAGATCTACTGACATTTTCCAGGGTATCCACACAAGGGGGAGAATTTGAGCCCTGTGATCTCGAATTGATCATTAGAGATGTATTATCAATCTTAGCTTTCCAGCTCAAACAATGTGATGTTGATGTTAGTATCGAAAAACTGCCATTGATCTATGCCGATCCTGCTCAGCTTAGCCAGTTATTTCAAAATTTAATATCCAATGCAATAAAGTTTAGGAACCCGTCCGTGCCAGCAAAAATTGCTATCCGCGCTAAGAAAACCAAGAATTACTGGCAAGTTCTGGTAGAAGATAATGGCATAGGGTTTGAGCAGCATTATGCAGAAAAAATATTTCAAATTTTTCAGCGCCTACATACAAAAAATGTAATTCAAGGCACGGGGATTGGCTTAGCCGTTTGCCGTCGCATAATGGAACGTCACGGCGGCACAATTAAAGCTGACAGCATGGCAGGGCAAGGAAGTTGTTTTACCTTAAGCTTTCCGACATACGGACAATCAGAGGAACAAAATGGTGAAAATGAACCCAATTGAAATATTAATGGCTGATGATGATAAAGATGATCAATTGCTTACTAAAAAGGCGCTTGAAAAAAGCCGCTTAATAAATAATCTTCATTTTGTCGACGATGGTGTGCACCTGGTCGATTACCTCTATCATCGCAATGGTTATGAAGACAAAACGCGTTTTCCAAGACCCGACCTTATCCTGTTGGATCTTAATATGCCACGTATGGATGGAAGGGAGGCGTTAAGAATCATCAAGAATGATGAATCCCTTAAACGAATGCCTGTCATCATATTAACCACCTCACAAGAAGATAAAGAAATTTTAAACAGTTATGATTTAGGTGCAAACTCTTACATAACAAAACCCGTTGATTTTTCAAATTTTCTAGATGCAATGGCCGTATTAAGTGAATACTGGATCAGTATTGTCAAACTCCCCCCTCATGGAGGCTAAGGCATATAAAGCAAGGAGCTTAGAATGGATATTAATGTTCTGCTTATTGAAGATGACCATGAAGACAGCATTATTATTAGCAAAACTCTGTCGAGCATTGTTGAGCCGAGATACAAGGTAGAGTGGATCAATAGTTTTCAGGATGCCTTAGTTGCCCTTGCCCAAAATAAGCACGATGTATGCCTGGTGGATTATAAGCTGAGAGACGGCGATGGCCTGCAGCTGATTGAACATGCTGCCAATATTAACTATAAGGCTCCGATAATTCTACTGACGGGATTTTCCAGTAGGGAGATAGATGATCTGGCCATTGCCAAGGGCGCATCTGACTATATACCAAAGGATGAGCTTTCTAGTTCCGTGTTGGACAGGAGTATTCGTCATGCCATTGAACGCAGGGTGATGGAAGATAAATTGCTTTATCTTGCCGACCACGATGCACTGACAGGGTTGGCAAATAGAAACCGTTTAAACCAGCACCTGGAAAGGGCCATGTCCAGAGCCCAGCGCATAAGATCGAAACTTGCCTTACTCTTTGTCGATCTGGATCGCTTTAAAATGGTGAATGACAGCCTGGGGCATACAGTAGGTGACGAGCTGCTTATAGATGCGGCTAACCGGATACAGAAGTCAATTCGCAAGGAAGACATACTGGCCAGGATTGGCGGGGATGAGTTTATTCTGCTTATTGAAGATCTGGACAGCCTGGAGCAGGCAAATAGCACGGCAGAAAAGGTCCTGGAGGTGTTAACCATTCCATTCAAATTTAGCGGGCACACCATCTATTTGTCGGCGAGCATAGGGATTGCTTTCAATGGAAAAAATAAGAGTATCGATGACTTAATGAAAAGCGCTGATATTGCGTTATATCGCGCTAAAAATTTAGGCCGTAACCAGGCCTGTTTTTTCAATGAAAGAATGAACAAAAAGCTTCACCAGAACCTACAAATTGAAAAAGGCCTGCGTCATGCCATCAATAACAATGAGCTTAAACTAGTGTACCAGCCCCAGGTGGACCTAAAATCGCAAAATATGGTGGGCTGCGAAGCGCTTATTCGCTGGGATAGTAAAATTGACGGACTCATGGGGCCAGATCAGTTTCTTGGTGTTGCCAAGGATACAGGGTTGATTTTTCCCATTAGTGAGTGGGTATTGAAAGAAGCGCTTGCACAGGCAGCCCAATGGCAATTTGATAGCAAAGGGCTGAAAATGTGTGTGAATTTGGCGCCGCAACAATTGGCCCAAGGAGATCTGGTAGAATTTATTCTCGGCGAGCTAGAACATCACGATTATCCGCCAAACTTGTTAGAGCTGGAAATTACCGAAGATATGCTGATAAAAAACCTGAAGCAAAGCAAGTTATTGCTGGATAAGCTTAGGGATATTGGGGTCAGCATTGCGATTGATGATTTTGGCACCGGCTATTCTTCTCTTAGTTATCTAAAAGACCTGCCTTTCGATGTATTAAAGGTGGATAAATCCTTTACCCTGAATTTACTGGCAGATGCTAAGAACACGGCAATAACAGATGCCGTGATTAATCTGGCCCACAGGATGGGCATTCAGGTTGTCGCAGAAGGGGTGGAGACCTTGCCTCAGCTCGATGTTTTAGCCGAGCTGGCCTGTGATTGTGTGCAAGGGTATTTTTTTAGCAAGCCCCTTAGCGCAACGCAAATGGATTCATTGCTTTATACAGAGCCACAGTTAAATAAATACAATATAACATAGTCACTCCTACAAAGTTGTTTTATAAAAATTTTTCATAAATCTCAATTTTCTAATTTAGGGCGAAGAGGCCTGTTTTTTTGTGAAAGGTAACGGCCAAAGAGTACTATGGTCTGTGCTCTAAAAGGTTGAAATTTTTCTTTATCTCTTGAATTTCAGCTTGGTTTTCTAAAATAAGTTTCGTGATGGTTTCCATCATTTCTAGTTGGTCAAAAGTAGATAAATGCAAACCTGTGGGTGTATAGGGCAAGTTATTTGCCAGCACCATAGGGGACAGCTTGTGTTTTTTAATCAGGTATTGGGCGACATTGTATTCAACATCTGCTCCATCTGCCCGACCAGCTTGTACCATTAATAGCGCCGCTTTAGCATCAGAAACTTCTCTAATAGTGAACTGATAGTGTGACTGCAATGGCAACCAGGCGATAGGAGTAAAACCTCTTGGAATTGCGAGCATGCTAAATTCTGATAAAGGCATGTTTTTATTGCTTTCGGTCACCATAGTACCGCCTAGGGCCGTGACTATTTCCGGGCTATAAATGCGTTGCTCCCCTTCCTTTGCCACAAGGGAAGTCTGATGCCAGTTCGGGTTGTCGGGGTAAATAAAGTCAATGCTTCCTTCTTCCTCATAGACTAAATTCAGTCTTTTTATAGGGAGAGGGATTATTTTAAATTTACAGCCGGTTTTTTGCTTTAACCAATGAATAAACTCATGGAAAAAACTTTGGCCATCCGGTGTTGAAAAGTTGTAATGTGGACTGTAATCAATGTTTTCTACGCCTACCGTGTAGGGAGTACTCGCACAGGCTGACACTTGAACGGGAAAAATAATCAAAGACAATAATATTGCCCAACAATAATTATTCATTATCTGACTCTATAATGCTCCTAGAGGCTGTTTATCTTTCGCGATTAATTTTTGTTCGAGATAAAAGCGTTTTAGTCGCGGCGAGCAGTGTGTAGCCTAGTCATTCTAAGCAAATACTGCTCAACAAAGAATAAAACGCTTTTAGCCGAACCTGTCAGGCAGCGTTTGTTGACTATTTCTACGGCGTTATCGCCTTTTTATGTAGAGCGACTAGATTACAAAGGCTCTGCCTTGTATAAATTGCCAACAAACTGCTGCAAAAACAATCTCGAAAGATAAACAGCCTCTAGCCTTTATTCCCTTGTTGACAAATCGATAGCAACCCCTGCCGGTTAATACTAATAATAGTAAATAAAGTAATATTTGAAATACTTCAATATTTACCATTACTCTTCTGCTAAAGAGAAGTCCGAATTGGCTATACAATAAAAAAATAAACTTGACTAATCAATAGATTATAAAAGACGACAGTTTATTGATCTAAGTTAACAAGAGGTTTGGGGGATTCAAATTATGCGATATATCCTTGAATACTTATTATATAATTTAAAGAGCAACCTTTTTCATTTGGACTCGAACATTTGAATAGGAATTCTTGATGCCTGAATTAGTTTTTTAATGAAGAAACAATTGAGCAAAGCGTTTATACGGGCGGTACAAGGGGCCATTTCGGCATTTGGGGCTCCTATGGGCTGGCTTGTTATCCGCTATTTTGATGGCGCCGCTCCCCTGGTGGAAATTTACGACAATTGGGGTTTATACCTGTATATGTTGCTTGGCACCATCAGCGTATTTTCTTTGTTCGGTTGGTATGTTGGCAATAAAGAGGAGAAATCTGACGTTCTAGCGCTGCACGACCCATTAACAGGGTTATTCAACGTACGTTACTTTCGTGAACGTTTAGAGGAAGAAGTTCAGGAAGCACAACGTAATGCCACCCCCTTAACCCTTATTTATTTTGATTTGGACCATTTTAAGCTGGTGAACGATGTGCACGGCCACTCAGTTGGCGATGACGTTCTGATTGCCGTTAGCCATGCGGCCAAAGCCATACTCAGAAAACATGAAACCCTTGCCCGTGTTGGGGGAGAAGAGTTTGTCGGCTTATTGCCCAGGTGCTCGATTAAAGATGGTAAAGAAATTGCGGAACGATTAAGGGGCAAGGTTGCTGCTATCAGGGTTCATAAGAATATTGCCGTTACCGTTTCGGTTGGGGTTGCGGGACTCGAAAAGTCAGACAACGCAAAAACAATATATGCAAAGGCCGATACCGCGCTATATCAAGCAAAAGCCAATGGGCGTAATCGAGTACAGGTTGCAGCTTAAAATAGAACTATGCAAGCATTTGTTATCTCATACATTATCCAACGGAAATAACCCTTTTGCTAGCTATAAAATTGGAATCTCCTGTTCTATTTTATTCCGGGAAAACCTATTAGTGCTGGCTAATCTTAATAATTTGACTACCATTTAAGAGTCGGTGGTTTAATGAGATAGTTATGTTACTTAGGATTATTTTTCTAACATTGCTAATAAATGCTCAGGCAGTTGCTGATCATGCGCAGAAAGGAAATTATGACGTTGTTTATCGTGATTACCTAGGCAGTCACCGAATAAAGGGCAAAAAGGTAAATGAGCATACCTACAGATACAATAGTGGTGCTGATAAACAGTTACTTCTGGCCACTCTCGATTGGAAGCCTTATATTGGTGAGCAAATTTGCCGACAAGGCTGGGTATTGCAAGCAACAGTCGCTTTGCTTCATAGTATGGGGTACGGAGCAACAGTAACCTTTTATCCTTGGGCTAGGGCACTTGCATTTGCAGAGCATGGCAAAGCCGACATCCTTTTTCCTGAATACTTTATTGAACCAGAAGCACCTTCCGATGTCATCCAGAGTACACGGCGCCTTGACCATTTAATACTGTCTGACGTTTTTGGTTGGGGGCCAATTGCTTTCATAAAACGCAAAGACTATGACACCAGCCATTTTGTTGACTTACAGTCACTAGTAAATGAACGTATCGGAGTTGTCAGGGGATATCAAAATACGCCCGAATTTGATCGCTTAATGGATGCCGGCAACTTTGAAGTTGTTCAAGCAAAAGATGATCTAAGTAACCTAAATTTGCTGCTTATTAATCGTGTGAATTTGATTATTGGAGATCCTGAAGTTATTGATGCGGCAGTAAAGAATTCATCTTTGTCTGCTGTTGAAAAACAAAATATGCTGGACAAAATTCAGGTGGTCGAGCCTATTTTAAAGATGAATGGCCTCTTTTTTGCGGTTTCCAAACATAGTCAGTACGCCAATACATTACCCGTAGAGTTAAATCAGGCGATCACTACATTTAAAAAACAAGGTGTCATTGAAGAGATCAGATATCATATTCGTAAGGATTGTGAAAATATCGTTAGCGAATAACACTTCCTGCTGAATCTCTATGACAATTTGAAAGAAACTTCTTTTTGCCGTGCCTATAATTTTAATGCTGCTCTACGTTGTTATGACTCTGGATAGAATACCACTCTTGTTCCAATCACCAGAGGAAGCTTATGCAGACTTCCTGGATACAACTGATCAAGCTGAAGACATGTTAATGGACCCTTTAATTCTTGCAGGTCAACACTTGAATGCAATCCCGTATGGAACTATTATGTGTACAAGGTTCGATTTGGGAGTTAAGCAATGGCAACTATAGCAGAAACCCAACATACTCCAAGCATTAACCCTGCCGCGGCTTTCAAAATGGGTAACAATATCCTTGAAAAGTGGGGATGCTCTGCCACTGAAAAACAAGCAATTTTAGGGATGTCTAAAAGCTCTTTTCATCGCTATCAAAAAGATCCTAGTACAGTTTCTTTGAGTAGTGATCAGCTTGAACGCCTAAGCTATCTTGCCAACATTCATCAAGCACTAAGAATGGTGTTCTCCAATCCTGATAACGTATACGGCTTTATGAGTATGGCTAATAACAATCCATATTTTAACAGCAGAACTCCGTTATCCATCATTAGCACTGGTAACTTTGGTTCTCTGTATGAAGTATTTAAGCGAATCGACAGTATGAGAAGTGGGCAATGGTAGCAAACCAAGAGCGAGTATCCTTCACGGGACAAGAGTCCTATCGAATGGTTAACTCAAAATTTCCTCCCATTACTTTATTCGACGATGTAATGGATGCAGAAGACTTTGAGACCGCTTATGCCCTGCAAGCAATAACTAACCCTAGAATTCTTAATGAGCTTGGTGATCTGACTCTTATTCCAACAGAGGAAATTCCTTTTGGTATTGATGGAGTAAACTATGCTACCGCTCCTTTTATCCATGTAAATCCTGACGGTTCTCGTTTCAGTGATGGCTCATTCGGTATGCTTTATCTTGCTGATACCGCTGAAACCGCAATCAAAGAGACTCTATATCATCAAGAAAAGTATTTTCGCAATGTGGAAGGACTCCATTACGACACTATTGATATGCGATGCCTTAAAGTTAAGTTCTCAGCAGAGCTTATCGATGCTGTTTCCCTTGATGATATCCATGCACCCGATGATTACACGGCATCCCGCATTTTTGGAAGCAAGGTAAAAAAATCTGGAGAGACTGGACTTCAATACCGCTCAGTCAGAAATGAGGGAGCTGTTTGCTGGGGGCTAATGTCTCCTTTATATGTAGAGTCTGCCGTACAGACGCAGCACTTTGAGTTCGTCTTTGATGGAGAGAATATTTCAAAGGTTCGTGAACTCGCTATGAAATGATTTTTCCAATCGAAGGGCAAATAAATAGAGGAGTGGTGTCCAGCATTGTGCAACCTTAATAAGAACAATGTCCACTTCAGGCTCGGAAGCGACTGTCAGACTAGGTTAAGATCTAAATATCTCCATTTTTAGCCACGCTCTAAGTCAGACCTCAACAAGCTTTATTGATGAAATAATCTCAAGCAATATGCGTTGTCACATAACCAAAAAGTACATTTTTTGATCTTTATCAAAAAAATTAGAGTAAAGACTTTACATTAATAGAGTAGTTACACTATAATCTCTCTCGTTCCCTTAAAGAACGCCTGTTGTAATAATTTTTTATATTCTAGCTTTCCCCATAGCTAATCCGCCGGTGATTTATATGTCACCGGTTTTTTTATGTCTGAAGAAAATATTTCCACGTTTAACCTTGTGTTGAAAGCCATAAAAATTAGCCAATCCGTAGAAGCAAATATTCTTTGCATGCCTTGCTAATTAGCGGGTTTGAGTCAATTATTTAAATAGGGTATCTGGCTGAAAACGGGGGTGGAGTGTGAGCTTGCAACAATCACTGGCGGCGTACCAGTTTCAAATGGCCTCTTCCTTGCCAACAGAAGTATTGGAAATTCTCAGCCGCAATACATCACTTTTACAAGAACAGCATCTGGCAGAAAAAGCGCTGCATGAAGGGGATAAGTTTCCCGTGTTTTCGCTGGTAGACAGTGACGGACAGGAGCATTCTCTCACTCAATTACTGGCGAAAGGATCTGTGATCATTAGCTTTTATCGCGGTGGCTGGTGCCCCTATTGTGTCTTGGAGTTAAAGGCCTTGCGGGATATGCTGGAAAGCCAACCTGAGCTCAATGCCACCTTGGTGGCCATTTCCCCGGAAACGCAAAAACACACTGCAGATACCAAGGCCAATAATAATCTAAATTTTATTGTCCTCAGCGATGAAGACAACAGGTTAGCCAGGCAGTGCGGCCTGACATTTAAGTTGGGTGATGATTTGCTGATGCAGTATGAAAATTTCGGTATTGATATTCAGTCACATAATGGTAATGACAAATTTGAGATCCCGATCCCGGCGACTTATATTGTCGATCGGCAAGGCGTGATTCGGTTTGCCTTTGTGGAGGAAGACTATACCTCACGGGCGGAACCAGAAAAGCTCTTGGCGGTTTTAGGGAACTTGAGTTGAAAATATGTCCCGTCCGTGAGCCGTTCTTGGGGTAGGGGATGATTAATGGGGTGAAAGGAACAAATCAGTTGTAATTCTGCTCCTGAAAGTGTTTTTGAATATGCTCTATTTCTGCCATATTTTCTAGCAGAGCATTTACGCATGCGTAGGCCTTATCTAGGGTAACACCGGCCAATTCTCTTAGGGTTGCACACGCCTTTTCATTACTCCAGGCCTTTTTATAGGGGCGGGCACTGGTCAGGGCATCAAAGACATCCGCAACCGCGACAATTCTTGCTTCTATGGGGATGTCTTCACTTTTCAACCCCTTAGGGTAGCCATGACCGTTGATGTTCTCATGATGGTATTCGATGATATTGCGCAACATATCTATATATCCGGTATTCCGCACCACTTTTAAGAATAAATCTGCTGGTAAATATCTCCTAAGCTATCAACGATGGTTTGCTGCCGCTCTTTGAAATTGATCACTATGGGTTTCTGATCTTCCAAATACAGGACG
>Ga0213837_1000407_pt1 | contig 48373 bp, 44 predicted proteins | sample SWPATP12_FD_160572 | JGI IMG/M metagenome (GOLD analysis project Ga0213837, IMG submission 160572) | Coastal seawater microbial communities from Marineland, Florida, United States - SWPA TP1 #2 | ecosystem: Environmental > Aquatic > Marine > Coastal | place: USA: Florida | collected 2016-08-06
TACTCACCCGTCCGCCACTCGTCATCTTCTAGCAAGCTAGAAATGTTACCGTTCGACTTGCATGTGTTAGGCCTGCCGCCAGCGTTCAATCTGAGCCATGATCAAACTCTTCAATTAAATATCGAAATTTTGAATTGTCGTTGTTGACACTCTTAATGAGTGCCCACACAGATTGTCTTGTTATAAATTGTTAAAGAACAATGCGAAACCTTTGATATCATTACGATAACTTTCAATTTCGCTGCTTCAGACTTTCTCGTTTAGCCCTGAAGCGGGATGCGTATACTACGCTCTTTATTTTCAGTGTCAACAACTTTTTGAAATTTAATTTCGAAGGTTGTCACTCAAAACCACTTCAACCTTGTTTATTCAACCTCGTTGAAGTGAGGCGCGCATTCTACGCTGATGGCTTTCTGTGTCAATGCTTTTTTTGAATTTTTTCAAACGTCGCATCTGGCTGAAAGCCGCTTCCAATAAGGCCTAAGGCGTTATTGCCGGGTTGGCGTTTTAGTGCATTCCCCGTCGAAGTGGGGCGCATTATAGAGAGTTGGGCACACAGGTCAACGCTTATTTTAAAAAAACTGTCATATTTGATTTGTTCGCTCATTAATGCAGCAAAATAAACAAAAAACCCGCATTAACACACTATTTCCAATAGCCCAGCTTCTTTCTAAGCTTAAATTTGCGCAGCCAATTACGTGGTTTCGCTTTTAAAGTACCTTTATGGTTATCATTAAAGTCATCCACTGCGTCTAGTACCCTTGCAGAATTGTTACCATCGCGGTGAGCCTCATGTTCCCAGGTGTAGTCTTTAATAGACTGCATTAACGTTTCCGGCATTGTTAAGGCTTCTTCAATGGCGGCCTCAACCTGTGTTTTATCGATAACATCGAGCAGATGCGGTCCAGGATTAGTATTGCGGTATGTCACAACCGGTTTATCCAGCAGCATGAACTCTAAAATGATAGAAGAGCTGTCGCACAGCATTAAATCTGCTCTTTGCAACGTTGGTAAGCCTTCATTACGTTCAAAGCTAACGTTATCCAAGCGCATTGCCAGGTTTTTATATCGCTCAATAATAGTGGCGTCGGTTATTTTTGGATGGAAGGTGATTATCCAATGCCAATCGCGCTTGCTTGCCAGCTCCGCAATAGTGTCATACAAAGCTTCTACCGATGTGATCCCACGGCTGAACGTGGGCGAGTACAGTATGGTTGTTTTACCGTTATTTTGTAATTTGGGCTGGGTGAAATAAGGATCTACCTTACACCAGCCTGTTTCATAAGATTTGAAGAAACCATGTTTTTGTTCCAGCATCTTAAATGTAGGTGTACTGCTTGGTCCTTGGGTGCAGTAAATGTCGAACCAGTTACGAATGGTAAAATGATCATCTAAAACATCACCCTTTTCTCCGCGTTTCCCTACCGCATAACCGTGGAACAAGGCGACTTTTATCCCTGGTAAGAAATGATAAATATGATTACCACATGCAAAGATAGCAATTGGATTATAAGCAACAACCTCATCGATACTATTTAATAATACTTCTTCCGGTTTGAGGTAGTTTTCACACCCGGATTCAAGATACCAGGCAACTTCGTCCCCGCGCGACAGAATTTCTGCCTGCATTGGTCGGAAGATAGCGTATGCGTAGGGTAACGTCGCAAATAAAACATATCGCTTTGTCATCGATTTTCTCATTCATGTTGCAATAACCGGTATAGTTTATCAGTTATTCGATTTGCAAGTGCCAGCGGAGTTGGTTAATTTTCTAACGCCATCTATTTTACGTTATTATTGACCCCATACCCTTGATTCTTCTTATTCGATTACAGAGTGACTTATGCAACAGCCAACAACTAGTTTTAAAGGCATTTTCCCCACCATTGCTCAGGGCGTTTATATTGCAGATTCAGCCCGCCTTGTAGGAGAGGTAGAAGTGGGAGTCGATAGCAGCATTTGGCATATGGTAGCCGGCCGCGGTGATGTCAACTATATAAAGATAGGGGCACGCAGCAATATACAGGATGGCACAATCTTACATGTTACCCGCAAATCTGCTGGTAATCCGGATGGGCATCCCCTCATTATTGGCGATGATGTGACTGTAGGTCATAAATGTATGTTGCATGGTTGCATCCTGGGTAATCGTATTCTGGTGGGAATGGGCGCCATTGTTATGGACGGAGCCGTGGTAGAAGATGATGTGTTTATCGGCGCCGGTACTTTGGTGCCGCCGAATAAACGTCTGGAAAGCGGTTATCTGTATGTTGGCAATCCCATGGTACAAAAGCGGCCGTTAAACGAAGCAGAGATAGCTTTCCTAAAGCAATCCGCGATTAACTACGTTGAACTAAAAGACGACTACCTTGCTGAAGGTGCCTAGCGGTTACGCAGGTATTCAATCACACTGGCCGTTGCTGGCTGTTTGCCTGTCCAGATATGAAACGCAGCAGCGGCTTGCTCCACCAGCATACCCAGACCATCCAGTTGCCGTGCGGCACCCAGTTGCGCGGCATGGACCATAAATACCGTTGCCCCCTTATCCTTTGAGTACACCATATCGTAAGCGAGCTTGCAGTTAGCCAGCACTTCGTCAGGTACATCGGGCAGTGCGCCGGACAAACTGGCAGAAGTAGAGTTAATCACCACATCGTAATCGGCTAACAGTACTTCGGGGTTAACTGCTGCCACCTTGGGATTGTGGGCATCTTCGGCGATGGCCTGAGCTTTTGCTACGGTTCGATTAAGAATGTGCAGGTTTTCAACGCCGGCATTTATCAGCGGGTGTACCACACCACGGGCAGCGCCCCCCGCGCCTAACAGCAACACTTTGCTACCTTGCAGATGTATGCCGTTATTGGTGAGGTCTGCTACCAGGCCAATACCATCGGTATTGAAAGCACATAACTCCCCCGCATCATTAAGCATCAGCGTATTCGCTGCCCTGGCCATTACTACCGCTTCATCTTTATGCTTTGCCATGGCGCAGGCCTTTTCTTTGAAAGGTACGGTAACGTTGCAACCCAGCGCTTGTGGTGTGGCCAAAAAGTTGTCAATGGAGACTTCAAAGCCATCCAATGGAGCCTCTATTTTCTCGTAGCTGATATCCTCAGCACAGGATTTAGCAAACATTTGATGAATGGTTGGTGATAAACTCTGAGCAATTGGATTTCCAAAGACGGCAAACTTTTTCATGGGACTATTATCGAAACTGGGTATGGGAAAGAAAACTTCAGACAACAATACTGGTGTTACTACCCCCTATCAAGCAATTGGTGGAGAAAATACGGTCCGGCAACTGGCGCAGCGCTTTTATGACATTATGGAAAGTGATCCTGTAGCGGCGGAGCTTTTAGCCGTTCACCCACAACCTCTGGATCGTATCCGTCATGTCTTCTTCCTTTACCTTACCATGTGGCTCGGTGGCCCTAACCAATACGAACAGGAACGGGGTCATCCCCGGTTGAGGGCCAGGCACCTGCCCTACACCGTAACGCCAAAACTCAAAGCACAATGGATGTACTGCATGCGCAAGGCCATGTATGAATGCGTTAACGATATGAACGTAGCCGATCAGTTGCTAAAGGCATTGGATCAACTTGCCGATCATATGGTTAACCATGAAGACGAAGCCGGATAAATAAAAAAGGCCCTTCAACGAAGGGCCAACAGGCAGTGCAAAAACACAAGGTGAAACTGATAAAACTATTTTTTAGAACTTGTAACCTGCAGAGATGGTGAATACATAAGGGTCAATATCCACGTCTACGCTACCTTTTACATCGGCAACGGTAAATTCTGCTGTGGTGTCGATTTTGATATAACGGGCAGAAGCATTGATTGACCAGTTGTCATCAACCTGAAAATCAAATCCAACCTGAGCGGCTAATCCAAAAGAATTGTCCAGCTCCAGATCAGTAAAGGTTTGATCCTCACGAGCACCGGTAAATTCTTCGTCGAAGAAAATGGTGTAGTTAACCCCCACGCCCACGTAAGGCGTAAAGGCACTGTTGGTATCAAAGAAGTATACCGCGCTAACCGTTGGTGGCAGGTGAGTAACTTCTGCCAGTTTGCCGTCACCTAAACCCAGACCATTGTCTGCTGTATCGATTAGGGTGACGTCATGGGTAAATGGCGTGGCAGCCAGTACTTCAAGGCCCCAGTTAGCATCCAGCATGTAAACCAGGTTAAGACCCAGTTGAGTGTTAGAATCGACCTCTACACCCATTCCTACGTTGCCACCCAGAGCGTCGACATTAACGTTGCTTGAATCGTCGTTTGGTGAAACAGAAGTTAAACCTGCACGAACAATGATATCGCCGGCTTCATAGGCAAATGCTGAAGGCGCAGAGACTAGTGCGGCTAGAACTAGTGTAGCTAATGCTGATTTTTTCATTGTGTATTTTCTCATTCGTTTAAGTTGATGGAGGCTAATGTACGCCTCCTGCCAAATAAAAATTTGATCTAAAACAAGTTTGAAAATACGTTTAAAAATCTGCGAATTAAGGTTGATCTACGTCAAAAGATACCGGCACAAAGGCTCGCTTTTACCATTGATGAGGAGTAAGCCAGTCCTGCAATTTGGCTTCCGGTGATCCTGCAGGCGCGGTGAAGCCATATTCCCAGCGTGCCAGCGGCGGCATAGACATCAGGATAGACTCAGTACGCCCACCTGTTTGTAAACCAAACAGGGTGCCGCGGTCATATACCAGGTTAAATTCTACATAACGTCCGCGCCGGTACAGCTGGAACTGGCGCTCACGCTCACCGTAAGTATTGTTCTTACGTTTTTCGATAATCGGCACATAGGCATCCAGATACCCATTGCCCACAGCCTGCATATAAGCAAAGCACTGCTCAAAATCCCACTGGTTGAGGTCATCAAAAAACAGCCCGCCAACCCCACGGGTTTCATTGCGGTGTTTCAAATAAAAATACTCATCACACCACGCCTTGTGCTCGGCATATACAGTGTCGCCGAATGGCTTACAAATTTTCTTCGCCGTGTTGTGCCAGTGCTGCACATCTTCTTTAAAGGGGTAAAACGGGGTTAAATCGAAACCGCCACCAAACCACCAGATTGGTGTCTCTCCCTCTTTCTCGGCGATAAAGAAACGCACGTTGGCGTGCGAGGTAGGGATATAAGGATTATGAGGGTGGATCACTAAAGACACGCCCATAGCCTGAAAACTACGGCCAGCCAGTTCAGGGCGCGAAGCCGTTGCTGAGGCAGGCATTTGAGTGCCATGCACGTGCGAAAAGTTTACCCCGCCCTGCTCTATTACCGCGCCGTTCTTAATCACCCGCGAGCGACCACCGCCCCCCTCTTGCCGTTCCCAGGCATCTTCAACAAAGTGGCCCTTACCATCGGCCAGTTCCAGGGTGTGACAAATATTGTCCTGTAAAGCCAGCAAAAACGCTTTAACCGACTCAATCGCCTGAGGCGTATCCTTTAGGGGGGTAATACTCATGTTTAATTCCGAATGGTGGTACCGGTTAAGGCATCTTTAATAGTAGAGGGTTGAGCAGCACCGCCCACCGAACCTGCCACATAGTGAACACTGTTAGCAAAGTAACTGCGGGCTTCTTCTGTGGTTCTTGCTGGCTCTTGTCCGGTTAGATTAGCGCTGGTCGACACAATGGGACGGCCGAGTTTATTGCACAACTCCCGGGCTCCCTCGTGAGCGGTGACCCTGACGGCAATGGCATTGTGCTCGCCGGTCAGCCATTTTGGTGCCGTTGCAGATTTAGGCAATAACCAGGTTACCGGGCCGGGCCAACAGGAAAAAATACTGAAACGTTTATCCTGGGGAATGGCATTATCGTCTACATAAGGCAGCAGTTGGGAATAATTAGCAGCGAGCAAAATAAGGCCTTTTTCTACCGGGCGCTGTTTTAGCGCCAGCAACGACATAACAGCCGCCTCGTTATCGGGATCACAACCAATGCCCATTACCGCTTCTGTGGGATACACCATGAGTTGGCCACTTTCAAACGCTGCGACATCAGCATCCTGATGAACTGATTCAACGCTCATTTGTTACCTCTTATTCTGCTTCTTGTTCGCTTTGTGCTTCTTTATAGCCACATAATGGCTGCGGGCAGACTAAACGGCCCTTCTTGTCGACCAGTATAGCCCATCCGCAATCAGGACAGGACTTTTCAACCGGCGCGAAATTTACCACATAACGGCAGTCAGGATAACGGTTACAGGCAAAAAAGCGTTTACCGTATTTATTGGTACGATCGAGCAGATGTCCTTTATGGCATTTAGGACAGGTAACAGTGGTATCGGTTTGCGGTTTGGCATTTTCAATATGCTGACAGGCCGGAAAGTTAGTGCAGCCGATAAACATACCGTAACGGCCTTTTTTGATGGCCATAGACGAGCCACAGTCAGGACAATGGCTGTCTTCGATTACTTTTAATGTGGTGGTTTGATTATCGTGTAATGGCTTGGCGTAGTGGCAATCAGGATAGCCACTACAACCGATAAACGGGCCCGACTTGCTGTTTCTGATGCGCAGCTCTTTCCCACAGTCCGGGCAAGGCCCGTACTGATGTTCTAAAGCGTGCTCATGCGCTTCGAACAGTGAATGATCAATCTTCGACACAGCCCTACACTTCGTAATCTATAAGATTAGTGCAGTATACCGTCATGCTCTTCGAATAACAGATCTTCCATCTGCGCGTAGGCATTTTCTTTGCCCGGCACATTAAACAACACCATCAGGACCACCCACTTAAGATCTTCTAAACAGAACTCCGGCGAGTCTATCTCCATGACTCTGTCGATGACCATTTCCCGTGTGGAAGCATCCAGTACGCCAACCTGCTCAAGGAACAATAAAAATCCCTGACATTCAACATCCAGGCGCATTTGTTCCTGCTGCGTATAAATACGGCTCAGGCTGCTGGAGATGCCTTTACAGAAGTAGGGGTTAATATCAGTTTCTTGCAGCGCGGCGAGTTTTTCCAACCAGGCGAGCGCTTTGTATATCTCATCGTGATGAAATCCTGCGCGGACCAGCTCTTCGGTTAGTTCATCCTGATCAACGCGAATTTCGGTTTCACTATGGATGAAGTTTTCGAAGAGATACATGAGGATATCGAACATAGCATTTTCCCCCTCAATTTGAAGTAACCACTAAAAGGTGATTACCTAACCTCGCAAACTCTATTGTAGTGGTCTGGTCTTTTTTCAAGTCTCAAGACCAGTTTTGCGTACGGTGTCGATGCAAAAAAACAAAGCATCTAAGTTCAACTTATCTAAAAATACGGATAATGCCAAGCTTTGGGTCGACTTTTTTTCGATTAACTGAAGCATTACCCTGCAAACGATTGACTCTCATACAAAATAAGCCTTGTCGCTTAACACTCACAATGCCGAGACTTTAATCACCAACAGGCCTGATGGCACGTATGTAGCCGCCGGGCACTGCCATAATCCGGCCCTTGACCTCAAGTTCCACCAGCCTTGGCAATAAACGGTTAACTGACAGACCGGTTTTTTCAACCAGATAATCTATATCTATCGGCTCGCCGGCAAATTCTCTTAGTAATGGTTCGTCGCCGTCCTCTTGCTGATTGTTACCTGCATCCCCAGGGTCTTTCACCACCCAACCCAACTCCTCGCAAATATCGCCGCTGCAGGTTATCAGCCTGGCACCTTGCTGGATGAGATAATGCGGTCCCTCACTAAGTGGGTTATTAATGTTGCCGGGCGTGGCAAACACATCGATCCCCATGTCTGCTGCCAGGTTGGCAGTGATCATCGAGCCACTTTTTATCCGCGCCTCAATTAACAGAACACCACTGGACAGTGCGGCGATTAAGCGGTTACGCCGCGGAAAATGGTATGGCTTAACCGTTTCCCAGGGTGGAAACTCCGACACGATGCAGCCACCAAATTCAATTAAGTTTGTCGCCAGAGCCTGATGGCTACGCGGGTATATTCTGCCCAATCCACCACCGAGAATGGCTACCGTATTCCCGCATGTAGGGTAAGCCCCCTGATGTGCCGCGCCATCAATACCAAGCGCCAGGCCGCTGGTAACCGTTATTCCCGCGTCGCCCAGTTCATTTGCTATACGGCGCGCAGTATTTAAACCATTAATGGTTGCCTTACGGCTCCCCACAATGGCCACTTGAGGCGCTTTCAGTCGATCTACACGGCCGCAGCAAAATAGTGCCAGCGGTGGAGAATCCAGTTGTTTTAAGCGCTCGGGGTACGCTGCATCGCTAAAGGCGATCACCTGATTGAGTGGGTGTTGGCAAAGCCACGTTTCAATTCGTTCAATCTCGTCGCCAGGACTATTGATAAGGGCAATTTCATCGGGCTTCAGGCCACACTGACTGAGCTCTGCGGTTGGCAAACTGAATAGCTGCTCAATGGTTAACTCGAAATGGCCCAGTAGCGCCAGCCAGAAAGCAGGCGACCGTTTGTGAATTAAGCTCAGGCGCAGCCAGTACTGACTGCGTGATGATTGTTGGTTCTGCATTAACACTCCCGTTCTCGGTACCGAGACGGGAGTGTCAGTACCGGTTATGGCTGGGCGACAATATTGCCGGTTCGAACCATGTCACTGGCCCGGGTGATAATGCCGTAGCTGGCATTAGTGAAAGTACTGAAAATAATCAGCTCACCCACTTTTAAAGCGGGCTGATGAACCGTACTGCCATCATCGAAAACACTGACAACCACCTTGCTGTCGGTTGAGTATTTCGGTTCTTCACCGTCGATGATCAGCGGCCCCTGCTGATAAATCCCCATGACGGTACCCGGCTCAATTTCTTCTTCGCCCAGATCGACGATGACCACATCATATTTACCCAGCAATTGGTATTGGTGCAGATTACCGACGATGAACGCACGCTGAGACTCATCTGCAGGTTGCAATACCATGTCACCACCGGTTTTCGGCTTACCGTAAAGTAGCTTGTCACCGCGTTTGGCTTCTGAGTTAGACCCGGCAATTTTCACCAGCCACTCGCCTTCAGCACGATCTTCTACCATGCTCGCGTCGGCGATATGGTGAATTTGAACACCCAGCTCGTTGCCATCTAAGTCTTCAATTGTAGATTGCTTGCGGATCACGCGATACTGATCTCTCGCACGGCCGCTGCGACGACTCATTACCAAATCTTCGTTAACGAAGCGCATTGATGCATTTTTATTGCCCAGTAAATGCGGCAGGATTTCGTACTTGCCGGAATCGATGATTTCATGATGCTGAATGTAGGGTTCGATGACTGACCAGGGCAACAGATTGATCGGCTCGCCCTGCTTCACCGTGCGATTGGCATTGGGTGACAGGGTGACCTGCGTTTTTTGCCTGACGACGTCGAGTACCGGTTCACCGTCGATGATGCGCAGAATAAGCACGTCGCCGGGATAAATAAGATGTGGGTTCATAATTTGCGTATTGTTGCGCCACAGTTCAGGCCACAACCACGGCTTATCCAAAAAGATACCGGCGATGTCCCACAGTGTATCGTTCTTTTTAACGGTATAACGGGTTGGCGCATCGGGTTTAACCTCTAGCGCCAGCGCGCAGCCCGCGCTGATCCACAGCATCAGTCCAGCTAGTATGGCCGCCCATTTTTTTGCAACTTTTAACATTATATCCCCTCGCCAGTAACGTCTCACAGCCAACCCAATGCTTGTATTATTAGATCACAATCCCCAATAATTCAGTATAGAAGCGATTAATACTGCATGAAACCGTGCTTTGAGCTAGAATACTGCCTGTTACGGCAGGATAAATAGCATCATCGGCCTTAGCGTATAATTCTTAATACAGAAAGAGTGTAAATATCGACAGATGGCAATATTAGACGTATTACAATTCCCCGACGAGCGCCTTCGCACAGTGGCTAAGCCCATTGATGAAGTCAACAGCGAAATTAAACAACTCGTCGCCGACATGTTTGAAACCATGCGTGAAGAAAAAGGCATTGGCCTGGCTGCAACGCAGGTTAACCAACATGTGCGCCTGGTAGTCATGGACGTCTCCGAAGAGCAAAACGAGCCACGGGTATTTATCAATCCCGAAATCGTTAACAAAGAAGGCTCTACCATCAGTGAAGAAGGCTGCTTGTCGGTACCGGGTAACTACGCCAAGGTAGATCGTGCCGAAAAAGTCACGGTTAAAGCCCTCGACGGCGAAGGCGAGCCCTACGAACTGGAAGCAGATGGCCTGCTGGCAATTTGTATTCAACACGAACTAGATCATCTCAATGGTAAGTTATTTGTCGATTACTTATCGCCGTTGAAGCGCCAGCGTATTCGTAAGAAACTCGAAAAAGAAGCCCGTCTGGCCGCTAAAGCCTAAGAGAAAAGCCCTGTGACCAAGCCTCTGAATATTGTTTTTGCCGGTACGCCGGACTTTGCGGCTACCCATTTAACCAGCTTGCTCAACAGCCAGCATAATGTGATAGCGGTTTATACCCAACCCGACCGCCCTGCCGGGCGTGGCAAAAAGCTTACCCCAAGCGCCACCAAGCAGGTGGCCGTGGCGCACAATATCCCGGTATATCAACCGGCCTCATTAAAAAACCAAGATGCCCAACTAGAACTTGCCGCACTGAAGCCGGATATTATGGTGGTGGTTGCTTACGGTTTACTGTTACCTAAGGCTGTACTGGATATCCCGGCACGTGGCTGTATTAACGTGCATGGCTCTATCTTGCCGCGCTGGCGTGGCGCAGCGCCTATTCAGCGCAGCATCTGGGCTGGCGATATGGAAACCGGCGTAACCATTATGCAAATGGATGAAGGGCTGGACACCGGTGCGATGTTACATATCGCGAGATTACCAATTACCCCTTCAGATACCAGCGCCACCTTGTACACCAAGCTGGCCGAAATTGGTCCACAGGCGTTGGTTGAGGTGCTGGATGACTTTGACTCGCTTAACGCCGAGCCGCAACAGGAAGACAGCGCTACCTACGCTAAAAAGCTCAGTAAAGAAGAAGCATTTCTTAACTGGCAGGAGCCGGCCGAACAATTAAGCCGCAACGTAAGGGCATTTAACCCCTGGCCGGTTTGCTGGAGCCAGGTTAACGGTAAAAATATTAAAGTCTGGCAGGCGTCTGTTAGCGAGCACGCCGTTGCCAATAAAGTTCCCGGCACCATTCTGGCTGCTGATAAATCCGGAATTGTGGTAGCCACCAGCGACAAAGCGCTATGTATAGAGCAGTTGCAGTTACCCGGTAAAAAACCCATGGCCATTCAGGATCTGCTCAATGGGTATCAGGAATGGTTTGCGGTAGGCAGCGTGTTACCCTCTGAGCCTGAGCAAGCACAATGAAACTGCCGGCTAAAGTCGACCTTCGTGCCGATACCGCCTGGGTTATCTTTCAGGTACTGGAACAGGGAAAATCCTCCCGCGAAGCCTTAGCCATGGCTCAGGCCAGACACAGTAAACAAGATGCCGCCTGGCTACAGGAAATGGCAATGGGTGTCTTCCGCCACCTGCCACAATTACAGATATGGCTTCGGGAACTGCTCGAGCAGCCCCTTAAGGGCAGTAAGAAGATCCTCGAACATGTTATCTTGCTGGGATTTTATCAGCAGGCTTACAGCCGCGTGTCTGATCATGCAGCCGTTGCGGCAACGGTTAATGCTGCGGAAATCCTGGGTGGTAAAAGTCTTAAGGGACTCATTAACGCCATACTGCGAAACTTCCAGCGTCAGCAACTGGCCGAACAGGTTAGCGACAACCCCATTATTCAGTCTGGTTTGCCTAAATGGCTCTACAAGCGCCTTGCCAGCGCTTATCCCCAGGAGCTGGAAACCCTGTTGAGTGGCATGAATCAGCCTGCGCCTGTCTGGCTCAGAGTAAACCAGCAGCAATGTACGCAACCCGTTTACTGTAATGCCTTAACAGAAGCCGGCATTCGCTTTGCACTCTCTGAAGCACATCCGGATGCCATTATTATGCTCGACAGAACGCCTATAACCACGCTGCCAGGCTTTGCCGAAGGCTGGTTCAGTGTACAGGATGGTGCAGCACAGCTGGCAGCACCACTGCTTGATGCCCAGCCGGGCGAGCGTATTCTGGATTGTTGTGCAGCCCCTGGTGGTAAGAGTGCACATATTCTGGAACGCACCACCGGCCTGGCCCAGCTGATTGCGCTGGACAGCGAAGCTTCCCGTCTTACGCGGATGACTGAAAATTTACAGCGTCTGCAATTACACGCTAACCTGGTTTGCGCCGATGCAGCAGAGCTTGATAGCTGGTGGGACGGCAATTGCTTCGACCGCATACTGTTAGATGCGCCCTGCTCTGCCACCGGCGTTATTCGCCGTCACCCGGATATACGCTGGCTACGCAAGTCAGCCGATATTGAGGTGCTACAAGCGCTGCAGTACAAGATTCTGACCAACCTGTGGCGCACGCTCAAACCCGGCGGTACCTTGGTTTACGCTACCTGTTCTGTACTGCCGGATGAAAACACAGGGCAGATCAGCCGTTTCCTGCAAGAGCACAGCGAGGCGCAGTTACAAGCAATCCAACCGGGGGAAACCATCGAGCAGCCAGGACGGCAAATTTTGCCCGGCGAGCAACAAATGGATGGTTTCTATTATGCGAGGCTGCTAAAGTCTTAATAACCAAGATTAAAAATACCTTACAACGACGATGAAAATTATCATCCTTGGCGCAGGACAGGTTGGCGGCACACTGGCTGAAAACCTGGTAGGCGAGAAAAACGAAATTACGGTGATCGATTCCGATCCCGTTATCCTGCGTGCGTTGCAGGATCGCCTCGATCTGCAGGTTGTAACCGGTGTAGGCTCCCACCCCGATGTGCTGCGTAAGGCAGGTGCCGAAGACGCCGACATGCTGATTGCTGTGACCAACAGTGACGAAAGTAACATGCTGGCGTGTCAGGTGGCTTACAGCCTGTTTAAAACCCCAACCAAAATTGCCCGGGTACGCTCCGAGCAATACATCATTTACCAGGAACAACTGTACAAGCAGCAGGACATTCCGGTTGATCACATTATCGCCCCGGAACAACTGGTTACGCAGGCTATTAAGCGTCTGATTGACTACCCCGGCGCTCTGCAGGTAGTGGAATTTGCTGAAGGTAAAGCCAGCCTGGTTGCGGTAAAAGCCTATTATGGCGGTTTGCTGGTAGGCCATGCCTTATCCGCTCTAAAAGAACATATGCCCAATGTGGAAACCAGGGTAGCGGCGATTTACCGCCGCGGCAAACCTATCCGGCCGCTGGGTACCACGGTTATTGAGGCCGATGACGAAGTGTTCTTTATCGCCGCCACCAAGCACATTCGCGCAGTCATGAGCGAGCTGCAAAAGCTCGAGTCGAGCTATAAACGCATCATGATTGCCGGTGGTGGTTTAATTGGAGCCGGTCTGGCCAAGCGCCTGGAGCACAATCATAACGTTAAGCTTATCGAGTACAGTCCTGAACGAGCACAGTATTTGTCTGCCCATCTGGATAAAACCATTGTTTTCAGCGGCGATGCCTCCGACTCTGCATTGTTGAGTGAAGAGGGCGTAGAACAGGTTGATGCGTTTATTGCGGTAACCAACGACGATGAAGCGAATATTATGTCGGCCATGCTCGCTAAACGTATGGGTGCGCAAAAAGCCATGGTGCTGATCCAACGCAGCGCCTATGTGGATCTGGTGCAGGGCGGCGAAATCGATATTGCCTTCTCCCCCCAACAAGCCACTATTTCAGCGTTGCTTACTCACGTCCGCCGCGGCGACATAGTTAATGTGTACTCACTTCGCCGTGGTGCCGCAGAAGCTATTGAAGCCATTGCCCATGGCGATAAAAACACGTCAAAAGTGGTAGGCCGCGAAATTGGCAGTATTAAATTACCCCCCGGCACCACTATTGGTGCTATTGTGCGTGAGGAGCAGGTTATCATTGCGCACAGCGATACCGTGATAGAAGCCAACGACCACGTCATTTTGTTTTTGGTTGATAAGAAATATATCAACGATGTTGAGCGTCTGTTCCAGCCAAGCGCGTTCTTTTTTGGTTAACCCATTGGGTTTGTTGATGCCATATAGTGACTGTCTCCATTCAGCCCACGAGCAGCAAGCGTCACCACCCCGCAAATTTGGCGTAAAATAGACGAACAATTCTTTTTATCTTCACATCCCTGTGCTACATTTTAGTGATTGCGTGTTATTTCACCAGTTGAAGCAGTGATTGGTCGTTGTGGGGTTTTTCACGCTTCTATCAGGTCCGCTTGTTAGCAGGGAAGTCGATGTCGGATGCCACTCAGCAGGAATCCCGGGCAGAGCAACGAGAAGAGTCTCGCCGGGCAACAATTTATCGTGTAATTGTTAGTGTTGCTTTAACACTGATTTCCATTGGTCAGTTTAATGATACTAAAGAGCTGGTCTCTGCTACCTATGAAGATGTTAAAGCTACTTTCACTCACGAAGTAGAATATGAACAGCTTGAGTCGTTGAACATAGGGCGCACAATCCCGTTTATAGAAGACACTTTCGGCCCGCCAGAAGTTATAAAAACCTCCAGTTATCAGCCTGAAGTCCGATTTCAGTATTACAATATCGAGAAGGCCATTATCACCGTTTTTAATCATAACGGCCGAGTGGCGGGCTTTGTTATTGTACCATTGGTTAATGATTTTATTCCTCCCCAGCCTTACCGGGATTTTCCATTGGCTAAACAGCCAATTAGCGCGGCAAGTGCCGGGGATGACGGACTCTATCTGGATGCCAGCAACTTACTTTACTATGCTGAATCGGAAGATATGGGTAAGCAATACCTGTTTATGCAGCGGGTAATCGGCTTTGTTGAATATGGCGGCCTCGAGCTTGCAGTCAATGAAGTCGAAATAGATACAGATATAATCCTTAAGGAAATCCTTGCGCTCAACGAGTATCTTGAAGCTGGCGAGGAAGATGAATTAGTTGAAGCTATAACGGTATTCAGAGCGGCCTATCCGCCAAATTTCTACGCTTACACAGAGCTGGACCCGACGCTGATTACCGAATCGTTGCTCACACGGATTGAGTTTGAAACGTATTTTGGAGGTGCTTATGACTAAGCCGCGAATTCTGCTACTGCTCTGTTTGAGCGGTTTTATGTTGTCTGTAAGTAAAGTTGCACTTGCCGAACTACCCGAGTGGATCCTGTTTCCACCGTCCAGTGAAACGGAGCTGTTTGCCATTGGTGAGGGCCAGACATTGCAGCAGGCAAATGATGTGGCATTAAAAAATATTCTAGGCCAATTGCGCACACGAATTAGTGGCGGCTTTAGTCAGCGCCAAATTCTCAACAATGATGCTTTTGCCGAATACATCAACCAGTCAGTCTCCAGCTCCATTGAGTCGCTCCCCATCAGCCAATACAAAAAGCTGAAAAATCATCAGGAAGATGGCACTTTCTTTAGTCTTATTTCGGTGGAAAAACAGCAGTTAGCCGATACCTTTCGTGGCGAACTTACCAGTAATTTTTATAAGTTGAGTAAAGCACTTCGCGAACAGGCTACTGTTGCCTCTAAGCTTGAGTGGTGGGTGCAGAATAAACCACAGCTCCTTGAGCAATTTGCCACTAACGTTCGTTATATCGAAATCCTCGATATGCTAGCCCAGCCTACCGATAAGTATAAATCGTTGTTAAGCACCACAGAAACCCAGCTCAACGATATCCAAAGCGGTGTTTGTTTATACGTTTTACCGCACAAACAGGAAAACCTGCGACTGGCATTCAGGCAACAAATTTTAAGCCTTGGTCTTAATGCTGATAATGCTCAGTGCGAATTTACTATTCAGTTGTTTGATACCGTAAAGCTACAGGAACTGTTTAACCAGCATGTGGCCAGTTTGTCGCTGGATGTCAAACTGAATAAAAACAATCAACCAATCGCATCAGAAATTATTAATGAATCTGGTCGTTCGTTGCAAAACCAGGCGAATGCAAGTAACGCTGCATATCAACGCCTTATGTCAAAAATCGAAGCCGATAACGGCGTAATACTTACAAATCTGTTAACCCAGTAGTGTCATTATTAGGTAATAAACTATGAAAGCAATTTTAAAGCATGGAGTCATAGCAACCGCAGTATCAACTATTTTGTTGGGCGGCTGTATGAATACTACAAAAGTTGAGAATAAAGTTGATGTAATTACCAATTCTCAGTACATCGTCAGCATGCCCGAATCACAATTTATGCCGACGCCAGCGGAACTGACCGGTGAGCAAAAATCGGTGGTGGTACTCCCGGTAAAAATCGACAGCAATGCGACTTTCGAAACCGGTGCAGTACGACAGGTATCTTCCGAACTTGAGAATGGTTTGATCACGGCTGGAGTGGAAATCGTCGATCGTAGTCTGGCAACCAAATTAGGTGATGAAATTCTGGCCTATGAGGCCACCGGGCAATTCTCCGGTGCAGGCATAGACGTAGCCGATGTTGCCATACTACCGGCAATTCATAATGTGGGAATTGCGAAATCCTTCACCCCGGCTTCTAACTATACCGATGATGATGGTAAGCGCCACTACACGCCGGCGAAGTGTGATTACGAAGCTACTGTAACAGGTAACGTAAAACTCTTTGAATTACCCGATCTCAAAGAAACAGAAGCCATTAATATGAAAGGCACTGCGTCAACCTCGTTGTCAATCAGCAATTCCAGTTGCCCGGTTAGCCAGGATATTGCCTACAGTCTCGCTTCGCAGGCTTCCGGCAACAGTGTTTATAACATTTTGTCAGAGATTCAGAAGAATTTCAGTCAGAGTGGTTATGTGATGCAGTACCGCAAGCGCGGTGACCTGCACCTTGTGAATATTACCCTGGGGGCCAGTCAGAAGCTCAAAGAGGGTCAGAAAATTATATTCGCAACCAAGCTTTCTCAACCAGATTACACCACTGGTAAGAACACAGTTTCAACAGTGTATTATGACTTTAAAGGTGTGGTATCAGACATGATCGATGCCAACAATGCCTGGGTTATTGTTGATGAAGAGGCCGAAGGTCAACTGAAAAAAGGCGATATCGCCCAAACGGACTTTGAGAAGAGCTTCTGGGATGACATCACCAAGGGTGGCAACCTTGCAGATAACATTAAGAACTCTTTTCAATAACATCATTTAAAGGATCACATTATGAAAAAGCTCGCTCTTATTCTACCTATGTTGTTAGGTATCAGTGCCTGTAGTTCTACATCAGATGGCATTACCACAAAAAAAGAAACTGTATTGACGCCTGAGTGCGCGTATCAGGATGCCCCTGAAAAAGCCGCCCCCATGTGGGTTTGTGGCGTACCAATAGAAGGTTTTGCCTTTACCCAGGTCGGTTTCTCTGAGAAGAAACCCTCCGCAACCATGACCAACTCGGCTGCCACTGCCGACGCCCGAGCCAAAATGTCGTCGTACTTCGCGACTATGGTATCGGACATGTTCAGTCAGTATCAAAAGTCATTGGAAACCGAAGAAGCATCCAAATATGTGATTGATACCGATATGGTTCGTGAAACGGTTTCATCCATGACCCTGTTTGGTACCCGCACGGTACGCACCATGACCAGCCCTAGCGGCGGTCAGTATGTGTTACTGGCGATGGACGAAGCAACCTTTGCGGCTAATCAGAAAAAAGTTTTTGCTGCGCTGGAAGATGAAGATGCCGAAATTAAGCAACTGTTCGAAAACGAACAAGCTCGCGAACGTCTAATGTCCATGTTTAAGGTTCAGTAATACAACCAAGGGGAAAGGCTATGAAAACAAAGGATTTTTTCGCTTTACCTCAGCTTAAAGCCGTGTTATGCCTTAGTGTAGTGGCCGCAGCTATGACGCTGCCGGCTGCCACTTCGGCACAAACCAGTCTTACTGCTGAGCAGCAGGCCTTCAAGGAGCGTCGAGAACAGGAGTTCGAGGCGTTCCAGCTTCGCCGAATTCAACAATTCGCAGCTTTTAAAGCACGCTACAATGCCGAGTTAGCCGCCTTTCGCACCGACTTACTGGAAAAGTGGGGCGAAGTAGAAGTTAGTGATAAAGATACGGTGGTCGTTTACCCAGAGCCAGAAATTAAGACTGTGGTTGACTACGAAGCCAAAAAAATTGTTGTTAGTGTGCTCCATGATGCTAACGCAACGGTCGATCAAACCAAAGTGGTAGCAGCATTGGAGAAGCTAAAAAGTGTAGAGCCCGAAGACTCCAATGGACAAGCGGTGAACATCTTAAAATCCTACGCTGCCAACGATACCTTCGATGATCTCGACAAACTGGTTCAAAACGCCGACGTTGAAGTGGCTCAACCAGAAATTACCGATGCCGACATAGAAGCGGAAAATCAAGCCTTCGCAGCCCGCCAGATTCAGGATGAAATCGCCTTTCAAATGATGGCAGACAGATTGAGTTCACCATCACAGAGTGTAGACCAGGCGATCACCCGGGTAGCCAGTCAGTCTGAAAAGAGCCATTCATTTTCTATCAACAAAATTAAGCGGGATAAAAATCAAAAGGCATCGGAATTAAAGAATAAACGTATTACCCGCCTGACCATTGCAATTAAACCTAAGGAATTGCAGGACCGTATTGCGGAGATTAAACCCTACGCCAAGCAATACTCATCAGTGATGGAGATTCCCATGCCGCTGATTGTGGCGATGATTCACACTGAAAGCAGCTTTAATCCGCTGGCAGTCTCTCATATCCCCGCTTACGGGCTAATGCAGGTTGTGCCAACCTCGGCAGGCATAGACGTTAATGAGTTTTTACACAGCAAGCGGGAACCATTGGAAAAGGATTATCTGTTTATCGCCGAGCAGAATGTAGAAGCGGGCTCAGCCTATCTTCACTTATTGAACAACCGCTATTTAACCAAGATTACTAACCCACAAAGCCGCCTCTATTGCGCCATCGCGGCGTACAACACCGGCGTGGGGAATGTTACCCGGGCATTCACTGACGGCCAGTCCACCAGTCTTAACAGCGCAGTGGCCGACCAGATTAACGCCATGCAACCACAGCAGGTCTACGATTTATTATTGGAAAAGCTACCGTATGATGAAACCCGTAAATACCTGAAAAAAGTACGCACCCGGATGGATAAGTACCAGAATATTTAATTCTGGTCGCTCAACAAACAGCTCATTTACGAAATGGTGAGAGATATGGAAAAACTAACTGCTAAAGGAATTGCGTTGTTCACAATGGTCAGTATTACTGGCATTAGCCATGGTGCTACCACAGTTGCGCCAGCTAATCAGGGTAAACCCGGTGAAATTACTCAATATGGCTCTTTCGTGATGCAGAAGCTGTTGGAAGATATGGGATTGGGCCTTGATATCGACGACAAGAAGAAAGCCATAGACGAGGAAAAACGTAAACCGGACCCCATCCCCGAACCACTTCCGGATCCAGAGCCTGAGCCGCAACCTGAGCCCGATCCACAACCTGAGCCCGAGCCACAACCAGAGCCTGAGCCGCAACCAGAGCCTGAGCCACAACCTGAGCCTGAGCCGCAACCTGAGCCTGAGCCGCAACCTGAGCCTGAGCCACAACCTGAGCCTGAGCCGCAACCTGAGCCTGAGCCGGAACCTAAGCCTGAGCCGCAACCAGAGCCTGAGAAAAAAGGCTACGCAGATGATGTTTATGCTGGTATGAATGACATGATGTCAGGGTTTAAGAAAAGTTACCGCAGCACGGTGGACCAGTGGACAGACGACTACAATAAAGTTTTACGTAGGTGGGGGATTGCCAAGCGTAAATATCAGCGTAAAGAACAAGAATACCTCGAAGCCACTTTCGACCTGGCTTCGTTGAGTCAGGCTGTGGAGTCTCCGGCTGTAGGTAGCTTCCCTACCCGCATGGATCCGCTCGCAGGCATGAAGCCCGGCGATTTTTATGTTATTCCTGCCGCCATGGAAGTTCCTATACGGGATCAACAGCGACGCGGCACTTGCGCAGCCTTTACAGGTATTCGGGCAGTAGAAACTCTACTGGCTCAACATCCACAGTACCTCCAGTATCAGTTAGACCTTTCAGAACAACATTTTTACTGGATTAGCCGTCCGGATTGCTTTGAAAACGCCTGTACCACAGAAAATTCAGGTGACGGATCAGATTTCGATATCGGCTTCTCTCTGTCACAGAAAATCAATCCGCTTACCGCAATCAGACGTGAAGAAGCCTGCCCTTATGTACCGGTCGCTAACGCGAAAAACCTGACATACACCCCATTAAACAATCGTTGTCTGGATGAAACCCAGGGCGTATTGCGGGTAACCGGCATGCAGCAGGACTTTACCATTCCTGAAATCCTGCAGCATATACGAGCCAACCGACCTGTTGCAGCCGGCTTCACCTTAACCAAAAGCTACATGCAAACCAAAGGGTTAGTAAGAGCCAACGATCCGGTTAATAAGCAGCAAGCTGCTGGTATGCACGCAGCAGGGCACGCTATGTTATTGATTGGTTATATAAAATTACCTCAGGCATTGGAGGCAGAAGAAGGTCGTTATTGTGTGGTTATGGCCAACAGCTGGAGCGAAGGCTGGGGAGCAGGCGGCTACGCTTGTCTTACTGAGCAATGGATGGAAGATAATTTAATTCGCCCTCAACCCAATGCGCCGTCAAAAGGCATGTTGACAGCCATCGAACAGGTAAGTTTTGTAAGGTGATCGGTTAGCCCCGCCAGAACGTTGGCGAGAACAGTACCAGCAAGGAAAAAACTTCCAGTCGACCAAACAGCATGGCGGTAACCAGTAACCACTTACCGCCATCGCTAACATCAGCAAAGGTACCCGCAACCGAACCCAGCCCCGGACCAAGGTTGTTTAAGGTAGCGGCTGTGGCAGTGAAAGCCGTAATGTTGTCCAGTCCGGTAGCAATCAGTCCTATCATTATTACTACAAAGACAATGGCATAGGCAGAGAAAAAGCCCCAAACGGCTTCTACAACCTTGTCTGGCATCGCACGCTCCCCCAGCTTTACGGAGAAAACGGCCTTAGGATGGATCAACCTGTCGATTTCCCGCTTGCCTTGCAGAAACAACAGATAGACCCGGATCACTTTTAATCCGCCGCCGGTAGAGCCGGCGCAACCGCCAATGAAGCTGGAAAAAATCAGCAATATTGGCAAAAATGACGGCCAGTTTGCAAAGTCGGTAGTGGCGAATCCAGCAGTAGTACTGATCGATACGGCCTGGATAACCGCTTGATCCAGGGCTTCCTCGGCGTCGCTGAAGTGATTATGAAAGACTAACACTATAAAACACACGCTGATCAGTGCCACCTGAATAAACAGGAAAGCCTTTAATTCCGGATCCTGCCAGTAACCCTTTAATGACCGACCGCTGGCCGCAGCATAATGCAGCGAAAAGTTAAATGCGGCGATTATCAGAAAGAGTGCACAAATGGCATTAACCACCGGACTATCAAAATAACCCAGGCTGGCATCGTGAGTAGAAAACCCGCCAATGGCAATGGTCGAAAAGGAATGGCAGATGGCGTCGAACCAGTTCATCCCGGCAAACCAGTAAGCCAGCGTGCACGCAGTGGTCAGTGATAAATAGATATACCATAGATGCTTGGCAGTATCGGCTATCCGCGGGGTCATTTTAGAGTCTTTCACCGGCCCGGGTGTTTCGGCCCGGTATAGCTGCATTCCCCCTACGCCGAGGATTGGCAGAATAGCCACCGCCAATACGATTATCCCCATGCCCCCCAGCCATTGTAATTGCTGGCGGTAAAACTGTACGGAATGGGGCAGAAAATCAATCCCTTCAATTACTGTTGCACCAGTGGTGGTTAGGCCCGAAAACGATTCAAAAAACGCATCGGTTACGGTCATTGAGGGTTGCTCGAGAAGAATAAACGGAATAGCACCGAAACTGGCCAGTACCGACCAGAATAACACTACTATCAAAAAGCCTTCACGGGCTCTTAAGTCCTGGCGATGACTGCGATTGGGATACCAAAACGCGCAACCGGTCAGGATACACAGTATAAAAGCCAGGAAGAATGGCAAACCACTACCGTCTTCGTAAATCAGAGAAACGATCGCTGGTGGGATCATGGTGACTGAGAACAGTGCAACCAGTAACCCTAAAATACGAATGATAGCGCGATAATGCATTATAGTATGTTGGCTATTTATTATGTTATTGAATTGATGCAGCTCTCACTATATAGCGAAAGCTACATACAACCAAGAGACAACTCAGTATTACGACTGCATGGCAAACACTGCCTGCACCATCTTATCGAGCCCTTCCCCGACTTCCAGCAGGTTCTGGCCGAGCATGTAAGCAGGTGTTGTAACCAGTTTAGCCTCGCTATCAATAATAACCTCAGTCACTGCGCAGTTTTGGTGTTTAATGCCAAATTGCTCCAATGCTTCTGCAGTACCGGCATCGTTGCCAATGGTGAGGTTTACGTTGTTGCCATACACTTTTGCTGCCAGCGCCGGGGCAATACAGGCATAAGCAGCCGGTTTAGCGGCATCAGCAAAAGCTTTACAAACGGTCAGTACATCGGCGTCAAATTCGCAATCAGGGCCATCTACTGCAAAGGTACACAGGTTTTTAGCTGCGCCAAAGCCACCGGGTAAAATTAACAAATCGAAGTCGTCAACGTTGCACTCGGTTATGGCCTTAACTTCGCCTCGGGTGATACGCGCTGACTCCACCAGTACATTACGTGATTCGCCCTCTGCAACTTCGCCTGTCAGATGATTTATAACATGCAACTGCGGCTTGTCCGGAGCAAAACACTGGTAACTGCCACCGTGTTTAAGAATACTTTGCAGCGTTAACACAGACTCATGAATTTCGGCACCATCGTAAACCCCACACCCACTCAGAATCACTGCTACTTTTTTCATGTTCTTGCCTCCATACCGTATCATTTCTGGCTTATGCAATTTGATTTTATGAATTGCTATAAACCAATAAAAATTTTATCAACCAAAACTAGGATTTCTACTGGTATATGCTAAATTATCCTTTGTACCAGCGCTTGCCTAAATAATAGACAGTTTGGTTATCCACAATAATATATGGAAATAATAAAGCAGGATAGACTCTGCAAAACTTTTATTTTTCCCTTACTTTTCATTAAGATCTGCTACCAATATCGTAGCGATCAGATCGCGCCCTTTTTATTTTGATCACATTAGATCACAAAGTTATCCACAGCCATAGGGATCGCAATAGTAGCCATCGCCAAAGGTGTATGGCATGCTTCGCCACAGAACATAGCAAGAGAAGATTTTAATCATGTCATCCCCTTCAAAGCCCCCGTTTATCCTCGTCGATGGGTCTTCATACCTGTTCAGAGCTTTCCATGGATTGCCACCACTAACCAATACCAAAGGTCAGGACACCGGCGCGATCTATGGTGTGATCAATATGCTTAAAAGCTTGATCAAACAGTACAGCCCGACGCATATTGGCGTAGTATTCGATGCCAAGGGAAAAACTTTTCGGGATGATATCTATCCGGAGTACAAAGCTAACCGCCCTCCCATGCCGGATGAGCTGCGCTCGCAAATAGCACCGCTGCACGAGATTATTAAAGCCATGGGCTTGCCGCTGATTATTGAAGACGGTGTTGAAGCCGACGACGTAATCGGCACCCTCGCGCGCCAGGCCGGCGAACAAGGTATAGACACCCTTATCAGCACCGGCGATAAAGACATGGCTCAGTTAGTCAATGAGCATGTAACGTTAATCAATACCATGAACAATCAGTTGATGGACGTTCAGGGTGTACAGGATAAGTTTGGGATCCCGCCAGAGCTGGTTATCGACTTCCTCGCACTTAAAGGGGATAAAGTCGATAATATCCCTGGTGTACCCGGGGTTGGCGATAAAAGTGCCCAGGGCCTATTAAATGGCATTGGTGGCATTGAAGCCATCTATCAAAACCTCGATAAAATTGCCGAACTGGATTTTCGCGGTGCCAAAACACTGGGTAAGAAAATGGCTGAGTATGAGGAACAGGCTCGTTTATCTTACAAGCTGGCAACCATCGATGTAGATCTTAACCTCGACTATTCACCACAAACCTTAACCCCGGAACAGGCTGATAACGACAAACTGGCCGACCTGTACAGCGAATATGAATTCAAGCGCTGGTACACCGAAGTCACCAGCAGCCAGGCCACACCGGCCGCAACAGATTCAGGCAATCAAACTAAAGATACTGGTGAAGAGGAAGTCGCCGCTACTGATATTGAGACGGACTACACTACGATTCTCGACGAAGCCACGTTCAACCAGTGGTTTGAAAAAATCCAACAGGCCGACATGGTTGCCTTTGATACCGAAACCACCAGCCTCGACTATATGGAGGCCGAACTGGTAGGAATGTCCTTTTGTATGGAGCCCGGCGTTGCCGCGTACCTGCCCGTTGCACATGATTATCCGGATGCACCTGAGCAGCTATCCAGAGACTGGGTACTTCAGCAGTTAAAACCCTGGCTGGAGGATGCTTCGCGGATCAAGGTAGGCCAGCATCTTAAGTACGACAAAAATGTGCTCGCGAATTACGACATCACCCTGGATGGCATTGGTTTTGATACCATGCTGGAGTCTTATGTATTAAACAGCACCGGTAGTCGCCACGATATGGATACCCTGGCGCAAAACTATTTGAACCACCGTACCGTTCATTATGAAGAGATCGCCGGTAAAGGGGCTAAACAGCTTACCTTTAATCAGATCGATCTGGAACAAGCGGCCTTTTATGCCGCAGAAGACGCCGACATTACCCTGCGTTTACACGAAGTGCTGTGGCCAAAGGTATCATCTGAAGACACCCTGAAAAAAATCCTGCAGGAAATTGAAGTTCCGCTGGCCTCTATTCTTTCCCGCATGGAACAACAGGGTGTACTGATAGACAGTCAGCAATTAAGTCAGCAAAGTCAGCAACTGGCTACCCGCATCATGGAACTTGAAAAAGAAGTGCATGAGATGGCCGGGGAATCATTTAATCTCGGCTCTACCAAACAACTGCAACATATACTGTTTGAGAAGATGGAGCTGCCGGTGGTTAAAAAGACGCCTAAAGGCGCGCCTTCAACATCTGAAGAAGTATTGCAGGAACTGGCACTGGACTACCCTCTACCGGCATTGATTATGGAATACCGCGGTCTTACCAAGCTTAAAAACACCTACACGGATAAACTGCCGAAGATGATTAACCATCGCACCGGTCGTGTTCACACCTCTTATCATCAGGCTGTGACCGCCACCGGCCGACTATCGTCTACGGATCCTAACTTACAGAATATCCCTATTCGTAACGAAGAAGGCCGCCGGGTGCGTAAAGCCTTTATCGCCCGTGACGGATACAAGATTGTGGCGGCAGACTACTCGCAAATCGAGCTGCGCATTATGGCTCACTTATCCGGCGATAAGGGTCTGCTCGAAGCCTTTGCCCATGGCAAGGATATTCACCGGGCAACGGCCTCTGAGGTATTTAATGTGGCGGAAGGGGATGTCACCGATAACCAGCGCCGCAGCGCCAAAGCAATTAACTTTGGTTTGATCTACGGAATGTCTGCATTTGGTCTGGCTAAACAGTTACATGTTAGCCGTCAGGAAGCCCAGGAATATATGGATCTGTATTTCAAACGTTACCCCGGCGTGCTCGATTATATGGATCGTACCCGTGACTTTGCCAAACAACATGGTTATGTCGAAACCGTATTTGGCCGCCGGCTGTATTTGCCGGAAATCAAATCGAGCAACGGTGCGCGTCGCAAAGGTGCCGAACGGGCGGCCATTAATGCGCCTATGCAGGGCACGGCTGCCGATGTAATAAAAATGGCTATGATCCAGGTGGATGACTGGATCCGCAACACCGACAGCGACGATGTGGTGATGATCATGCAGGTGCACGATGAACTGGTATTTGAAATCAAACAGGAGTCTCTGGATCCCAACGTGGCAACCATTGTGGAACTGATGGAACAGGCAGCAACACTGTCGGTGCCACTGAAAGTAGAAGCCGGAAATGGCGAAAACTGGGAAGAAGCACACTAAAAAAGTAATTAGCTTTCAGAAAAAACATAACAATTGCTGAATATTACAGCAAATCAGTGGCTATATAAGTAATAAAATTACATTTTTGACTTGCCGTTTTCGTTTAGCTTAGGTAGTCTTACCACTGTAGGGTACAGAGGTGAGAAATCATTTTTCAAACCTTTGATTTGAGCTCCGGTGTTTACCGGAGCTTTTTTTATGTCTGAAATAAAGCTGCAGGCGGGCCTGTTCAGGCTGTCAATAAAGCATTTCTACCTTCATCAACACACCTGAACCTCAATTTTTTTTACGCTTAAGATACTGATAAATAATAAAAATAAAATTAATTTAAAAATAAATGAATTATTTCTGAACTTTCGGGGTGATTACGTACTCTTATAATCGGTTTTTTTATGTGTTTTCTCTCAGTCCTTAGCCCCATTCTATGAATGGGGTTATTTTTTTGGGCGCTATTAATCAGCGCTCACTTCTTCATCTTTAATCAGACCAAACCATTGGTTCAGCACCGCTTCAAATTCAGGCAAGCCATGTTTATTTAAGGCCGAAAAAGTCTGCACAGTAACATCACCACAAAACGCCAGCGCGGCTTCCCTGGCCATTAGTAATTGCGCTTTGCGTTTACCGGATTTTAATTTATCGGCTTTGGTTAACAACGCCAGAACCGGGATCCCGGCGTCCACCGCCCAATGGATAAGATCCTGGTCGATATCTTTGTAAGGATGGCGAATATCCATCAGTACAACCAGGCCTTTCAGGCTTTTGCGCTGTTGTAAGTACTCACCCAGAGAACGCTGCCACTTTTGTTTCATGGCCAGCGGTACTTTGGCATAACCGTATCCGGGTAAGTCCACCAAACGCTTATCGGCTTCCAGCTCAAATACGTTAATAAGCTGAGTGCGACCTGGAGTTTTACTGGTTCTGGCCAGATTTTTCTGCCGGGTCAGTGTGTTTAAAGCGCTGGACTTACCGGCATTCGACCGTCCGGCGAAGGCGACCTCAATACCGCTATCATCTTTAAGGTGCTTAATGTCAGGAGCACTGGTAAAAAATTTTGCTTTGCTGTAATAACTCATGTGATGCTCATAATGTCAGAACGTCTGCTACATTAGTCTTAGTTCAATATTAAACCGATGTAATTCCATAGTTTTAGCATGGAATAGGTTTTTCTGACGCGTTAAATGTGTAAAATACGCATGATATCACGTATATCACATCAGCCGTTGGATCCTTGTAAGAGAAAAATTATGAAAAAACTGTGTTTGTTGGTTTGTTTAACCCTTGGGTTTACCACTTCTGTTACTGCCGAAGGAGACCCTGAAGCTGGTAAAGCAAAATCAGCTGTCTGTGCTGCCTGTCACGGACCTGATGGAAACAGTATGATCGACATCAATCCTAAGATTGCCGGTCAGCACCAGAACTACCTGGTAAAGCAATTAACCGAATTCCGCTTAGCCTCTTCTACCGGTGGCGAAGAAGGTCGTAATAATGCCGTAATGAACGGTATGGCAGCCCCGCTAAGCGATCAGGACATTGCCGATCTAGCGGCTTATTTTTCAAGCCAGGAAGCAACACCAGGCTCTACTCCGGAAAACTTTGTTGAGCCGGGTGAAGCACTGTACCGCGGTGGTGATGCAGAACGCGGCGTAACAGCTTGTATCGCTTGTCACGGCCCAAGTGGTAACGGCATGCAATTAGCCGGTTTTCCGGATATTAGTGGTCAGCATGCAGCCTATACTTCAGCCCAGCTAAAAGCCTTCCGTGCCGGCGAACGCCATAACGACATGAACGGTATGATGCGTGACGTCGCCTCTAAACTGACCGACGAAGACATCGAAATTCTGGCTAACTACATCGCCGGCTTACACTAAAATTTACCGTGCTGAGCAAAGCTTACACGCCATTGTTAATAAAATGTAACCTGTAGTGTTGTAATTTATTACAGTTAGTGTAAGCTAGTTTGCGTCGTGAAACCTGTTGTGAAACAGCCCGACAATAACAACAAAAATAAAAAGTCAGTCCACGGATGAATGTATAAAGCGTCAGGAAGACCCAGAACAAAAAATGCTCTGTAAAAAAGAACAATAAGGGGAGCACTGCAGGAAAGCCAGCCGCACAGAGAAGTGCACTAACGGGAGAGGTGTCATCTGACACTCAATTAACAAGGTGATGGTGTGATACCATCGCCTTTTTTATTGCAGTAATTTATGTTTAATTGCCCACTTTGCCAGTCTAATCACTACGTTCAGTTTTATCAGGATAATAAACGTACCTACTTGCGCTGCAATCAGTGTTTGTTGGTGTTTGTTGATCCACAAGACCTACCAGGCCCGGAACAGGAACTGGCTGAGTATCGCCTGCATCAGAACAGCTTCGAGGATGAAGGTTATCTTCGCTACCTTAGTCGTTTGGTAAAGTGTGTTACGCCACACCTGAATAAGGATGCGAAGGTGTTGGATTACGGCTCAGGCCCGTGCCCGGCACTGGCATACTTGCTTAACAAAGCAGGCTTTGAAACCGATTGTTATGACCCTTTTTTTGGCCCGGAGGATATCACCGGCAGCAGCTATGATTTGATCACGGCAACAGAATCTATCGAACATTTCCACACCCCGGCAACAGAATGGCAACGCTGGATGGAGCTGCTCGCGCCCGAGGGCTGGCTGGCCATCATGACCAAGCGGGTGCTGAGTGCCGAAAAGTTTGCCAACTGGCATTATAAGAATGACCCGACCCACGTCAGCTTTTTTTCTGTTGAAACCTTTACCTGGCTGGCCCGGGAGTATCAGCTAAATGTGATCTTTGCAGACCGCGACATTGTATTGATGCAGAAGGTCGCGTAATAACGCGTTATAATGGTAGCTATTAAACACTGCACCAGAGCGCAGGAGCTCGACAAAACACTATGGCAAAAAAGAAAAAATCCAGAAAGGTAGGTTTGATTGGCGTTCGTAAGAACCCTGATCATGTTAATACCAAGTCTTCTGAACGGCCTAAAAAGCACAAAGGAAAAGCCCCCGGTAGCCGACACAATGTTGAACAGAAGAAGGCTGATAAAGCCGCTTCCAATTCCAACAAAGACCCGCGCTTAGGCAGCAAGAAACCGGTGCCACTGATCAAATCAGTACCGGCTAAGATTGAAAAGCGCAAGTTTGCTACCCCGGCTGAAGAGTTAGCGGCCATTGAGGCGGATGATCGTCTGGCCAGCTTACTGGATAAACTCGATGACGGTGAGAAGATAACCAAAGAGCAGCAGCACTATGTCGATACCACGATGGCTCGCCATAAAGTGTTGTGTGATCTGATGGGTATCAGTGATGACGAAGATGAGGAAGACGAAATCGACGACTTAGCTGCACTCGACGCATTGAAACTGGACGACTACGAGAAATAACTATGCTTTGGATAATTATGGTTAGCATTGGTCTGCTGATCATCGCCGGGCTGGGTGTTTACGCCGGCAAACTGGTTTTTCAGTTACAACAGCAAAACGCTCGCCAAAAGGATGCCCGTGAAAAGCGCCTGGTAGTGATGTTTGAAAATATTCACACCATTGCCAGAGCAATGCAGCAGCAACAGTGTAACGTGTCAGAAGGTACCATACGTATCTGCCGATTACTCAGGGCACTCCCGGAAGAAGCTCGTGACTATTCGGATGAATATCCGGCTATTCATACACTGTTTACTGAAGTTAGCGGTTTTGCCATTTTAGAAGACCGTAAAGCGTTATCCAAACAGCAGCGCTTCAATGAAGACAAAGCCCGGGAAGCTATCGAAGAGCAACACGAAACGCCGGTCTTAAAAGAGCTACCGGCGCTTATTGCCTATTGTGAGGAGCGCTACCCGCAGTTGGCTAACTCCCGCACCCTTTCGTAACAATGACAGTCTGTGGTGTGGTCATTGACCATACCCACGGCCTGCATAAATGCATAGCAAATCGTCTCGCCAACAAATTTAAAGCCCGCTTTTTTGAGCGCCTTTGCCATCGCCTTTGATTCTTCAGTACTGGTAGGCGCGTCGCGAAAATCCTGCCACTGATTCACCACGGTTTTATGGTTGGTGAACTGCCAGATAAAGTCACTGAATTCCACGCTTTCAGTAAGTGCCAGATAGGCTCTGGCGTTGGTAATAATGGCATTGATTTTCGCGCGGCTGCGAATAATCCGGGGGTTTTGCAGCAGCCGCTCTACGTCCTGTTCGGTCATGGCGGCAATCTTCACCGGGTCAAACTGATGAAAGGCTTCTTCAAACCCTTTCTGTTTTTTTAAAATCGTAATCCAGCTCAGACCGGCCTGCTGACCATCCAAACATAATTTTGCAAACAGCTGCTGAGAGTTATATTCAGGCCTTCCCCACACTTCATCATGGTACTGCTGATAAATCGGGTCGTTCGACACCCAGCCACACCGAATAATACTTTCACTCATTTTTCTCTCCTGTGATAGGTCAACCGCAATAGTCCTCGCATAGCTACGCCAGTTTTGTTGGAATAAACCGGACTTTTTAGTCAACAAGCGGTTAATTAAGCCGCCCTAGGCCTACATTCATGGCCTGACAAAATGTATACTAACCCACCTCTTTAAGTCATCAGTCAGTTATAGTCGTTAATGTATGCACAAGTACGATATTAAAACATTTCAGGGCTTGATCCTTGCCTTACAGGATTACTGGGCCAGACAAGGTTGCGTAATTATTCAACCACTGGATATGGAAGTTGGAGCAGGTACCTTTCACCCTATGACGTTCCTGCGTTCGTTGGGCCCTGAGCCTATTAGCAGTGCTTACGTGCAACCAAGCCGACGCCCTACTGATGGTCGCTACGGTGAAAACCCTAACCGTCTGCAACATTACTATCAGTTTCAGGTCATGCTCAAGCCTTCACCGGATAACTTCCAGGAGCTTTACTTAGGCTCACTAAAAGAGCTTGGCTTCGACCCACTGGTGCATGACATTCGCTTTGTAGAAGATAACTGGGAATCACCTACCCTGGGTGCCTGGGGTCTGGGCTGGGAAATCTGGCTGAACGGTATGGAAGTCACCCAGTTTACCTACTTCCAGCAAGTGGGTGGCCTTGAGTGTAAACCCGTTACCGGCGAGATCACTTATGGTCTTGAGCGTCTGGCCATGTATATCCAGGGCGTCGACAGTATTTACGATCTGGTCTGGACTGACGGCCCAATGGGTAAAGTGACCTACGGAGATGTGTTCCACCAGAACGAAGTGGAGCAATCCACCTATAACTTTGAATATGCCAACGTTGATGTCATGTTCAGAACTTTTGATGAGTGCGAAACCGCTTGTCAGATGCTGATTGAAAAAAATCTGCCGTTACCGGCTTATGAGCAGGTAATGAAAGCATCCCACGCATTTAACCTGCTGGATGCCCGCCACGCGATATCTGTTACGGAGAGACAACGTTACATCTTACGCGTCAGAACCCTTGCCAAAGCCGTTGCACAAGCTTATTACAATGCCCGTGAAGAGCTTGGTTTCCCGCTGTGTAAGAAGGAGCAGTAAAAGGTGCGCACCGAAAATTTATTAGTTGAACTGGGTAGTGAAGAGCTACCCCCGAAAGCCCTTATCCAACTGGGCTCAAGCTTTGCCGATAACATCAAAGATGCATTGAGTGCAGCAGAACTTGGTTACAGCAATGTACAGTGGTTTGCGGCACCGCGTCGTTTAGCGGTGTACGTAACCAGCCTGGCCGAATCACAGCAGGATAAAGTCGTAGAAAAGCGTGGCCCGGCGGTTTCTGCAGCTTTTGATGCAGACGGTAATCCAACCAAAGCGGCTATGGGCTGGGCCCGTGGTAATGGCATCAGTGTTGAAGATGCCGACCGTCTGGTCACCGATAAAGGCGAATGGCTGATGTACAAGGCCGAAGTAAAAGGCCAGAAGATTAGCGAGCTGTTGGAAGACATCGTTAGTCAGGCGATTGCTAAGCTGCCTATCCCTAAGCCAATGAAATGGGGCGATTACGCCACCCAGTTTATACGCCCGGTACACACACTGTGTACGCTTTATGGTGATGAACTGATCGATATCGCAACGTTGGGCTTAAGCAGTGCCAGAACGATTCAGGGCCACCGTTTTCATGGTGAAAAGACTTTTGAACTGGATCACGCCGATAATTATCAAAGTGCGTTACAAGCGCACTATGTTGTCGCCGATTTCGCAAGTCGCGCATCCAGCATTGCTGAATCACTCAATGCTAAAGCTAACGAGCTGGGCCTGGTTGCCGATTATGATGAAAGCCTGTTGAACGAAATCGCTGCTTTAGTAGAGTGGCCGGTCGTTCTGCAAGCAGGTTTCGACGAAGCCTTTTTGGATGTACCAAAAGAAGCCCTGATTTACACCATGAAAGGCGATCAGAAATACGTGCCTTTGTTAAATAAAGACGGCTCTTTGTCCAATAAGTTCTTGTTTGTAACCAATATCGAGAGTCACGATCCGATCCAGATTATTCATGGTAACGAAAAGGTTATCCGGCCGCGCCTGGCAGATGCCGAATTTTTCTTTAATACCGACAAAAAGCAAAGCCTGGAGTCTCGCCTTGCGTCACTTGAGTCGGTATTGTTCCAAAAACAACTGGGTACACTGAAAGACAAATCCGATCGCATCGCCGCACTTTCTGGTTACATTGCCGATATCATTGGTGCCGATAATGCCCACGCACAGCGGGCAGGTCTGTTATCCAAAACCGATTTGATGACCAACATGGTAATGGAATTTCCGGATGTGCAGGGCGTAATGGGTAAATATTATGGCCTGCACGATGGCGAGCCAGCACCGGTAGCCAATGCGTTATACGAGCAGTATCTGCCGCGCTTTGCCGGCGACGTGTTACCGCAAGCACCGGAAAGCGCAGCGGTGGCACTTGCCGATAAGTTCGATACCCTGGTGGGTATCTTTGGTATAGGCCAATTACCTAAAGGCGATAAAGACCCGTTTGCACTGCGTCGTGCCGCCATAGGTGTTTTGCGGATCATCACCGAAAAATCATTACTGATTGATCTGCAGGACGTGGTTGCCAAAGCCGCTGAGATTTATGGTGATAAGCTTACCAATCAGGACGTCATCGAACAGGTAGTCGATTTCGTACTAGGCCGCTTTAATGCCTTACTCCAGGATCAGAATGTAGAGACCGATGTCATTCAGGCCGTTTCTGCCCGTCGGCCTACCCAGCCAACTGATTACTTAGCACGCATTAACGCCGTTGCCGGCTTTAAGCAAAATGAAGCCGCTGAGGCGCTGGCCGCCGCTAACAAGCGGGTAGCGAATATTCTTGCCAAGAATAACGTTGAAGGCGATCAGAAAGTCGATGAGGCGCTGCTTTCAGAAGACGCAGAAATCACCTTGTATAACGATATTAAAGCGATTCAGGACGGCATTCACAGCCACGCGGCTAACCGTGAATATACCGAAGTACTGGCTCAGCTGGCAACGTTACGCCCCAGTATCGATGCGTTTTTTGATAACGTTATGGTTATGGCTGACGATCCGGCAGTTAAAGCAAACCGCCTGGCGTTGCTGTTATTATTGCGTAGCCTGTTTATTACCACCGCAGACATTTCGTTATTAGCTAAATAACAATAAAGTACATCAAAGGGCACCAGGCGTGCCCTTTTTTAGTTTCTTTAGTTTGGAGTCAATCATGCAAAAACGTTGGTTAGCTCTGCCGTTATCCCTGTTGATGACAGCCTGTACACAAACCGGACAGTACCCTGTCTTTCAGGAAAAGCAGCCAGAAATTGTATTCTCAGACTGGTACCTGCGAGGTGTATTTAACTGGTGGGAAGCCAAACCCGCTTATCAGTTACAGCGTGGGAATAATGGCTGGTATGTGGATGTTGAACTGATTGCCGATGAGCAGCCCTACGATTTTAAGTTTTCCAATGCCAACTGGACGACCGGTCAAACCTGTGGCGCCAGTTATAAGGGCCTGGCGATTGCGCTTAAACAATCCATGTCCCTCACCTGCGGCGAGGCTGCCGCTAACATGCGCTTTACACCGCCTCGCACAGAAACCTATCGATTCACGGTAAAAGGCAGCCCGAATACCAGTTTGATGCTGAATATCTCTGTTCTTTAAAAGGTAAAAAAACGGCGACTCAATATTCAATTGGTGTCGCCGTTTTTGTTTATATCTCGCTGCTATAAAGCGTTATCGCAGTGGATAGGCATGGGCAGAAGCGCGGAATATGCTGTTCATAAACATCACATTTAAGCCATCAAGATATGCTCTGACTGTCGGCTCCTGGGTATAAGCGATAACCATTCCCCGCCCCATAGGCTGGTGGATCAGAAACGGCTTATATGCGCTCTGCGTTTTGAACTCATCCCAGATATAGCCGCTCGCTACCACCTTATCCGGGCCCTTAAACCAGGCCACGTTTTTTCCGGATCCCAGTTTAATTGGGCTGTAAATATCGTTACCGGTAACCATAGCAACCACTTCGGGATTCACCCCTGCGGTAAGCCAGTGCTCCTGGTCAACTTCCACCCGGGTAAGAATACCCGCCACATAGTCTGGTAGTTCCTGCTCGTTTTCTATTGCGTTAAGGAAACCTTCGCGATTCTCGATGGTGGTCCCTTCGATCACGTCACTATCATCCTGTGCGGTTACGTCGTCGTCTTTTAAGGCATACTCACGCTTCACATCCAACAGACCCACATTCTCGCTGGCTGCCCATTGAGTCGCATTGGCAATGGTAATTAATACACCACCTTTACTGACCCAGTCTTTGAGGTTTTCTGCACCGCCCGTTCCCAGATGTCTGGCGTAGTTACCGGAAGGCAGTATGATAACCTGATAGTCACTGAGGTTAGCCCAGCTCATATTGCCGGTGCGGATGGCTGTCACCGGATAATTAAATTGCCGTTCAATGACAAATCGCAGACTGCCTGCACTTAATGAGCTGGTAGGTTCATCCCAGGCTATGGCGATTTTGGGTGCGCTCATGCCTGCGGTATTTTCACTGCCAAAGCTTGGGCCTTCAACCACCCAGCTGGTATCCACACCCACTACTCTGGCGCCTGTCTCGGTGGCTATCCGACTTATTTTTTCAGCCAGCGTCTTATCGTTCTGAGCTACTTCAACAATCAAAGTACCAGCGGGATAGCTACCCGATTCCATTTTGAAGGCCTGATCGGCACTTTTCACCTGGATGCCGGCACGCAGTGCCGCCGTTAAGAACCGTCCTGCTGACATATCGCCCCACGGCACAAGGTAGGCCACCTTAGCATCGGCGTTAACCAATTCGGATTGCAGCGGCATATCAGCGCTTATCATCTCGCCTTTTACCTTCACTGCATCGTCACAGCTTTCGGTATCAACATTGAACATTAAAGGCAGCGACCAACCGGTGACATCATAGATCTGATCGCGAAGTTTATTGGCCCGGCGGCGCTCCTGTTCAGCTACAAAGGTTTTATCCATATCCACCTGTTGGGTAAAGGTGGTCTTGGCAAATAGTCCTCTGGGCTGGGCAGTATCAATAATAAATGCGCCAGCCTTATAGCGCTCACCGCACGCTCTGAAACTCTCTGAGGCCTGTTTAACCTCCACACCATGCTCAGCCATTAATGTGGCTAAGCGATGCGTTGCAGCCCTGTCTCTGACGTTCGGAAGAATAAAGGTTCGCTCATCGTCATCCTTGCCCGCTTCAATGGCTTTTTGTTGATAGAGATAAAAGTCGCTGAGGATTTTTTCGCGATGTTCTGCGGTGGTTTCGGCCGTTGCCATGGATGCTACAAAGTGACGCTGCACTGTATCGCGGTATTGCATAATACTGCCGTCCAGCTTTTCAAACTGCTCACCCCGAGCTGACGCCACCTCATAGGTTGCTGCGGATGCACCATAGAAGGTTGGCCAGCTGTCACCATAGCCTGGATAGAAAGCATCAAATACTTCCCGGGTGTAATAGCTGAAACCAAATTGGTCGAAGTACTTTGCGTTGTTTTTACCAATGGTGACATTATTGTCCAACTGCTCTTTTTGCATATGAGGATTAATAGGCTGCGCAGCGGGTACAAAGAAGTAGCTCGAATCGCCGCCCATCTCATGCAGATCGATGACTACGGTGGGTTTATATTTGTTGATTACGCGAATGCGCGCTTTGGTTTCAGGCTGGGTGATTGCCAGCCAGTCACGGTTCATATCGAATAAATAATGATTGGAGCGACCCCTTGGCCAGGGTTCGTTGTGCTCGGCGCTCAGGCGGTCGGTACTATGCTCCATTCCTACCGTTGCATAATACTGATTGATAAAGCGCATGCGGCCATCAGGGTTTTGCATCGGGTCGATAAACACCAGGGTGTTATCAAGGATCTTTTTTACCATGGGTTGATTCGTAGCGGCCAGAAGGTGGTAAGCCGTTACCATTGATGCATCCGTACTGGAAATTTCATTGCCGTGAACACCGTGTTCCAGCCAAACCGATGAGGGCAAAGAAGCAATTAACTTTTTGGCTTCACTGGCAGAGGTGGTTCTTGGGTCAGCCAGACGGTTCATGTTTTTAGCGAATTGTTCGAGGTTCGCGAGGTTCTGTTTAGAACCGATTACTGCATAGATTAATTTTCGCCCTTCCCAGGTTTCGCCGAATTCGATTACCCGGATATTGTCTGGCGCGGCATCCTGGAGCGCATGATAGTATTTTAAAGTATCAGCATGGCTGGTAATGCGCTCACCCAATTTATAACCGAGTACTTCCTGGCTGGTAGGAATACTGGCCTTGTATTGAGCAGCAGGCCACATTTCAAAGGTGTCTTGCCGGGCCAAAACCGGCGAAGTTAAACCTAGTGATGCAGTGATTGCTGCTGCAAGTAAAAGTCGTTTTTTCATTATTATCAATTCCGCAGTCGTCGGGCTTTATGGTTAAACACCTAATGTAGCTTTGTTTGTTGCGGCTGTCATGATCATCAGTCATGCATAGCTGCCGATTATCGAATAGGCATAAAAAAGCCCGGCAAGTGTAAGCCAGGCTTTTATCGTTATAGGGGTAGCAACAGCAACCTTATACGTCGAGGTTTTCCACGTTTAGGGCGTTGGCTTCAATAAAGGCACGTCGTGGTTCAACCTGATCGCCCATCAAGGTTGTGAACAACTGGTCACAAGCAATGGCATCTTCGATAGTGACCTGTAGCATGCGACGGCTTTCTGGATCCATTGTGGTTTCCCAAAGCTGCTCCGGGTTCATCTCACCCAGACCTTTATAACGCTGGATATACTGTCCGCGCTTCGCTTCACTCATTAACCATTCCAGTGCGTCTACAAAGTAAGTTACCGGCTCCTTGCGCTCATTACGCTTAACATATGCACCCTCTTCCATCATGCCATTAATGGCTTCGTTAAGGCCTTTAATGCGCTGATATTCAGCAGAATCGATAAAGTCTCTGCCAAGGTTATACTCGTAGTCGATACCATGCATACGCATGATAATAGCAATGTAGTATTCGCTGCGCTCAGCGTCATGTTTAATTTCGTACTTGTATAACGCCCCGTCCGTTTCCTGTGTTTCCAGCGCGCTGGTAAACTCAGAAGCAAAGGCGGCTAACGCTTCTTCATTGGTCAGGTCGTCGGTAGACAGTGTTTTGGTATAGATAAGTTTATACCACAGGCTCACCGGCATTACCCGATACATGCGCGCAATCATCTTTTCTACGCCCTGGTATTGCTGTACCAGATTTTCCAGCGCCACACCTTTAATGGGCAGCGCATCTTCACTGGTATATAACTCAGCACCATCCATCGCGATAGAAGTGAGGTGCTTGGTCAGTGAATCATCGTCTTTCAGATACTGTTCCTGCTTACCTTTTTTCACTTTATACAGTGGAGGCTGAGCAATATACACATAGCCACGTTCGATAATTTCTGGCATTTGGCGGTAGAAGAACGTCAGCAGCAAGGTACGGATATGCGAGCCATCCACGTCCGCATCGGTCATGATGATTATACTGTGATAGCGCAGTTTTTCCGGGTCATATTCGTCACGACCAATACCACAACCCAGGGCGGTAATTAGGGTAGCCACTTCCTGAGAAGACAGCATCTTATCAAAGCGTGCTTTCTCAACGTTAAGAATCTTACCTTTCAATGGCAGGATAGCCTGGTTTTTACGGTTACGACCCTGCTTGGCTGAACCACCTGCAGAGTCCCCCTCCACTATATACAGTTCGCTAAGGGCCGGATCTTTTTCCTGACAGTCAGCCAGTTTTCCTGGTAAGCCAGCGAGGTCTAACGCACCTTTACGACGCGTCATTTCCCGGGCTTTACGAGCTGCTTCACGAGCACGTGCTGCATCAATAATTTTGCTGGCAATGATTTTACTTTCTGTTGGGTTTTCCAGTAAGTAGTCAGCCAGTTTTTCGTTCATGGCAGACTCTACGGCCGGACGCACTTCAGAAGAAACCAGTTTGTCTTTAGTCTGTGACGAGAATTTTGGATCAGGCACTTTTACTGACACAACTGCTGTTAACCCTTCACGGGCATCATCACCACTGGTAGAGGTCTTGGCTTTTTTGTTCAGCCCTTCCTTTTCCATGTAGTTATTCAGGGTACGAGTTAGTGCCCCACGGAAACCGGCTAAGTGAGTACCACCGTCACGCTGTGGAATGTTGTTAGTAAAGCAGTAAATATTTTCCTGGAAGCCATCGTTCCATTGCATAGATATTTCAACAGAAATACCATCTTCTCGTTCGCTGGAGAAGTGAAATACTTTCTGATGAATAGGCGTTTTGTTGCGGTTAAGGTATTCAACAAAGGCCTGAATGCCGCCTTCATAATGGAAGTGGTCTTCTTTACCGTCGCGTTCGTCTTTCAGTTTAATTGATACACCTGAATTCAGGAATGACAATTCGCGTAAACGTTTGGCCAGAATTTCATAGTGAAATTCAACATCAGAGAAGGTATCAGTACTTGGCCAGAAGCGTACTGCAGTACCTGAGCTTTCGGTATCGCCAATCACAGCCAGCGGCTGTTGTGGCACACCATGCTGGTATTCTTGCTCGTGAGTTTTGCCTCCGCGACGGATAGTCAGCTTTAATTTGCGGGAGAGTGCATTTACTACCGATACACCAACTCCGTGCAAGCCACCTGATACTTTATAGGAGTTATCATCAAATTTACCGCCAGCGTGTAGGACAGTCATAATAACTTCAGCAGCAGACACACCCTCTTCCGGGTGTAATTCAGTAGGAATACCACGCCCATTATCTGAGACTGATACAGAGCCATCGGTATGAATTTGTACTTTGATTTCAGAACAGTGTCCTGCTAACGCTTCGTCAATGGAGTTATCTACAACCTCGAACACCATGTGATGTAGACCTGTTCCATCATCGGTATCACCTATGTACATGCCGGGACGCTTCCGTACTGCGTCCAATCCTTTCAGAACTTTAATACTGGAAGAATCATAATTGTGCTGTTCTGACATTCAGTTTTACTCCTCGTTCACGTTGCAATGTTCCACGTGAAACAATTTTTTGTCTTTATATTTATTTACAAATTCAAGCTGTTCTTGTTCTATGGCAGTAACAAAAACCTGGGTCTGCGTATCCAACAACCCATCGATGAACCGTTCTCTTTTTTCTGCATCCAGTTCGGCACCAATATCATCGAGCAAAAATATACTGTGCCTGCTGGTTTCCAGCGTAAATAGCTTTGTCTGAGCTAACTGTAATGCAGCAACTGCCATTCTTAATTGTCCGCGAGATAGCACTTCCTGGGCCTGAGTTTTATTCACCCTAAAACGTAAATCCGCTTTATGTGGACCAACAGAGGTGTATCCCACCTTTCTATCGTAAGGCAGCTTTTTATTTAAAGCCTGCGATAAATCGCTGTCTTTTTCCCAGCCCCTATAATACGAAATTTCAACGGAAAACTCAGGTAGAAATTGCCTACATGTGCTTTCGAAAACAGGAATTAATCTGTTGACGTATTCGCCGCGAAATGCATCTATACGCTCCCCTAGCACGATAATCTGCTGATCCCAATATCCCGTATCATTTTGGGCGGATTGTCCATTATAGTCCTTTAACAGCGCATTGCGATGCTTAAGTACCTTTCCATAGTTTTTTATCAGTTCTGAATAAGATTGTTCCACGTGGAACAATCCCCAGTCACAGAAACGTCTTCTCTCTGAAGGGGAACCGATCACCAAATCAGTGCTTTGAGGGGTAAACAATTGGATAGGCAACAGACTCACCAGATCACTGAGTCGCTTGAAATGCTCACCATTTACGCTGCATTTGAACTGTTCTGTATTTCCCCGGGACAAACCAATCTTAAATTGTTTACCGTCGTCATTCAGGCAACTGGCGAAAATCGTGAACGCATCGTTATCATGCTTTATAACCGACTGGTGTTTGGATGTTCTGAATGAGCGGCCGTATCCTAGGTAATGAAGCGCCTCCAGAAGCGAGGATTTACCACTTCCGTTTTTTCCGGTAATGATACTTAGCGATGGCGACGGACTGAATTGTACAGACTCGAAGTTTCTAAACTTTGTGAGCTGCACCTTATCCAAAATCATAAAACAATACTTATGCTCAGAGTGACGAAAAAACCGGGGATTAAATACAACAACGCCGAATTTCTAAATTCGGCATTGTATTCAAAATTTGCGAAAATGATGTGCTCACTGCACCTACAGGCGCATAGGCATAATAACGTACAGGGCGGCGCCATCATCAGCGTCTTCTATAAGCGCACTGGAATTAGCATCCATAAGATTAATCTTAACGTTGTTTGAACCAATTGAGTTCAGCACGTCGATTAAGTAAGCAACGTTAAAACCTATCTCGAGTGAATCGCCCTGATAATCGATATCAACAATTTCCTCGGCTTCTTCCTGCTCCGGGTTATTAGCTGTAATCTTTAATTCGCCGGAAGAAATGTTTAGACGTACACCGCGGAACTTCTCATTCGATAAAATGGCTGCTCGGGAAAACGCATCTTTTAATACATCTTTACTGGCCAGAATAATCTTGTCACCGTCTTTAGGTAATACACGACGATAATCCGGGAAGCGACCATCAACCAGCTTACTGGTAAAAATAAATTCAGTGGAGAACATACGAATATGGTTCGCGCCAATCTGAATTTTTAACAACTTGTCATCGTCTTCAATCAGACGAGAAATTTCCAGCACACCTTTACGTGGAATAATCACCTGACGGGCTGGCAAGGTAGCCGCCGTATAATCGAGTCGACAAAGTGCTAAACGGTGGCCATCGGTGGCAACGGTTCTTACCAGATTTTCTTCGGTTTCAAGAGACATACCATTGAGGTAGTAACGTACGTCCTGCTGTGCCATGGAAAAATGAACGCTGTCGATTAAGCGTTTAAGGTTTGCACCAGATACTTCAAACTCAACTTCGCCTTCCCAATCCTCAAGATTGGGGTAATCACTGGCTGACAACGTTGACAGTGTATAGCGACCGCGACCAGCACGAATAACGGCTTTATTGCCGTCGAGTGAAAAGTTGATTTCTGTACCATCAGACAGACCACGACAAATATCAAAAAGCTTTTTGGCGGGTACGGTAATTTCACCTTCGGCAAAATCGCCTTCCAGTTGCGTACTGGAAATTAACTCTACCTCTAAATCTGTACCCGTTAACCAAAGTGCGCCTTCACTAACTTTTATTAAAACGTTAGATAGAATCGGCAGAGTATGGCGCCTCTCTACTGCCCCGGATACTAGTTGTAATGGTTGTAAAAAGTTTTCCCGGCTGATGGTAAAGTTCATCGAATTCTTTTCTCACCTGTGTTGGTTTCTGTTAAGAAGACAGTGTTCTTATCAAGTTCTTATAGTCTTCTTTTATATCATGACTTTCTTCTTTTAGCTGCTCTATTTTGCGGCAGGCATGCAACACCGTAGTGTGGTCTCTGCCACCAAACAGATTACCCAACTCGGGCAAGCTATGATTCGTCAATTCCTTGGATAACGCCATGGCAACTTGTCTTGGTCTGGCAACACTGCGGCTGCGACGTTTTGACAGAATATCAGATACCTTTATTTTATAATAATCTGCGACCGTTTTTTGAATATTATCCACCGTAACCAGCTTTTCCTGTAACGCCAGTAAGTCTCTTAATGCTTCGCGCACAAAATCAATGGTGATTGGTCTGCCGGTAAAGTTCGCATTGGCAATAACGCGGTTTAATGCGCCTTCCAGTTCACGAACATTCGAGCGCAACCGCTTAGCAATAAAAAAAGCAACCTCGTTAGGCAGGTGGATATTATTCTCAGCCGCTTTACGCATCAGAATTGCCACCCGGGTTTCAAGCTCAGGAGGTTCAATTGCGATGGTTAATCCCCAGCCAAACCGTGATTTAAGCCGGTCCTCTACCCCGTCGATCTCCTTGGGATAACGGTCGGAGGTAAGAATGATTTGCTGGTTACCTTCCAGCAAAGCATTAAAGGTATGGAAAAACTCTTCCTGAGAACGCTCTTTATTGGCAAAGAACTGAATATCATCAATAAGTAACGCATCTACTGAACGATAAAATCGTTTGAAGTCTTCAATAGCATTATTTTGCAGCGCTTTAACCATATCCTGCACAAAACGCTCGGAGTGCATATAGATAATTTTCGCATCCTGCTTAGTATTGAGGATGCCGTTGCCTACTGCATGAAGCAAGTGAGTTTTACCTAAACCGGTGCCGCCGTATATAAACAGCGGGTTATAAGATCCGCCTGGATTGTTAGCCACCTGGCTCGCCGCTGCTCTGGCCAACTGGTTAGACTTACCCTCAACGAAGTTATCAAACTGATAAGTAGGGTTGATATTGCTTTTGTGACTCACCCCTTCCGGAATAGGAATAACCTTATTAACAGTGTGCCCGGCCGATGCAGCAGGATTAACCCTGGCACTTACCGACGCTGGTACGGTCGGCGGACTTTGCATTGCTGCACCATTGTTATTTGTGAAAGCATTTGTTTGTTGAGACGGCTGACTATCAGTATTACCGGATGCAGGAAACGACGATCCCCTCGCCGATCCGCGGGTCGGATCGCTGGCGGCACCAGGGGAGGCCAGGTTAGACGCGGATGGCGCAGCACGACGTTGAACCACCTCGAAACGCAGCTGTGGCGCCTGTTGGCCGCCGCTGAACTCAACAAATAACTGATTGATCTTGTCCCGGTATTTTTCACGGACCCAATCCAGAATAAACCGATTCGGAGCATAAAGCGTTACAGCATCCTGATTTTGTTCTGATGTTAGTGGTCTTATCCACATAACAAACTGCTGTGTAGGGAGTTCCTGACGCAAACGCTCCAGGCACTGATTCCATAAAGACATATTATTATTATGCTCCGTTCTGGCGCTAGGCCTTATTTTTATTGTTCTTATCGTTATTTAATGTTGTGTATAAATGCTGCGGGTCGCATCGACTAACAAACAGGTGAAATGTGAGTAAACTGATGATGTCACGCTGATCGATTAACTAGCTTGTGGATTATCTTACTTATTCGATCCAAAGTAAATCCGGATCAGCAAAAAACCCCAGCGAAAAACACTTAATTTTATGTTTATTAAAGGAAAATCTTTAAAGCATGATCAGATCGCACTATTGTGATCGAGGATCCTGTATAGGCGATCAGTAGCCGATCATAGTCTTGACAAGACCTCAATATGCTGGATCGACGGTAAATCTGTGGATAAATTGTATTGACAAAAATAATTATTCACAGTCCGCGTAATTTCTTTTCGTCATACAGCAACAAAATTAGGATTATTAAGTGGTTTAACCGGCTTTTCCATTGACAATGGCCCCGGAGATCTCTAGAATTCAGCGTCCTTTTGTAGCACGCCTATTATTTGGGCAGTTACAATAAGTATGTTTAACCACGTAAAAGTGAGACTTTGGTCATGAAAAGAACGTTTCAACCGAGTAACCTAAAGCGTAAACGCTCTCACGGTTTCCGTGCTCGTATGGCGACTAAAAACGGTCGTAAAGTACTAGCCGCTCGCCGTGCAAAGGGTCGTGCTCGCCTTTCTGCTTAATGGTATTTACCAAAAGTGGGCGAAAACCAGTTTTCCCGGGAGTTAAGGCTTCTTACTCCCTCCCACTTTACCTATGTTTTCGATAAAGCAATTCCTGCAGTATCACCGTGTTTTACGGTTCTTGCCAGACATAATCAGCTAACTCATCCCCGTATTGGTATCACCTTAGCCAAAAAACGTATTCGCAAAGCTAATCAGCGCAACCGCATCAAACGTTTAATTCGCGAGAGCTTTCGTCATCGCGCGCAGCAACTCCCCGGAATCGATATTATTGTGGTCGGCAAAACCGGCGCCGATAAATTGTCGAATGATGAAGTCTTTGTCACGTTGGAAAAGTTATGGAAAAAGCTCGAAAAGCGCTGCACTACGGGCTAATCGCGCTGCCGCTGGGACTCATTTACTTTTACCGGTTATTTATTTCGCCGGTGCTTGGACAGCGCTGTCGCTTTCATCCAAGCTGCTCAGTTTATGCCTTAAATGCATTTAAATCGCACGGATTGTTAATTGGCGGTTGGTTATCTATCAAACGCATATTAAAATGCCACCCTTTGCACTCTGGCGGATACGATCCGGTACCCGAAAACAAACAAGACAATAAACACTCAAATTAAAAGAGACCAGTATGGAATCGCAACGAAGTATTCTGATTATTGCCATCGCATTTATCAGCTTTTTACTCTGGCAAAAGTGGCACGAGGCCTACGGACCCCAGCCAGTTCAACCAGTAACCCAGGAAGCAGCAGACAGTGTACCGGCCGGTGTACCCTCAGCTTCATCAGTCCCTGCCAGCAATGGCACTGACGAAGATGTCCCTGTAACCGTGAGTGAAACTTTGCCGCAGGCAACAGCCAGCAACAATACTAAGCAAACGATTTCAGTAGTAACCGATACCCTGAATCTGACGATTAGTCTGGTAGGTGGTGACGTTATTCACGCTGACCTGGTTAAGTTTCCGGTTACTCAGGGCTCTGACGAACCCTACAGCTTACTGCGCGCTGGTAACGGATTGTACGTGGCACAAAGCGGATTAGTAGGCGCGAATGGCCCCGATGGCAGCTCACAAGGCAGGCCGTTATATCAAGCGCAGGCGGATTCCTACGAACTAAACGGTGACACTCTGAGTGTGCCGCTTACATGGTCTAGCAATGACGGTATCAGCATTACTAAAACCTTCACATTTACCCGTGGGCACAACGATGTGGATGTGAGCTATGCAATTACCAATAATTCTGGTCAGACTGCTCAGTTCCAACAATATGCCCAGCTTAAGCAAACCACCGCTGAACAGGAAGGCGGTAACATGTTTATGCCGACCTATCGCGGCGCAGCTTATGGCACAGCCGACGATCGTTATAACAAATACACGTTTGACGATATCGAGGATGATCCACTACGTATCACCACCACGGGTGGTTGGGTAAGTATGCTGGAGCACTACTTTATTTCGGCCTGGGTACCGTCTCAAACCGAAACCAATTCGCTGTACAGCCGTATGGTGGCTAACCAGTACGCGATTGTTGGTTACACCGGCGAACCAACATCAGTAGAAACCGGACAAGCTATTGAGTTAAACAGCACGCTGTACATGGGTCCCAAGGATCAGGATAAACTGGCTATGCTGGCAAAAGGCCTGGATCTGACCGTAGATTACGGCATTTTATGGTGGATATCACAGCCATTATTTACCCTGCTTAAGTTTCTGCATAGCCTGGTAGGTAACTGGGGGGTAGCGATTATCCTGATTACCATTATTGTCAAAGGCGCCATGTACTGGCTAACCAAGAAGCAATACGAATCCATGGCTAAGATGCGTAATCTGGCGCCCAAGATGCAGCAACTGAAAGACCGTTATGGCGACGACCGTCAAAAGATGTCACAAGCCATGATGGAGCTCTATAAGAAAGAAAAAGTTAACCCCATGGGTGGCTGTTTCCCACTGTTATTGCAAATGCCTATCTTCCTGGCACTGTACTGGGTACTGCTGGAAAGTGTGGAATTACGCCACGCTGACTTTATTCTGTGGATTACCGACTTGTCGGTGATGGACCCTTACTTTGTACTGCCTGTATTAACCGGTGCCAGCATGTGGATGTTGCAGAAGCTGCAACCCACTACCATGACTGACCCGATGCAGCAAAAAATAATGCAGTGGATGCCGGTTGCCATGAGTGTATTCTTTATCTGGTTCCCGGCCGGTCTGGTACTCTACTGGTTTATCAGTAACGTGATTACCCTGGTCCAGGCGAAAATGATTTACGCCTCCATGGAAAAGCGTGGCATTAAGTAAATAATGAATCCCAATAAACTACTTAAAGCCCGCATTCATGCGGGCTTTTGTTAACAGGAGAGCAGCCACTATGCCTTCATTTGATATTGTGTCAGAAATAAACATGGAAGAAGTCCGCAATGCCACGGAAAACGCTAACCGTGAATTGTCGACCCGCTTCGACTTTCGTGGCGTAGAAGCCAGTTTCGAGTACAAAGATAAAACCGTACTGATGGCCGCCCAGGCCGAATTCCAGCTCCAACAAATGGAATCTATGTTCCGTAATGCCTGTGCCAAGCGTAACCTGGATACTTCATCCATTGACTGTAAACCGCATACCGTTACCGGCAAAAACTACCGCCAGGTGATAGCGTTTAAAGAAGGCATTGAACAAGCCGTCGCCAAGAAGATTGTTAAACTGGTCAAAGATGCCAAAATTAAAGTACAAACGGCTATCCAGGGCGATCAACTGCGGGTTACCGGTAAAAAGCGCGACGACCTGCAACAAGTGATGCAACTGGTCAAGCAGGCAGAGTTAGGCCAGCCATTTCAATTTAATAATTTCCGCGACTAGAGCTTAGTTATGACTATCAGCCACACCGACACCATCGTTGCACAAGCTACCCCGCCCGGGCGAGGTGGTGTTGGCATAGTGCGGGTATCCGGCCCGCAAGCGTTAACAGTGGCTGAAAGCATATTACGCACCCCGCTATCGCCCCGTCAGGCTACTTACACTGACTTTTACAATGCCATGGGTGAAATCATCGATCAGGGCATTGCCATTTACTTTAAAAACCCGCACTCCTTTACGGGTGAAGATGTGGTGGAGTTTCAGGGTCATGGCGGGCCGGTTATCATTGATATGCTGCTGGAAGCCATTTTAGCGGTAGCAAATGTGAGAATGGCACGGCCAGGTGAGTTTAGCGAACAGGCTTTCTTAAACGACAAATTGGATTTAGCCCAGGCTGAAGCCATTGCCGATCTGATTGATGCCAGCTCCCAGCAGGCCGCGAAAAGTGCGTTGCGTTCGTTACAGGGTGAGTTTTCAGAACAAATCAATACCCTCAGCGAAGCCATCATTCATTTGCGTATGTATGTGGAAGCGGCTATCGACTTTCCGGATGAAGAGATCGACTTTTTATCCGACGGCAAGGTCAGTAATGACCTCACCGCCATTCTTGAGCAAGTTGGTAAGGTTCGCAGTCAGGCAAAACAAGGGACGCTGCTAAGGGAAGGTATGCAGGTGGTGATTGCTGGCAAACCTAATGCCGGTAAATCGAGCCTGCTTAATGCCCTCGCTGGCCGTGAAAGCGCCATTGTGACCGATATTGCAGGTACAACCAGGGATGTACTGAAAGAACACATCCACATTAATGGTATGCCGCTGCATATTATCGATACCGCCGGACTGCGCGAAAGCCCGGATAAAGTGGAACAAATCGGCATTGCCCGCGCCTGGGAAGCAATTAATCAGGCCGATCGGGTATTGTTCGTGGTCGACAGCACCGAATCAGACAGTATCGACCCGTACCTCATCTGGCCCGAATTTATGCAACAGTTGCCCGCTGGCATGCCGGTAACGGTTATTCGCAATAAAGTCGATAAAACCGGCGATGAAATACGCCTGCATCAGGTCGACTCAGCCCATGGTGCATTTACCACCATTGCCCTGTCTGCCAGCACCGGTGCCGGGGTAGAGGTATTAAGAGACCATCTGGCAGCCAGTATTGGCCTGGACACCACTACCGAAGGTCAGTTTATCGCCCGCCGCCGTCACATGGATGCCATTGATACTGCGCTGGCGCACCTGGAAACCGGCGAGCAGCAACTCAACGACAATCTGGCCGGCGAATTACTGGCGGAAGAATTACGCCTGGCTCATCAGGCACTCACCGAAATCACCGGCGAATTTACCTCTGACGACCTGCTCGGTCGTATCTTTTCCTCATTCTGTATTGGGAAGTGAACCTCATTCTGAAGTGGTAAAGCCCCGTGAAACCCATCAAAACATATCAAAATAACTTATTGTTTTCTAAGGACAATATTCGCTTTTACCTCAAAAACCTTTTTCCCGCGTTTTCTTC